>Ga0123355_10016710_pt1 | contig 11577 bp, 14 predicted proteins | sample TergutEmb28metaG_3_FD_89872 | JGI IMG/M metagenome (GOLD analysis project Ga0123355, IMG submission 89872) | Embiratermes neotenicus P1 segment gut microbial communities from Petit-Saut dam, French Guiana - Emb289 P1 | ecosystem: Host-associated > Arthropoda: Insects > Digestive system > Gut ...
GTGGTTTCTTTCCCCACTGCCGGAACAGAGTCTAAATGAAGGGCTGATCGCCGAGTTTGTGGGATGGATCGATGCCATCGGGGCGCGGATCGCGATGTTGCCCGCCGACGAGCACGACCGGCTCTGTGGGTGGATTAGTCATGTGCCCCAGATGATGTCGACGGCGCTAGCGGCCGCGCTGGTCGACGAATTTGGATCGGAGGCGCCGCTGCTTCCGGCCGGAGGGCGCGCCCTGCAGGAGATGACGCGAATTTCGGCGAGCCCGTATTCCATGTGGCGGGACGTAGCCATCAGCAACAAGAAGAATCTGGAAGCGGCGTTGTGGAAGGTCGAGCAGAGGCTGGCGCATATCCGCGAGAACCTGGGGACGCGAGAGTTGGCAGAAGAGTTTGAGCGCGCCCATGAGCTGAGGAAGATGCCGGGGACCAGAAAGTAAGTTCCCCACAGCATCCCAGAGGAAAGTCCCGGAGGCAGGGTGTTGGGATGGCGGCTCATCAGAAGTTATTCTGTCCACCCGTCTTTAATTCCGGATTGGCGCTCAGCGCACTCGCGAGTGTCGGCGAAGTGGGAGCCGCGGTTGGGAACGGTCTCGGCGGTGATCACTTTTTTTCTTTCTTCCTTAATTTTCTCTGAGGCGGTAGTCAAACCGTTGCCCAGTCAAGACAATCCCCAGCCTCCGTGTCGCCTTGGGGAAAATTCGTTTAGAATGCTTCCCGCGATGAATAAAGTTGTGGCCAATGCGGAGGATGCCATCCGCGATGTGTTGGACGGCGCGACCATTATGATCGGTGGGTTCGGGCTTTGCGGGATGCCTGAAAACCTCATCCGGGCGCTGGTGAACAAAGGCACCAGGAATCTCCATACCATCAGCAACAACGTCGGGATCGACGGCGTGGGCAACGGCTTGCTGCTCGCGGCGGGGCAGATTGTGCATCACATCGGAACGTACGTGGGAGAGAACAAACTGCTCGAAGAGCTGGTGTTGGCGGGACAGATCAAGCTGGAACTGGTCCCCCAGGGAACGTTCGCGGAGAGGATTCGCGCCGGCGGCGCGGGCATTCCCGCGTTTTATACCCCGACGGGGGTCGGAACCATTGTCGCGGAAGGGAAAGAGACGCGCGAGTTTGAGGGGCGGCTGTATGTGATGGAGCGTGGGTTGACCGCTGACTTTGCCCTGGTGAAGGCGTGGAAGGGCGACCGGGCGGGAAATCTGATTTACCGGAAGACAGCGCGGAATTTCAATCCGATGATGGCAACAGCGGCCCGGATCACCATCGCCGAGGTGGAACATCTGGTCGACGTCGGGGAATTGGATGGAGACGCGATTCATACGCCTTCGATTTTTGTGAAACGGATTTTTCAAGGCGAGCTCTATGAACGGAGGATTGAGCGGAGGACGGTGAGGAAGCCAGTCGCGAGTGCCGAGTAGCCAGGCCGGGAGCGCGTTTCCGAGCAAGGGATCGCTTTGACTGCGCGCGGGCAGACGCTCGGCTTGCGGCCACTGCCCTCCCGATGAGAGGCGGAGTGTTGGCGAACCGCTGACGAACGAATCATGAATAAGGTTGGAAAAGATACGGACAAACGCGAACGGATTGTGAAACGCATTGCCCGCGAATTGCGCGACGGATTTTATGTGAACCTGGGCATTGGAATGCCGACGCTGATCGCAAATCATGTGCCTGCGGGCATCACCGTCACGCTGCAGTCGGAGAACGGGATGCTGGGCATTGGTCCGTATCCAGTCGAAGGCAGCGAGGATGCGGATCTGATCAACGCGGGCAAAGAGACGGTCAGCGAAATGCCGGGGACGGCCTACTTCTCGAGCGCGGATTCGTTCGCCATGATTCGCGGCGGGCACATCGATTTGAGTGTGCTGGGTGCGATGGAAGTGGATGAGACCGGGAGCATCGCGAATTGGATGATCCCAGGAAAGATGGTGAAAGGCATGGGCGGGGCGATGGACCTGGTGGCCGGAGCACGGCGGGTGGTGGTGGCCATGGAGCACACCACGCGGGAAGGCGCTCCGAAGATCTTAGAGAAGTGTACGCTGCCGCTGACGGGAGTGAAGGTGGTCGATACGATTGCGACGGAGATGGCTTACATTCGCGTGACCAAGGATGGGCTCGTACTCGAAGAGATCGCCCCCGGGTTGACGGCCGAGGACGTGCAACGTTCGACTGGGGCTCGGCTGATTGTGAGTCCGTCAGTAATGGTGATGGAGATTTAGTGTCGGAATGTCAGGTTCATTGACGACGCTGTATCGTCCCGTTGGGCGAAACGAGTTGGCGTTGATTCGAGCCAGTGGGTTTCGGGCGTTCCCGCCTCGCTTGCCGCAACAGCCCTTCTTCTATCCCGTGCTCACCGAGGAGTATGCCGTCGAAATTGCGCGCGATTGGAATACGAAGGATGAAGCGTCGGGATACGAGGGTTACGTGCTCAAGTTCAAGGTGCGAGCGGAGTTTCTGAGCGGCTACAACGTGCACGTGGCGGGCTCGTCGATTCACCGCGAGTACTGGATTCCCGCCGCTGATCTAAAGGAATTGAACCACCATATCGAGGGGATGATCGAGATCGTCAGAGAATTCCGGAGAGAAAGTTGAACGCGTCCCTTCGCCCCGCCGGGGCAGGTGTCTAGCAATCCGTGACTCAGGGTAGCCGGGCGACCTGCTACCATCCTCAGCACGCCGGGCATCAACGACCTTGATCGGATCCCCCGAAAAACGGTAGCACATGGCCTAGTGACACATCGAAGAGCTCGCCTGTTTGTTTTCAATGAGCTACAGACCAAAACTGCAAACATGGCTAGCCTGGCACGGGCGCGGCGCTCCCTCGAAGCTTTAAATTCCCACCCGTTACTCGCCCAAAGGCGCGCGTTAGGATATGGCTCCCCGTTCCGTTAAGCTGCAGCGATTCTGCGGATCAGGTCTTCCTGCTCCTGTTTGCTTTCAGCGCCAATTGTGAAAGCGTCGAGCACGCCTAGCGACAGGGCGTACCTGAGGGCTTCGTCTTGACGGTCGCGCAGCGTGCCCTGGCCCAGGATTTTCATTCCTATGACGGCCTTTCCCGCGGACTTCATTTCTTTCAAGACACCCAGTACCGTCGCGCCATCGGAGTCCATGTAGGCTCCCACCGGGTTCATGCGGGCCAGGTCAACTTCGACCCATGGCGACTTGGCTGCCGCGCGCAAGGCTTCGATGCTGTGGCAGGAGCAGCCGTGGGCGCGAATGATTCCCTTTTCTTTCGCTTCCGACAGAACATCCATGACCCCGCGGTAGCGGTCGGTCCAGTCGGCTTCGGTGAGGCAGTGCATCAGGCAGATATCGAGATGGTCGGTGCCGAGTTCGCGGCGGAAGCGGTCGAGATCGGCACGCATGGTGGCGGGATCGCGCGCCCAGGACTTGGTAAGCACGGTGACTTTATCGCGCGGCACGTGCTTGAGGGCTTCGGCGACATGGGGATGGCTTCCGTAGGAGTCGGCGGAGTCGAAGAAGCGGAGGCCGTGGTCGTATCCGTTGAGCAGGAGGTCGGAGAGGCCTTGGATGCCGAGATCGGTCTGGTGCGAGTGATGCCCGACGCCGACGGTGCCCGTGCCCATGGCGAGGCGGCTGGTTGTGATGCCGGTGCTGCCCAGCGTGACCGTATCGGAGGCGGAAAATCTTTTCGGAAGCCTCTGCTCGGCGACCGCGTTGAGGATGGATTTGGGAAAGAACCACGCCGCCCCCGCGGCGCTGACCGAGCGGATGAGGAATTCGCGGCGTTGCATGTGGCCTCCTGGACGGTGGCTTGTATTGAGATTACACCCGGTGGATGGAACTCAGGTTGATTCTCCCTGCGTTCTGGTTGACGGTGTTCGAAGCATGCTGGTGCTACTTTCCACGCGACGCTGGCGGCACCAGGCCATTGGCGCGGTAGTAGGCAACCAGCAAACCATAGTGTTCGGCGGAATGCTCGATTACGCTGATCCAGGGTTCGACAGAGTGCGCGAGCTGTCGATCGGGGACTGATTTCAGCACGGCTTCGGCATCGGCGATCGATTTTTCCATAAGGGCAACAACCGCCGCCTTGTTCGAATAGTCTTTCGGATCAAGGTCGTCCCAGTTGCCGTTCTCGCCTCGTCCGGCCTTTGCGGCATAGACATTCCCGGAAGCGATATGCACCAGGACGGCACCGAAGGTGCGCATCTCCGGCTTCAGCTTGAAATCGTACTTGTCCTCGGGAAAATCCTTGGCCATGGTTAGGATGCGCTTGTTCACGGAGGCAAAGTGAGCACGGACGGATTCGGTTGTTGTCGGCTGGGCGCTCTGTCTCGGGGCGGGCAGGGAGGCAAGAATCAGAAGGGCCGAGAGCGGGATCACACTCTTTGCTGTGGGCACGGAGTCCTCCTTCGGAAGTGGACGGGGCGCCTCAGGAAAGGTTAGTCGGTGTACGCCACAAAATAAGAGAGATTGTGTTTATCAGGCAAAGTGATGAATCGGCAGGCCTAGAGCCGGAATGGGGCGGCAAGTAAGCGGAAAGGCAGAGTGATCGCCAGGTAAACGACTTCGAGGACACCATGGACGGCGACACCCACGATGCGAAACGGAAGCAGCAGCAGCCAGACGAAGGGATAGGCCACCAGCGCCAGGATGGCGAGAGGCCAGCAGAGAATGAAAAGGATGCACCACAGCAGGAACGTGAACACGGGCTGAGACCTCCTTACTCTCCAATCTAACTGATGATACGGGCAGGAGAGGGCGAAAGTTCCCTAGGGATGGAGTTTGCCTTGCTCGGCCGCGGAGGATTTCCGCCGGGGGCGGGGTCGTAATCTTCGATGATGACGGCAAGTGTTTATTCGAACTGTTTGCGGAAGACCGCGAGTTGTTGCCGGATCTCGGAGACTTCGGCGCGTAGCTCGGACACTTCCTGTTCGAGGACTTCGACGCGGTTGGCGAGTGCGCTTCCGCCCGAGGATGCGCCGGTACTCGCGGGCGACGTTGCGCGGGCCACATCCGGCGCTGCCGGGGCTTCACCCGAGAACAGGTGCATGTAACGCGATTCCTTGGTTCCCGGCTGGCGCGGAAGAACCGCGACCAGGGGTGGTTCGCGCGCGGCCAGGCGGTCGAGTGTAGAGACTACATCTTCAAGCGCGTCAAAGTGATACATGCGGTCGGTGCGGCCGCGGAGTTCTCCGGGAGTTTGTGGACCGCGGAGCAGTAGCACCGAGACAATGGCGATTTCGCGGCGGTCGAAGTTGAAAACCTCCTGCAGGCGGTGTTCGAACTTTGCGACGCGGCTGTCGGCTCCGCTGGCAGGTCCGGCCATGCGCTTTTCCTGGAGTGTGAGCAGCGCGTCGCGGACCGCATTTTCGTCGAGCGTCATCACCGGGTCACGGTTGTTTTTCTGGTTGCAGGCATTGACCAGGGCGTTGAGCGAGAGCGGGTAGTAGTCGGGTGTAGTGATATCTTTTTCGATCAGCGAGCCGAGGACTCGAGTTTCGATTTCGGTCAGGATCACGTCGATGTCCAGAGTTGTGATTCTAATCGATTACCGAACCGGGGCCGACGGATTTCGCAAAGTCAAGGACACGTGAAAGTCCCCACCCTAATTTAAAGGCGCGGGATAAGGGTGGGGCACTCTCGTGAAATGACAAGCAACCTAAGGTGCGCCTATAGTGTGAGTCATAGCCTGGGGGCCGGTATGAGAATGCTTTTGAATTGGGTATTGAGTGCGGTTGCGGTTTGGATTGTAGCCAAGGTGGTACCGGGCGTCCACGTCAGTGGGCCGTGGGCGGCACTGATTGCGGCGCTGGTGATTGGGTTCATCAACGCGACGCTTGGGCTGGTGCTGAAGATTGTCACGTTTCCCTTGACGGTGCTTACGCTTGGAATCTTCTGGATGGTCATCAACGCCCTGATGCTGGAACTCGCAGCCTTTTTCGTGCGGGGATTTCAGGTGAAGGGTTTCTTGGCGGCGTTTCTCGGCGCCATCGTGTTGAGCCTGGTCAACCTTCTGCTCAGATCAATCGTGATGCCTGCCAAAAGGCGCCTTTAAGTTTTTGAATACCCACGCCTGATAGAGGTGTCAACGGATATCAGGCCGCAGGCGGTGTTCGGGAAACGGATAGTCGCCTGTTCGCTTCGAGACAACACGGTCCGACTGTGGACACTTGAAACGAGCCGCGGCCGACTTGCTCGCCAACCCGCAATTTGGCGAAAGGGCAAAGTTTTATGGTTGGAGGCCGGGCCGGGGCGCCTATGAGCGTCTGCGGGGTTTGATCGCCTGCCAATCCTCTTCTTTCAAAATGCGGCCTAGGTTGCTGAATTCGCCGGCTCCTTGCAGGAACTCGCCGCCATCCATGCGGATGACTTCACCGTTGATGTAGCCGGATCCGTCACTTACCAGAAATGCTGCCAGATTGGCCAACTCTTCGATTGTGCCGAAGCGATGCAGAGGATTGCGGTCGAGTGCTACGGACTCGAGACCGGGATGCGGCAGGACGCGGGAAAACGCCCCTTGCGTGGGAATCGGGCCGGGAGCGATGGCATTCATGCGGATGCCACGATTTCCCCATTCGACGGCGAGACTGCGCATCAGTGCTTCGACTCCGGCTTTGGAGACGGCGGAAGGAACGACGTAGGCAGAGCCTACCGGCGCATACGTGGCGGAGATGCTGAGCACCGTGCCGGGATGTTTGGCCGCGAGCCAGCGGCGCCCGCAGGCCATGGTGCAGTGCAGTGTACCCATGAGCACGATATGGATGACGGATTGCCAGGCGTTGGGAGAAAGCTCTTCGCTGCGCGCGATGAAGTTTCCGGCGGCGTTGTTGACCAGAATGTCGAGCGGGCCGGTGCTCCAGATGGAGTCGATCATGTGCTCGACGGCTTCAAGGCTGCGGACATCGCAGGGGAGCGCTTGGACCGGACCCTTGGTCTTCAACTCGTCGGCCGTCGCCTTCAAGACTTCCTCACGGCGGCCGCAGATGTAGACGGTTGCCCCGAGTTCGAGGAAGCGTTGAGCCATGCCCTTGCCGAGGCCAGTACCTCCGCCGGTGATGAGGACGTGCTTGTCTTTGAGAAGGTCGGTGCTGAACATGGGGATCTCCCCGGCCGTCATGGCGCTGCCGGCAGATAAGCTCATTCCTCCCCGGCTTCGCCGGCTCGGAATGACAAATTATAGGGGCTCTGATGGTCGTCGCGGTGCGAGCGCGGGACGCTTTGCCACCGCTACCCGTCACAGGCTATGCGGAAGCCGTAGTCGGCGTACTGAAATTCCGGCGGGATGCTGGATCTCGCCGAGCAGCGGGCAACTTTGATGTGGTGACGCCACGAGCCACCGCGGGAGGATTTGCGGGCGGGCTTCAGCGGGCTTTGCTCCGGGCCTGGTGGGTTGCGCTGCGGTGAGATCGGGTAGTAGTTCGGGTCGTACCAGTCATTGCACCATTCGTGGACGTTGTCGCCGATGTCATAGAGGCCGAACGCGTTCGGAGCGTAGCGGGCAACCGGTTCGGGGCCGCTTTGCCAGCGCTGGCCATAGTCTGGGAGCGATTGCGGCGGGGCATCGCCCCAGGGGAATTGTTTCTGGTCGAGACCGCCCCGCGCGGCGCGCTCCCATTCCGCTTCGGTGGGCAGGCGGAAGCGGCGTCCGGTCTGTGCGCTCAGCCATTCCGAGTAGCGCGCCGCTTCGTGCCAGGAGACTCCGGCTACCGGCTGCTGCGGGTGATTGAAGCTGGCATCATTCCAGAACGGCGGCGGCATCACTCGCGTGCCGCGCAGGAACCGCTCGTATTCGGCGTTGGTGACTTGCGTCGAGGCGAGCAGGAATGAGTCGATCCAGACGCGATGAATGGGGCGTTCCGAGTCCTGGCCGGAGTCGGAGCCCATGAGGAACCAGCCTTCCGGAATACGGACGAGACTTGGTTCTACCGTGGTGGCTGTGACGAGATGCTGCGCGCCGCTTTTCCTCATACAGGTTGCCGGGGAAGCGCCTTCAGAATTAGAGTTTACCAACCCCTGCACATTCGGGATCCGCCTGGAGGAGTGGATGGCTCATAGCAAGATCCGGTTCAAAGTCAAGCTCGTGGGCGCGGAAGGAAGCTCTGCTACTGGCTTCTATGCGCCCTTCGATGTTCCAGCGACGTTTGGGACTCGAGCGCGCGTGCCGGTTCGCGGGACGATCAACGGATATGCGTTTCGATCGTCGTTGATGCCCATGGGTGGTGGGTATTGCATTGCCGTGAACCAAACCATGCGCCAAGGAGCCAACGTCAAAGTTGGGGACGAAGTGGACGTGGTGCTGGAGCGGGATGAAGAAGAACGGACCGTAGCAACTCCCGCCGAACTCGGGCGAGAGTTGAAGAAGAACAAAGCGGCGCGGGAACGGTGGGAGGGACTCGCCTACACGACCAGGAAAGAAATGGCACTCTCGATCAGCGGTGCGAAGCAGGAGGAGACGAAGAAGCGCCGGCTGGCGAAGGTGATGTCTGTGCTTACGACGGGGGCGAAGTGGGCGGGATGAGTACCGGACGGCGGCATCCTATCCGAACGCTCGAAACTCAAAATCCCCTCATCGTGCTTGGTGAAGTGTGCGCACGATTGCGGTGATGTCGTTTTCCTGGAAGAGGCGGATGGCGGCGATGCCGGCGGCTCCGGCTTCGAGACAGGAGTTGGCATTTTGCACCGTGATTCCGCCCAGCGCTAGTACCGGGATCGGGGCGCGGCAGGCTTCATGAAGTTGGGCTAATCCTGCGGATTGAGTTCCCGGGGCTTCCCTCTTCTCGAAAACCGGGGCGAAGACCGCGAATGTGGCTCCGTTGGCTGCGGCTGTCGCTACTTCTTCCGGCGAGTGACAGGACACTCCGATCAGTGGGCGTTGCCCGGGGAGTCCGCGGGTGGGGGCGGCAGAAGCCGCGGCGACTTCGGCCGCCAGACCGCCGTTGACGGCTGTCCCCACCTGGCTAGTTGTCCAGATTGCTTTCACTTGCTGCGGGGAGATGTCGTCGGAGCGGAGGTGGATGCCGTCGGCTCCTGTGGCGAGGGCGACGTCGGTGCGAGAGTTGACCAACAGGGCAGGGGCCATCGGCCAGGGTTCAGGGGTCAGTCTCCTGGCTTCGTGAATCGCGCTGACAGCCTCACGTGCCAGGGCTTCCAGTTCACGTGTCGAGAGATCTTTCTCGCGGAGTTGGATGCAGTCGACTCCGGCACGCGTGGCTTCGGCGATTTTTTCAAGCAGGCGGTGACGACGGCTGGTTTCGTCTCGTGCCAACGCGGTGCGGTCGGTGATGTAGTAAAGGAGGCAGCGGCCGGACATCAGTTTTCAGAGCTGTCTAGGTTCCGATGAATCTAGTCGTCTGGACAACGTAGCTACAGTCCTTCCCCAGGTTGACTTGCCGGAGCCTCGCCGCCTCTTGCTGGGCAAGGTCTTCCGACGCCAGTACCTTCACAACCGTTGCGCAGTCCTCCAAGTTGGAGTACGAGTCGAATCTCACGACGGCGTAGACGTGCGAGTATTTCGAGTGCGGCGATTCTCGAGTACCTTGCCTCTTCAAGGTCTCGTCTTAGCGATGTCTGGCGTTGCTTCCGCTTGCTTCTTCTGGTTGCCGCCGAGGTGGTGCTTGATCAGGCCGTCGCGGAGAAACTCGAAGGCATCTTCCGGGTTGTCGACGATTCGGAACAGCTCCAGGTCCTGCGGCGAAATGGCGCCCGCATCGACAAACGTCCGAAAGTTGATGACTTTGTTCCAGTACTCGCTGCCGTAGATGATGGTAAGAATCTTCTTGGCCAGCTTGTCAGTCTGGGCAAGGGTCAGGATTTCGAAGAGCTCGTCCATGGTGCCGAAGCCACCCGGGAAAATGACCAGTCCTTTGGCGAGGTAAGCAAACCAGAACTTGCGCATGAAGAAGTAGTGGAACTGAAAGTTCAGCGACGGGGTGATGAACTGGTTGGGATGCTGTTCGAACGGGAGCTGGATGTTGAGGCCGATGCTCTTGCCTCCGGCTTCATGCGCGCCGAGATTGGCCGCTTCCATGATACCGGGGCCTCCGCCGGTGGTGACGACGAAGCGGTGGCGGCGCGCGGGAATATCGATGGACCATTTGGTCAGCATGTAGGCCAGCTTGCGCGCGTCCTCATAATAGCGCGCCATGTCGATACCGGTCTCCGCGCGCTTCCGGTCTTGTTCGAATTGAATCGCGGACTCGGATGAGTGGTTCTTCTCGATGTTGGCCAGATTTTCCGCAGCCTCCTTTCTTGCGTGGAAGCGGGCGGAACCGAAGAACACGACGGTGTCCTGAATCTGCTCACGGCGGAAGCGGGCGAGCGGTTCCTGATATTCCGCCAGTAAGCGGAGGATGCGGCCGTCGGGGCTGGTGAGAAAGGGTTCGTTTTCGTACGCTACGGGTGCGGATTTTAGGTGATTCGTCATGCTTTCGCTCAAGATACTCTTTCTTCGAACTCTACCGACGGCTTGCACCGTGGGCTCCATTCTTCCTTCTGCCCCTTCGCAGCTGCGCCTACCGGCGAGTTCACACCCGATTGTCATCCGCCGCGTGCGCTTCGGGAAGCTCTCAGCGCAGCCACCGACGGCTACGGGTGTTCGTGGTAGTGGAGTGCCTCCCAGAAACCGATCCAGATGTCGAGCAGCCCCAAGCCGCTGACCATGCCCCGGAAAAATCCATTCGAAACAATGTTGCGGAGCGCCGGAAACGATAGCAGCAAGTAGTTGTCGGTCCACTCCGGGGTCCAGGGGAGAATGATCAGCAGCACGCCGGTCACAGCACTAATCAAAACGAATAAAAACACAGAAACGCGGTGTATCCAGAGTTGCAGCGCACGTCGAGGAGCTTTCGATTCCGGAGCCTCCATCACCACCGTCGGTGTTTCGGACGGTGGTGTTGCGGATTCCGGAGCTTTGTGGGGTGCGCTGGACGAGCTGGGATCGGTCATTCAGGAAAGCTCCAGCTCCGTGAGGGCTCGACGCGACACGCACTGGATCCCGAGTAAGGAAGTCTGAGAACCAAAGCCATCTGGCTATTCTACGACTTTAGGGCCTAAATGCGCTCGGCGACGTCGCGATCCTCGATGTTGGAGCCATAGACGGCCATGAAGTGCTTGAGGGGAGAAGGCTTATCGCCCGCAGTCTCGAAAGCGCAGGCGAGTTCATATTGAGGGCAGTGCGAATTTCGCCGTCGATGGTGGGAACGCCGAGAGCTGTTTTGATACCAGCTTGACCGGCGGCGATTCCCCCGCCGTGCATGGTAGGCTTTCTTCGTGGACAAGGAAGCCTCCAAAGAAGTGCTTTTGCTGGAGGGGCGTGAGGTTCAGATCTCCAATCCCGAGAAGCTCTACTTTTCGGCCGAAGCACGAGTCACCAAGCTGGATCTGGTGCGCTATTACGTTTCGGTTGCGTCCGGGGCTCTCAGCGGGATCAGAGATCGCCCCATCGTACTGAAACGGTTCGTCAATGGCGCCGAAGGAGAGGCTTTCTATCAGAAGCGCGCTCCCGAGCGGCGCCCGCCCTGGCTCGCAACCGTGACTTTGTCCTTTCCTTCCGGACGGACTGCCGAGGAGGTCGTAGTCGACGATCTGGCCGGCCTTGCCTGGA
>Ga0123355_10016711_pt1 | contig 11577 bp, 6 predicted proteins | sample TergutEmb28metaG_3_FD_89872 | JGI IMG/M metagenome (GOLD analysis project Ga0123355, IMG submission 89872) | Embiratermes neotenicus P1 segment gut microbial communities from Petit-Saut dam, French Guiana - Emb289 P1 | ecosystem: Host-associated > Arthropoda: Insects > Digestive system > Gut ...
GTGTGTGTGTGTGTGTGTGTGTGTGTGAAAGGGGGTTGGGGTTTCGTTTAGAGATGCTGCCTCTAGCATACATTGTACAGCGTGCAGTGGTAAGTTGATTGATGGGTAGTGAGTTGACAAGGATGTGAAAAGAAGCGGTCGTGGCCTTTTTTAAGGTACTGTCTTGAGAGACTGAGAAAACTACGAAATTCCCCGGTTAGGATAGTCAGTGTCCCGGCCGAGATTCGAAATGAGAACCTTAAGGGTATGATTGGAAGAGCTGTGGTTTTGAGTCAGCTGCCACGCAGAGCCTTACAGTGGTCTGACCCAGCGTTCATGTCAGGTTGAGCCGTACAGTGGTCTGACCCAACGTTCATGTCAGGTTGAGCCTTACAGTGGTCTGACCCACCGTTCATGTCAGGTTGAGCCTGACAGTGGTCTGACCCTGTCTGTAGGTCTCTGTACGGTTCAGACACCCAGAAGTTAGTTCTTAAATGGAAGGCTGTCTGTGAGCAAGAGAAGCTTAGTTTCTGCAGTAGATGTGATGTCATTAAGACAGCAGTTGGGTCTCAATCTCTGCACGCAGCTCAGCGTCGCGGCGATGTGCGCTGACTATAATCTGTTATACCGATATTGATTTGTCCTTTATCTGGATTTGCTGTTTGCAGACAGACTGCTGTCCACTGCAGGCCGTCCGTTGCCAGTGTCCACGTGCTGCAATCAATCAGCTGTTCTAACAGCCAGCAACAAGTTCACGTGAACTGTCTTTGTGTTTGTGTCAACGGTTTCTGCAACGCTATGAGGTACAGTGACAGCTGTGCACAGTGTCCTGCGCTCTGCTGTCACTGTATATTACGGTCAGACACTGCGACATGTGAACACTACCGACGTCGTGTACCGTCGCAGTTGGTTTCGGTAGAACCTGCCGTCGCCAGGGGACACACTTTGTGTCTGTAGTTTCTGTAAGAGCAGTGTGTATGTCTGTACGTCTGATCATTCCGGTGGACGTACGGTGAACACTTGTCAGCGGCGACAGGTGTTCTGTGTGCATGCAATAAGTGAGAATGTCGTCTTGTTGCGTTGGGAAGACACGTGACGTGTGTAATTTTCATATTATCTTTGTATTTGACGAAAACGTACAGTAAAATTGATCCGATATGTTACCTGTTGCACGATGCTGCTTGAGTGTCTTGTGACGCAACAAGCAGCGATTACTTCCCTGACTGCATTAACCGGTTGACTTGTGTAATGCCGACAGACTGCTTTTAACTGTGACATGTGGCATCCTGTTGTGCTCGCAGTACAAGTGGTGCCTGAGTTTTCTTCATTTGGTGAAGCATCGACCTTATTCAGTCGTGATATGGCACAGGATTTACACTTCAACTCCTAATTCCTTAAACAGCCATCCTTGTTACTTGTTAAATGTCGACCAGTAATGTTTGTGTGCAATTTATATGAACCGAGAGCCACCCAACAAAGAAATGCTCTTTCTGCTCCACAAGTGATTTCCTTTTCCTCAGACTTCAGACGGACGGTCAAGGTCGGTGACGCGGATCTGAGCAGCAGCAGGCCGCCTCCTCTCAACAGATGAGCAAGGTGTTCGCTGCTCAGTAAGGCCAGTTTGTTTAGACATGACACCGTGTAGCGTGGTAGCCGGGCAACATTTCTAAGAAACTTGCCTCCATCTGCATGACGCTTTGGCTACACGGCGTCACGACGCGGCAGTCAGCACTCTGCAGTCCCCACAGTAACGTCCCATCATCAGTACTAAGGCCATCCCGTAAATGAGGTGGTTAGTTGGTGTCTGATCACGGAGGCCTGAGATCGATCACAGAGTAGCATGTGCAAAGTGGCGGTGGCGGACGGTTGTCCGACTGTCTCCACGTTCTGCTGTTTCTCGTGCCAGCTGTCATGCCACCAATGCTGCATTGCCATTACAACTGTCAGTGTTCCCACTCTGCTACATTCAGCTGTACTGAGTTAGCAAAAGAAGTCCGACGGATGCTAGTGCTAACGGCACTCGAGGCCAGAGGATCCACTGCAGGCACTTGTGGGCTATGTCAGCCAGCCCAAAGCGCTCATCGTTAGCAAGGATTGTCTCATTATTGTCACTGACACTATTAGTGTCAACAGGACTGGAGGGGATGTAGGGAACTACATTGGAGGGAGCCATAACAGGTGTAGGGAGATGAGGAAGGGGGTCGAGCCATGGGACCCCTTGCGATGACCTTACTGGCTGTAACTGACTTGTCACTTAGTAAAACGTAAGACTGGGTTTTACTGGCACTTAAATCTGTTTGGTGGTCGTACGAAATACATAAATATGTGGCAGTGCGCGGGCAACGTGAGAGTTTTGGTGCATAGCAGGCGGTATGTATAGTTACAACTGGGGTGTAGTGTAGCTAAATGGATCGAATGCAGATCGTGGTGGGACATAGCCAGTGCGCTACTGGACTGGGATACGAACTCTGACCTTTGAAGTACTGTTAACTTGCAATGCCACGTAAAATTTCACACCTCGTGTTAGGGCTTTGACGTGAGGCCTGTCATTTAGTCATGAATCTGCATATTATTAACAACGTACAGACTTTGAGACTCGGGCTTGATATGACGTCAGAAGCCAAGATGTGCTTACACGCGTTTGACCTCTTGGCTGTCACATTACTCAAACGGGTAGCAATGAACAGCGATATATTCGGCTTTATAGCGACATTCATTCTGTTAATCAGGCTAAAGGTGACAGCTTGGAATGTCTCGGCAGACATCACATGCAAATTGTTCAGATGATTCTCTTCACGTGTGTTTTGCACCGTGCAGTGGTTGAATGTGTCGACGTTTTGGAGGAACATACTTCGTCCATTTTAAGGGTGAATTGATTGGTTCATGTGGCTGCAGAAGTCATACGGAGGAAAACATGAGTCGGTGACATAGAGCGGTTTGCGGGAGTGGATATAGGATTGTCTCGAGGCAATTAATGGGGGTTGGTAAATACACCGCATTTCTGCAACATCCACATGAACCAGTTCAGTCATCCTGAAGATGGAGACACTGTGTTTCTCCGAAACGTCGCAACATTTAGTTACGCAGTACAGAAGCCCAACACCTGCACACACTTGTCAAGTCTCGCCAGTGACAGGCACTCACCAGCGTCTCTGGCCCAGTTGGCGCTCCCGTCCTGATGGTTGCCCACCTTCACCCTGTCTAGTTAGGTGATACTGACAATACCTACGGCTATACGCCGCAATGCAGAATGTAACTAGTTACACTCACGCTCCATCCTCTTTACCCTGCATGGGCAGCCTGCCTAACACAAACGGATTCGGTTGCAGAAGTGTTGCGTCACTTCCTGTGCTTTCTGCGCGTTCTTTACGAAGTAAAGAGAACGTTTTATATGCAGACAGCTGCCTGTCTGTCTGTCTGTGACAGCTACTGAATCATGTGTCGAATTTTCATCTAATTCAATGTAGGATCTCTTTAGAAGAAGTTGTCCAGCCAGCGTGAATTTCGATAAAATCGGCTTACTGACAGTCAGAATGTACTGAAGGACGACAACGAATTTCTGTACTTCCAACGTTTATTTTTCGGTACTGGCGAAATTCTCCATCAGAAGTATTGGTGAAAATGTGTCTGAGTCGTGAAAATCGGCGAAGGTAAGGCCGTGCGTTTCTTACGGGCGTACATCAAGTTACATGTGCTTGCGCACCGTCACACTGTGTGGGAGTGTCACGGTAAAGACCGTTCTCTCTACACATTCGGATGCTCCAGTGATGCAGTGCCAAATAGCAGACCCCTTGCCTAATATTAGTCAGCCCGGTGAACACGGAGGTCTGCTGTCAGGGTAATACACGTGTAAGGTCTCTGCAAGGTGCCCGGTTGTCACTGGCAGTGACAAACACACACAACGTCCTGGTGTTATCGAACGTGTGTGTCGCTCTTATTGTGGTACAGCAATTGCGTAAATTGATAGTGTGTTTGTTTACACAGTTGTATAAATGTCGAAATTTAATATTACCGGGTGTTCGGCGAACTCAGATTGCAATGTATCTTCCCTTGCACTGATTCCGAATGCACAACTTTCTAATTGAGATGCGATAACCGCTCAACTTTAACGGAACATCCAACTTAGCATCTGTGCTACTCCAACTGCCACAACGGACTGTCCTTATCAGCAGCCCGCATCTCCTTACAACTTCCTCTTCCTACATACTAAAATTATTGTATAAGGCCGAAAGTCAAATTTAGAGAACCCTCGTAGGTCGAATTCAACTTTTTGGAAAACCAAACCTGATTGGTTTCGTTAATTTAAGTCAGTAAACCCCTAAATTTCGACGACCGAACGTTCTGGGACATCGTCCAGTGGCACTTCCTGCTGCATGAATTATGTAGTCAAAAGTGTCAAAGTCTCGGGTTTCACCAAGGAACACCCAGCTGCAGAACTGCATGCAACTGGACAGTTGATGGATGTTCTGTCCAGGCTTATGCTTTTGAATGCCTTAGCTGCACCCATTCCATCCCCGTGTCTTCCCTAGCTTTGTTCATTCTACAGCCAAAAGTCCCTTTCTTCTAATTTACTAACCCCAGCAATGTCTCTCAATAATGCCTGTTCAGAGTTTGAACCGGAGGACTGCCGGTCCATTTCCGGACTTGAACCTGACAGGCCGGTAACAGTACCTGCTGATATAGTGCAGCACAATCCGATCGTACAGAGCCGAACACATTGTGGGCTGTCTATGCACACGTTGCAACTCTGGACAGCACGTGAAGCCGAAGCTGATGGTGCTATCTTAGGGGTTGAAGCAGTGGCCGTAACTAGATGTGTTCTGTAAACAGATGGCCGCTGGGGTTCAGGAGCCTATCGGAGTAGTAGCGAGCGAACGACAGTGGCAGGCAGCTGCAAGAAATGGCTGAGAAGTGGCTTGAGCGTCTGGACTAACCCGCTGTACTGAAGCGTCGGAGAAGTTGCGAGGTCAACCCGGCGCTAACAGTGTTAGTTCACCGGGAGAGTGGTCGCCGCGTGCCGCCTGGGGTAAGGAATTAATTCACGCAGTGATATACCCCTTTAAAGTCCAGTGGTCACTATGTGTATCGCCAGTTTAACATTCACAAATTCTACGTTCTGCCCACACTGTATTTGTGTGTTTTGTGTGGATCTCAAAACAAACAGCGATTATTTCCCTATACAGCATTAACTGACTGGTTTGTATAGCAGAGACGTAGTGTGTTTACTGCGCCGTACGGACTGAATCTTTAAATATAATTCAGGTTAATCTTAGTCTCTAAACTACCGTATCATGGCTCAGGCGGTTAGTCGCCGGCCTCTCAATGCGGAAGCCCAGTTTCGGTCTCAGATCAGTTCGTGTGAGGTTTTTGTTGGTCACAGTGGCACTGGAAAAGTTTTTTTCTCCCAGTACTTCAGTCTCACCTATTAGTATCATTCCATCAATGCTGTACATTCATCTTCAACTACATTCTGCTCTTACCAGAAGGACAAACGGACGAAGCCTGGGAATCTTCCAAAAAGGCAATCTCTTTCGGAATCGGGGAGCGATGGTTAGAAAAGTGCTTTCACTTTATATTTAAAGGGTTACTTCACTAACGAATTATTTTTTCAGTTCGCTTATTGAACGATGCAGTATCGCCTGAACTGCTACAGCCACTTCAACAGAGTTTAAGAGAGTTACGTTTTATTTTTCTGATAATGTGTGGTGTAGGCAGTACTGTAGACAGAATTGTTTGGTAGTAAACTTTATACGATCCGTGATACGTGCGTTAATCGAACGTGTATATATATATAGTCCTGCGTACTTACTTTAATGACACCAACGAATGCACACGGATCTACTAACATCAGTTTTTACATACAGTGCAGTCCACATGTTCCGACCAACTATGTAGCCATCATCAGGGCTGTCAACTATAAAGAGTAGATACGTTAAAAGCATAAAATTAAATTATAAAAACGCAAAATATATCAGAACCACTGCCAAGGTGCAATTACAGTCATATGAACCAGTGGTTTAGAAGTACATAAATGTGAGTTATTGTGCTATTATTGGTGGGTGGTGTCAGTAGAAGGTTCGGTTAACTTATGGACTGTACGGTGTGCGGCAAACCGCGACACGTGACTTGGCTATTACTAGGTAGTGGGCACGTGACGATAGGTACAGCTGTTGTATATGGTCTGTTGTAGTTAGAGAAGGAAGGAGGCTGAGGGTGTTGGACACTGGGTGAAGAGGAAGACATTCGGACATGAGAGGGCTGGAGTGACAGAATACTGGGAGAAACTGCAGATTGCGAAGCTGCACGTTTTATACTGCTGTCCATATAGTAATAAGATGGTCAAATCAAGAAGCATGTGATGGGCTGGGCGTGTGGCACGTATGGCAGGAGAGAAATGCATAAAGGTTTTGGTGGGGAAACTTGAAGAAAAGAGACTGCCTGGAAGACCTATGCGTAGATTGAAAGATAATATTAAAAAAAAATAAATGGGATGGGAGGGCGTTGACTGGATTGATCTGGCTCAGACTAGGCAGAAGTGGCAGGTTTCTGAGTTTGCAGTAATGGAACTTCGGGTTCCGTAAAATGCGGGAAATTTTTCTATTAGCTGAGGGACTAGCAGCTTTTCAAGAAGGACTTTGCTCCTTGGGGTCAGTGACGAAACTTTTGTTCCATATTTCTGCGTATTATTTTCGTCCTGACTGCCATTTCAAACGCTAGGAACTGTTTCATACACAACTCTTTATCACTCTGTGGCTTCAGGTTTTCGCCGCACACCTGACAGAAAACCCGAAGTTACTATGAAATTTACTTCATACGTTTTGCCGCTGTGTTCGCTAGACACGCACTGTGCAGTTATTACAGAGTGAAGTAAAATTACTTGCAGCTAGATGTCTGATTCATATGGAAATGACGGAGTACACTTTAACACCGCACAAGGGGCTACGCGACTTCCAGGGTCGTACTGGACGAATAAATTACGAGCAAAATACTGAAGGTGCTGCTTGGCGTCGAACACAGTCCTCAGTGTGTCTGAGTTATCGGGGTGCCTATATCGTACCTTGCTGTAGCAAGTTATACAAACCAGTCAGTTAATGCTGTATAGGGAAATAATCGCTGTTTGTTCTGAGATCCACACAAAACACATAAATACACTGTGTGGGCTGAACGTGGAATCGCTGAATGTTAAACCTGGTGGTACGTATAGTGACGAGTGGAATTCAAATGGCTAACTGTATGTATGTCTGTGTCTGCTGGGAGTTGGACGATTTATGCATGAAGCTGACGAGCGTGCCGCTGACAGCTCCTTGAATGCTAGTTGACACTGCATTGTAAACAGCTGAGCAGTTGAGTGCGGTCAGTGCCTGCTGGAGCGCGGCCAGTCCCGGACGTGTATTAAGCCAGTCCAACTAGTGGAGTGCCTCTCAGTATCTGTCGTGACCCTGTCGAGGAAAAACGTTGCACGTCTAGCCTTTATACCCACAAATCCGGATATGGTACTGAGTGGTAAATGTTATAAAGGCCAGCGACAAAATAAGAAAATAAAAAAAAGGGTAACTTATGACATCACGTGTCATAAGTAACCAATTAACCAGCTCCATAGAGCAGAGAGCCATTTTCGAGAAGCTAGTAGTTCCTCAGCCAGTCAAGTAATTTCTCACGTTTCATGGAACCCGAATGTTCATTACCGTCTTCACAACATCCTGCCATTTGTTTTTACCCGGAACCAGATTAATCCAGTCCACGTCCTTCCTGTTTATTTCTTTACTATCCGTAAGAATATGTTTCTTCCATCTACTTCCAGATCTTCCAAGTCGTCGTCTCTTTCCCTCCGGTTTCCACACCAAAACCCTACATGCATTTCTCTTCTCCCCCACAACTGATGTTCCACTATATAATTAGTACCATATGAGAAAGTGAATATTTTTTAAACCCAATATTTGGGGAATTATGAAGTGAGGAGGTGCGGTCCACGTCTACTTTTTCTAGTTATTATGGGAGCAACACGGACACAGAACATTATTGTACTGTACACGATGTTGGTTGTGAACTGCAAGCCAGGATGATCATTTTGCGAAATTTGGTGTTCCCAGAACTGTGGAAATTAAGGTTAGGTTTTGTGAGATGTGACGCCATGTAAATGCGGTTGCCATAGATCTGAAGACCCATGCTATCTTCATCTGCATTATTTCCCCTGATATTGCTACCTTCTACCGAACTGCATGGCTTTACGCCGCGGAACACTGTAACTGCCCATAAGCATTCAGTTAGTGCTGTACATGTTTGTCCCTTGCTGTGTAGAACGTGTGGTGATAGATCTGCACCATACATTGGTGTAAAGGCCGTTTCATACAATGAGTGTTGACGCACTGTAATTTTCCTACAGTGATGGTAAGCTTGTTGACGTCTACTGTGTATGTTTATAGCTGAACGTCTGTCGTATGCTTTATCTATGATCTCCTGATCCCTGCGTTCCAACTTGTGTCACAACGCCATCTGCACCGTCACTGCATACAGCTGTGCAGAAACTTTGCTGTCTTCGCCTTTGATTTAACTATATTGACTTTATTAGCCCTTCAGAGGCTCAGAATTAACTAAATTATATGTAAAGATCCAGTCCGTACCGCGCAGTAAACACACTCCGTCTCGGTTATACAAACCAGTCAGTTAATACTGTATAGGGAAATAATCGCTGTTTGTTCTCAGATCTACACAAAACACATAAATACACTTTGTGGGCAGAACGTAGAATTGCTGAATGTTAAACTGGCGGTACATATAGTGACCAGTGAGTTTTGTAAAAGCTTAAGACGCTGTAGCTTCTGCCTGCAGCAGCAGCGCAACGCACCGCATTGTGCCCTCGCAGTGTCTGTGTTTCATTTGATCCTCGCAGAGAACAGAGAATGTTTTCCGAAGAAGCAGTAAAGGACTGGTTTCTAATGTGATCTGATGTGTTTTCTTTACAAGAGGCATTTTCCTTTTCCAATTTTATTAAGATTATTTTCAGTTTTATGCATGTATATATGTATGTATGAATGAATGAATGTATGTATGTACGTATGTATATGTGTGTGTGTGTGTGTGTAAGCATGTATGTACTTATGAATGTATGTATATATGTATGTATGTATTGGCTAACAAGCTTATAGTGACATAATTTTTATACGAGGCGTCCATTTTCACAGCTCTGATACAGTTCAATGTAAGTGTGATTCAAAATATGCATTTAGTGTACCACAAAGGGCTGTAATTATGTTCACCCGGACAGTTTTGTGCAGTGTTCCTGTAACGTGTTGTTTGTCTCCAAACTGATGCAGTAATTCTCCGCAACACCCCATTAGCTTTGTGTATTAACAGTCAGAACATGCTGCCCGCTATGTTTTGTCGTGTTACCGTCCCGACAAACGGCGTTCACTGAAGGGCCGAGTGTTTTCTGTGCGGTGCGAACTGAACTTGGGGCAGACTTAAACTGCCTAAAGCAGAGACACATAAACCTGCAGCACCACTTACCGTTTTATGACAAGACACATTCCCCTGCAGCCTGTGAAGTTCAGGTCCCTGCTCTCTTCTCTGTAGGCCTACTTCTACTTCACGCACAGCTCAAACGTCTGTCTGGAGGCGTCCTGTGGCCTCGCTCTTCTTTCTACACAAAACAGTTAATTAAAATAAAACGACAGTCAGTTCAGAGGGAAGACCTATCTATCAGCACGGAGCACAGAATGATTTGATTCAGAAAGCGAACGCGTTGATATCGCACGCAGCAACGTAGGAAGGCAGAGCGCTGTACTGCCTGTGACGGTAAATATTGTCCGTCAGATTTTGTTGGTGGGCTGTTCAACGACGCTGTCAGCAAATCTTAACATATGGTTTTTTTACGTAAATAGTTTTTATCTTATATAAATATGTATTTTTATAAGGTGCAAAAAATGGCTACAGGTATATTTGCTGGCCACAGGAGGAGGGAGGAAATGCATGGCGAATTTTACTTTATCGCTACTGTTCAAACGTAAAACGTACTTTTCTTGGAGCTCAGTTACAACTCAGATTTCTGCATCGTTGTTCATTGTACGTACAAGGCAGCAGATGACATGAAAACTATTGCTAGCTGTTGTTCCGTTGTGTTCTTGTACTGGTATTGTGCATTCCATTGCTCTTATACTCATGTATTCTGCGGTGTTCATCTATCCATATTGTACATTCCGTCTCGTTCCGTTACCGATACTGTCGGTAACGTAGTGTTCGTGTACCCTTCGTTCCGGTTCATTCCGTAGTGTTCTGTCAGCACAGTACAATACGTCGTCAAACAGCGCTGACACCTACCGTTGGCGGACGCAACGTTACCGTAACAACAGTGCAATAACGATGATAGCTTATAGCAAGTGGACTAATCTTCGTCCTTCTTTAATTTGTAGTGAAATGGCTTAGTGGTTAAATGATAAAAACTTGCACAGTGGCAGTAGTCTATTGTTCATTGCTCTGTTGCGCACAGTTGGCAATGTTATTCATTGCTCTGTGGCGCATATTTGGCAGTACTGTTCACTGCTCTGTTGCGCACAGTTGGCAGTAATTTTCACTGCTCTGTTGCGCACAGTTGGTAGTACTGTTCATTGCTCTTTTGCGCGCAGTAGGCAATTCGGCATACTCTGTACTGAAACATCGGAATACTTTCATGATGACCATGTTAATACAATATTGAGCTGCTTCTTCTGTAAAAAGCTCTGTGTCCCTGCGATGTGTCAGTTACTCGGGTTCCTGAAGGCTCAGTATAACTCTCCAATGCCCATTTGTCCGTACAGCCTCATTTACTATGTTTACCTTTTCAATTCATTCATGTCTGCTAAATTACGTGCAAAATGAACCCAAATAACCTCCTGATCAAGGTAAAAACTGTCAACTATGCCTCTGCCATTCCTCAGTAAGTACTGCAAGGTGACAAATCCGGCCTCAAGTTGCTTCACCTGCCCAGGTTGTTTGTGAATGACTTGCCTAATGACTGCCGGACACAGACCGAAACCTGCCGCTAATAACGTCGGCAGCAAGTAGCGGAAGGTGTGACACTGTCGTGTGGCTTACAGAGATGCTGCATTCGTGTTACTTGCACTGCAGCAGTGTGTGTTGTACTGTCCGAGGTACACACGAAAGAACATGGCCATCCTACGGTAGGTTCGTCGTTAGTTAGGGTGGATGAAACCAGAAATATGCAGAATTTTCTGTGGTAAGTTCTCTTGCAAAGCGGTCACTCGGAAGGTAGGGACGGTCGTGAGAGGACACTGTTTAACAGAAACACAAGGCAGTGAACTGTGACAGTTAACAGTGCGGTCCGCTGGGGTGTGACGTCGTGCTCCTTTCATCTCTATGTGTGGTGCAGTGCGGCCTGCAAGAAGACGGCAGTCTGAACATAGCTGACAGAATATCAAGATGTGTAGGCACGGCACGGCCAGCACACTGCGGACAGTTTTGTTACGTGGCAGCTACTTTCGACACCGGCAGTCCATCTGGACACATCACGACACACCGGCAGTCCATCTGGACACATCAAGACACACCGGCAGTCTATCTGGACACATCACGACACACCGGCAGTCCATCTGGACACATCAA
>Ga0123355_10016712_pt1 | contig 11577 bp, 8 predicted proteins | sample TergutEmb28metaG_3_FD_89872 | JGI IMG/M metagenome (GOLD analysis project Ga0123355, IMG submission 89872) | Embiratermes neotenicus P1 segment gut microbial communities from Petit-Saut dam, French Guiana - Emb289 P1 | ecosystem: Host-associated > Arthropoda: Insects > Digestive system > Gut ...
GAACGGCATCGCAATTTGTTTCTCAAAACCAAAGAATTGTTGAAAAATCTAAAATATAACGCCAAATGTTTTTATGGCGACGGCTATGCCGGATTGCCGAATTTCGCTCCATTTGACAAAATCATTGTGACTTGCGGTGCTCCGTTTGTTCCCGAAGCCTTGAAAGAACAGTTAAAAGTCGGCGGAATTATGGTCATCCCGGAAGGAGAAGATATACAAAAAATGAATGTTTACACCAAACTATCAGACACCGAATTTTCATGCGAGGAGCATGGTGATTTTCGGTTTGTGCCGATGTTAGAATCAAGAAAATAATGGAAATTTTTATCGCAATTGTACTCGCTTACCTCATCGGCTCAATTCCTAACGCTGTTTGGATTGGCAAAGTTTTTTATGGCAAAGATGTTCGGAAAGAAGGTAGCAATAATGCCGGCACAACAAATGTTATTCGTGTGTTGGGATTAAAGCCCGGAATTTGCGTATTGGTGTTGGATTTGCTGAAAGGTGTTGTGCCATTGGTATTATTACCGTTTTTTATCGAAAAAAACAACGAATATTTTTATTTGCACCAAATTTTTGTAGCCTGTGCAACCGTACTCGGACATGTGTTTCCGATATTTGCAGGCTTTCGTGGCGGAAAAGGTGTTGCAACGCTCGTCGGTGTTTTGATTATGTTGTTTCCGCAAGTGTTTTTTATTGTGGCAGGAATTTTCTTTGGTACGCTTTTCTCGTTTCGATACGTTTCTTTGGCATCAATGTGTGCAGCAATTTTACTACCGATACTGCAATTTGCCTTTTTTCAATGTGACAAATTACCGTTATTGATTTTCGCCATTTTCATTGCCATTTTTGTTCCGCTTACGCATATCAAAAATATCAAACGTTTGATTCGAGGCGAGGAACCGAAATTTAAGTTCAAAAAAACAGAGTCATGATTAATTTTTTGATTCGATTATATCTATTTGTTAAACGAAAAACAGCACCCAAAACAAATCCTGTTTTAGATGTTGAATTTCTTGACATTCACGTTGTTTATCGCATTAGTGATGCCGGTTATCCGAAGATAAAAGAGCCCTATATTAACAATCAAAACTGTTTGGTTAATGCCGTGTCTGCGTTTCCTCCAAATAAATTCAAATGGAAAGTTTTTGCAGATAATTGTTCTTCCGAAACCTTGCAAATGATTTATCAACATGTTCCAAAAGAATGTGTCGAATGTGTATCTGTCGGACACGGAGCCGGCACATTTCGATTGGCAATGAATTACGCCTTCAGTCAAAATGATGAAGCGGTTATTTATTTTTTGGAAAACGACTATATTCATCAACCGCAAGCCGCACAAATTTTGAAAGAGGGGTTTTCTATTCCGCACGTTTCATTTGTTACGCTTTATGACTGTTTAGATAAATATATCAACGGTGTCAATCCTTTTGTTCGCAAACAAAGTGAAAAAACTCGGGTTTATCTCACAAAGTCTACACATTGGAAAGAAACAAATAGTGCAACCATGACTTTTGCTACAAAAGTTACAACATTGAAAAAAACGCAAAAAATTTTTAAGCGATGGAGTGCAAAAACTCATCCGTGGGATTTGTGTATTTTTACCGAATTAAAACTTCGTGGCCATATCTTAATTTCACCAATCCCTTCACAATCCACACACGGAGAGACAGAAGCCCTTGCTCCATTGGTTGAATGGGAGAGATTTGCGTAAAACCAACGTTTGAAATGAATTCTAATCCGAATATATTTTCCGTCGTCATTCCGTTCTACAACGGACTTTCGTTTCTTGGCGATTTGTTAACTTCGTTGAATAAAAGTTACGAAAAATCGCTCCAATTGTTTGTTCCGGAAATTATTATTATCAACGATTCGCCACAAATTCCCGAACAAAATATTCGCACAATTTGTAACCAAAGTTGCTCCGAAATATCAAATATTAAAATTTTTACAAACCCCGAAAACAGAGGTGTTGCTTATTCTCGTGATTATGGAACACAGCAAGCTTCCGGACATTTCATCACATGGATTGACCAAGATGATTTTGTGCATGAATCCTATTTTCGTGTTTTGGAACAACGTTTACAATCGCAAAAAAATGTTTATTTGCTGAATGGCTATATCTGCAAAGAAACGGCAAACAATGCCATTCCTGTGTTTTACATTAAGCCCACTATAAATTTCAAGCGTATTTTATTTAGCAATCCTGTTTTATCAACGTCTTTTTGGGTTGTCAATCGAGAGTTTTTGAAAAATTCGAACATCCGATTTTATCTTCCGGAATTAATTCATAAAGGCGTTGACGACTGGTTTTTCTCTTTACAATTAACCAAAAATTCGTTGAAGTTTGAGTATATTTCAAACCGTCTTATTTCTTATCGTTTTCACGAAACTAATTTTGGACATGATATCACAGAAGCCACAAACGGAAGTATAGAACTACTGAACATCCTGCTCAGTGACGATAGTTTTCCAAAACAAACACTGCAATCGCGAATAAAAACATTCGAGTTTTCCAAACGGTTTTATTCAACCGGTAAAGTGTTGAGTATTCTTTCCGAGCCTTTTGGTTTTGCCCGTTTTTTGATTCACTACAGTTACGATCCAAATAGAACAATCCGTCTGTTTCATAAATTATTTCGACAAACAAATTTTAGACCATAATTATGATTTCTCTCAAAAATAATGACTTCAAAAATCTTTCACTCAGCGAACTCGGGCTATGGTTGCTCATTCCATTTGCAAGCCTAACAAACGTTATGTGGATACCGATATCTCCAACAATGATCCTGTTTTTGGGTGCCGTTGTTTGTTGGATTTTTCAAAATTTTAACAATCAAAATTCAAAATTCAAAATTCAAAATTTTAAAGCCATTATTGCCGTCTGTTTGACTTTTTCCTTCTATTTGTTTGCTTCGCAATACCTTATGGATGCCCCATTTCGGCGATACATTGCTGCGGTGATGGCTCCTTTATTCTTGGTTTTTATTTTGATTTTTTCCGAACAAACCTCTGAAGATTTTTTGAAAAAATTGGGTCGCAAGTTTATTCTCTATTCGGTCATTATTTTTTCTTTTGAAGCTGTTTTTAGATATGCGATGAATTTTTGGACGATATATCAAGGCACAAATCCCGAGCATACGTTCTATCAATTCAAGATTAATGCTTTTATACATAATTGCAGCAACATGGTAGCTATTCTTTTGGTTTTACTGCTGTTTTTTATGCTTTGGTGGAAAGATACCTACAAAGAATCGCTAAAGAAAGAAATCGCGATTATATCCATCCTCATCGTACTGGCTATTTCCAGAGCTGCCATTCCGGCAGTTGTTGTCGGATTATTTTATTATTTTTTCTTCAAAAATGCAGACTGGAAAAAATCCTTGTTGGTGTTTTTTTCGATGGGAGTTTTTGGCGTTTTTGTTCTTTGGGTGCTGCGATATTTTCCAGACTACAGTTTTCAAACCAAATTTCTCATTCTTGAAGAAACTTTAATTTATTTTCAAACAGCGAGTCTCAATCAAATCCTGTTTGGTCTCGGATTTACATTGAGTGGCGACATCATGACTTTTGGTGCACACAATTATTTTTTGGTGTACCTCATGGAATCGGGCGTAATTGGATTCCTTTTGGTGTGTGCAACACTATTCGTTTTTGTCAAAGCCTCCAATGGTAAGGTTATGATTGTCTTGCTACCATTCATCGTTCAAAACATGGCTGCAAGTTCATCTTTTTTACCCTACTTTTACGTCATCATGGCATTTATAATAATAATGAACAAGCCATTGTTAGAAAACCGCATACATTAGTGTAAAATTTACCGGTTTTTTTTCGTATTTTTGTACGAATGAAAATTGTGTCCTATAACGTCAATGGAATTCGTGCCGCTGTTGGCAAGGGTTTTTTGGAATGGCTAGAAAAAACCAATCCTGACGTGGTTTGTTTACAAGAAACCAAAGCACAACCCGACCAAATTCCAACGATGGATTTTCAGAGTTTGGGCTATCATTGTTATTATTTTTCCGCACAAAAAAAAGGCTATAGTGGCGTGGCGATTTTGACAAAAGAAAAGCCGACTCATGTCGAATTCGGCATGGGAATAGAAAAATACGACAACGAGGGTCGCTTGATTCGTGTAGATTTTGGCGATTTTTCAATAATCAGTGTATATCATCCGTCCGGAACATCGGGCGAAGAGCGCCAAGCATTCAAAATGCAATGGCTCAACGATTTTCACGCTTACATCAAACAACTCGAAAAAACTCGTCCGAAACTTGCCATTTGCGGAGATTTCAACATTGCTCACGAACCAATCGACATTCACGACCCGAAAGGAAATGCCAAAAACTCCGGTTTTTTGCCCGAAGAACGTGAATGGATGACTCAATTTATCAATGATGGATTTGTAGATACATTTCGTTTTCTAAATCCAAAATTGGCACATCATTACTCATGGTGGACCTACCGTTTCAACGCTCGTACAAATAACAAAGGTTGGCGGATTGATTACATCATGTTGACCAAAAATCTCGAAAAAAATTTGATATCAGCCTCCGTCTTGCCCGATGCGATGCACTCCGACCACTGTCCGGTAATGGCAGAATTAAAAATTTAATAAAAAAACGACATGAAAAAAATCTTAATCTTCACAGCAGTTACAGTTCTTCTTGCATCTTGTGTAAGTATGCAAAAATTCAGAGAATTGGAAGGTAAATACAACGAAGTTTCCGACAATGCCGCAAGATTGGAAAGGTCCAACTTGGAACAAGGTATTCTCATCAATGAATTAAGAGCCGAAATCGAACAACAACGAGAACAGTTAGCCAGACTGCAAGCAAGATTCGACGAAATGGAAGCTGATCACAGATTTGCACAAACAAATTTGGAGAATTTACGAGCAGAGTACGACGAATTGAATAGACGATTTACCACCTCCCTTTCCGGAAATCGTGCGGAAAATCAGCGTTTGATGCAAGAATTGAACGCGGCTCGCGATAATTTGCTCAGACGTGAAGCCGAAGTGAACGAACAACAACGCAACTTGGAACGTTTGTTGGCAGAATTTCGTGAAAAAGAAGTTCGTGTGAATGAACTTCAAGGTATTTTGGACAGTAAAGAAGCTGAATTAAGAGCTCTTCGCGACAGAGTTATGGCAGCTTTGCTCGGTTTTGCCGACAGGGGTTTGACCGTTTACACGAGAGATGGACGCGTTCACATTTCGATGGCAGAAAGATTGCTTTTTGCGTCCGGTCAATGGCAAATGAACGCTGAAGGTCAAAGAGCCATTCGTGAAGTTGCTACAATTCTGGCACAAAGTCCGGAAATCAGCATTATGGTTGAAGGTCACACCGATAACATTCCGATGAGAGGGAGAGGTGATGTTAGAGATAATTTGGATTTGAGTGTGATGCGTGCAACGGCTATTACACGTATTTTACTTGAAAACAGAGGGGTTTCTCCAACACGTGTAACCGCTGCCGGTCGTGGCGAATGGATGCCGATTGCTCCAAATGATACGCCTGAAAATCGTGCCAGAAACCGCCGTTCGGAAATTATTCTAACACCGAATTTAGATGAGTTGATGCGATTGATTGCGGATGATTAAAAACACAACTAAAAAAAAGGAGCGATACATGTATCGCTCCTTTTTTTTAACAATTGATTACATGCCCGATACGGCAGTCATTTCAAAATAATAGCTAACGCCGGGACCTAACGGTAATCCAAGTAGATAAAAACCGATGAGCAATCCTACCCAAGCGATGAAGAACGTAATCGAATAGGGAATCATGTTACCCATTATCGTTCCTATACCTGCATTCTTAACAAATTATTGATAATAAACGATAATTAATGCAAAATAAGGCAATAACGGTGTAATGATGTTCGTTGCGTTGTCTCCTGCGTGATAAACCGCTTGTGCAAATTCCGGCGTGAAACCCATGCTCATGAAGATCGGAATATAAACCGGTGCAAGCAATGCCCATTTTGCGGAAGCACTGCCAATAAAGATGTTCAATACCGCAGTGAAAATCGTGAAAACGAGAATCAGCGGTATAGCTTGAGTTAAACCGATATTTCTAAGTGCATCTGCGCCGCCGATAGCCAACAAAATCCCTAAATTACTGTCGCGGAACCAGGCTACGAATTGTGCACAGAAAAACACCAAAACGAGGTAAGCTGCAAGGGTTTTGAAACTTTCGTTCATACTGCCAATCACATCGCCCGGCGATTTGTACTTTCCGGTGGTATAACCAAACACAGCACCAGCTGTTGCTGCCATCAAGAATAATACCGTGATAATTCCTCTCAAAATCGGAGAACGGAGAACACCTTCAACACCTTCGAACGTTTCGCCGGTTGCAGGATTAAATCCGCGCAAAAAGCCATCACCCCAAGGGAACATAAAACCTGCTACGATAATCGCAAACCAAGCCAAGAAAACATATCCGGCTCTTCCCAAAGCTTTTCTTTCCAATTCTGTCGGTTTGGTGATTTCCTCTTGTGGGGTATCACCGGTATATCGTCCCATGCGAGGCTCTACCCATTTTGTTGTAACGAAAACACCAACAATACTAAGCACGATGGTTGCTGCAATCAAGAAAAAATAGTTTGCAACCGCCGAAATTTCAGGATAATACGGGTCAAAAATACGTGCCGCTTCTGTCGAAATTCCCGCCAACATCGGATCGAGTGGCGTAACAATGAGATTCGCACTAAAACCTGCACTTACCCCTGCAAACGCAGCTGCCATACCCACAAGCGGATTTCGTCCCAACGAATGGAAAATAACACCTGCCAATGGAATAACTAATACATAACCCATATCTGAACCGATACTTGAAACAATACCGGTAAAAACAACCATAAATGTGATTAATTTCGCCGGAGTTTTTACCAACATGGAGTTGATTGCCGCTCTAATCAATCCGCTTTGCTCTGCAACGCCAATACCAAGCAATGCAACCATAACTACGCCGAGAGGTGCAAAACTTGTGTAATTCGTTACCATCGTTTGAAGAATGTCACGAATTCCTGCACGCGACAATAGATTGTTTGCCGTCTCTTCCACGCCCGTAGCCGGGTGTATACCGCTCCAGCCTAAAATCGAGGCAATAGCCGAAATCACTAAAACTGTTAGTGCTAAAAGTCCGAACAAAATTGCCGGATGAGGCAAGGCGTTTCCGCCTTTTTCTACAAGGTACAAAAAGCCTTTTTTGGGTTTTTCAGGGGTGTTTGACATAGTTTATTGTGTTTTTTATATTTTTTTTGATCAAAAGTTGTGGCAAAGGTACGAATTTTTTTTGAAACGACAAAATTTTTTGTATCTTTGCAACGGCAGAGCCCTCAACGAAGTTAAATCTATGACTCCTTTTTTGCGATATGTAGCCGAAGACTTGATTGAACGTAAATTAGATTTGTCCGAAACAGCAATCATTTTTCCAAACAAACGTGCTTCGCTGTTTTTCGACAAACATCTTTACGATTGCTTACAACGTCCGTTTTGGTCGCCGAATTATATCGCGATTAACGACCTTTGGACTATATTTTCGCCGTTGCAAATCGCAGATCCGATTTTGTTGAATGCTACTCTACACAAAATTTATAACCGATTTTCACAAAACGAAGAAACATTTGACGAGTTTTATTTTTGGGGAGAGCTTTTGTTGCGAGATTTTGATGATTTAGACAAACATTTGGTGGATGCTCAACTGTTGTTTCAAAACGTTCAAAGCATCAAAACAACAGAAAATCCCATGCACTATTTGACGGAAGAGCAAATCCAAGCATTGAATCAGTTTTTTGTGAATTTTGATCCGCAAAAAAATAGTGAATTGAAAGAGCGATTTGTTCAAATTTGGTCAGTGTTGAGTGATATTTATGCACAGTTTTCCGAAACCTTAAAATCTCAGAATTTGGCGTATGAAGGGCTGTTGATGCGAGATGTCATTGAAAATAAATTAAGCCAAGAAGCGTTCGATTTGCCTTACAAAAACTATGTGTTTGTTGGCTTCAATGCGTTGAATCCTGCGGAAGAAACGTTGTTTAAGTTTTTCAAAAACACACAAAATGCCCTGTTTTACTGGGATTACGATGAAAGCTTTTTCAAAATCTCCAATCACGAAGCAGGAATTTTCATTAAGAAAAATTTGCAAAATTTTGGAAATGCTTTGAGTAATTCCCCCATTTTTAACAGTTTCGAAACATCGCAAAAAACAAAATGTATTACATTTGTTGCATCGCCCACAGAAAATGCACAAACACGTTTGGCTGACGAGTGGCTGAACACATTCAAAAATTCCGAAGCCGAAGTTTTTGAAAATGCAATTGTACTTTGTAATGAAAGTTTGCTGACATCTCTGACTTCGGCTCTTTCCGGAGAGAACACGGCAAATATTACAATGGGTTATCCCATCAAACAAATGCCGATTGTTAGCAAAGTGCGACATTTTTTATCCTCGCAAATCAACAGTACAAAATCATCCAAAGACTTGTTGTCGGAACTGATCGAAATACTAAAATCCGAGTTAAAATCCGACACAACAGCAACCGATCAACTATACCAAGAAGCAACATTTCGGGTTATTTTGCAACTGAACAGAATCGTGGATTTAATCCAAAATCATCAGCTGGAACTTTCTTCTGCGAACTTGAAGCGTTTGATTGATCAACTATTGAGCGTTCTGACTGTTCCGTTTTTGGGTGAGCCTGTTTTGGGAACGCAAATTATGGGTGTTTTGGAAACCCGAAATTTGGATTTCAAAAATATACTTATGCTTTCGGTCAATGAAGGTATGCTGCCGAGATCTTCGAACGACGGCTCATTCATTCCGTATGCTTTGCGAAAAGCATTTGGCATGACGATTCCCGAACATAAAACTGCAGTTTTTGCGTATCATTTTTTTCGGTTGATGCAACGTGCGGAAAATGTTACGTTGGTTTACAACACCGCGACAGAAGGTTTGAACAGAGGCGAAATGAGCCGATTTATGCTGCAATTGATGATTGAAAATGGTTTTGAGATCGAACACCAAACACTATCGACGTCTGCCGTCGAGCTTCAACAACCGCGAAAAATAGATATTCCTAAAACGTCGGAAATTAGTAAAATTTTATTGGAAAAATACAACAAAGATTCTGAAAATTTGGGATTATCCCCTTCAGCAATCAACACATTTTTGACGTGTAAACTGAAATTTTATTTACATTATGTGATCGGATTGAAAGCCGAAAAGCCCGATATTTCGGACATGAACGCTGCAAGGATTGGCACGTGGTTTCATCGAAGTGCAGAAATTTTGTATCGAAAAATTTCCAATCAACTGAACGTTGATGAAAACTATAAGTTTGTCGAATTTTTCGAAACTATAATCCATGCTGACGATTTGAGTGTTTATTTAGATGATGAAGAACGTGAACAGTTGGTAGATATGGCATATACGTATGAGCGGGCGTTTCGACCACGCTCAACGACCGCAGACAGTCGTACCCTGAGCGAAGTCGAAGGGCACGAGTACACTGGCGAAGAATTAATCGGTCGGCGATTATTGACGGACAATCTGAAACGCCTTATTTTATTGGACATTTCGAAAGCACCGTTCACACTTTTGGCAATGGAAAAAAAGATTTCGGAAACTGTAGACGTTGACAGATTGTCCATAAAAATCGGTGGTCACGTTGATCGAATAGACAACATTGATGGTTTTTTGCGTGTGGTTGATTACAAAACCGGCGGACGTTTGAAAATGCTTAAAGCAGACAAATTGCAAGAGTTATTTGATGAGAAAAAAATTACCGAAAACAAAAATTATTTACAAGTGTTGATGTATTGTTGGTTGATTTTCAAATCGTCTAAAAACCGTCGAGTTATGCCGTGTTTACTGCATGTTCACGAAGCACACAAAAAAGATTTTTCATTGACATTCTTACCCAACGATTTTAACGAAATATTTGAAGAATTTGAAATTCACATCAACAATTTACTGAAAAACATATTTGATCCGAATACAGAATTCACAGCCACCGAAACTCCTGCAAATTGCCGATATTGTGACTACTTGAATTTATGCAGAAAAAAAATCGTTGAGTTTTAGATTAAAAAATTGATATTGTAAGAAACATGCAACAAGAGATTCGCGACATATTACAAAATTACTGGGGACATCCGCGTTTTCGCGAAATGCAGGAAGACATTATTTTATCTGTTTTGGAAGGCAATGACACGTTGGCATTATTGCCGACCGGTGGCGGAAAATCGATTTGTTTTCAAGTGCCGGGGTTGGCGTTAGACGGATTGTGTTTGGTGGTTTCGCCATTGATTGCCTTGATGAAAGATCAGGTTGATAACCTCGAAAAACGGGGCATTCCGGCGGCAACAATCATTTCCGACATGAATAAATTCGAAACGGAATTGGTCATGAACAAAGCCATTACCGGACAATTGAAATTTTTGTACGTATCGCCCGAACGCTTGGAAACACAAGCGTTTTTGGCAAATTTGCCGTTGATGAAAATCAGTCTTTTGGCGATTGACGAAGCACATTGTGTTTCGCAATGGGGTTATGATTTTCGTCCGCCGTATTTGAAAATTGCCAAAATTCGAGATTATTTGCCCGATGTGCCGGTTATCGCACTCACGGCAACTGCAACGCCCTCTGTCGTTGTGGATATTCAAGACAAATTAGCATTCAAAAAACGCCATGTTTTCCAAAAAAGTTTTGCACGCGAAAACTTGACGTACTACGTGTTTCATGAAGAAGATAAGTTAGGACGACTGATTAAAATTATTCAAAAAGTGCAAGGTGCCGGTGTGATTTATGTTCGCAATCGAAAAAAAACGCAAGAAATCGCAGATTATTTGAATAGTCAAGGTTTTCGAGCCGCTTGTTATCACGCGGGATTAGACACTGCAATCCGAAATCAACGGCAAGCCGATTGGATTCAAGACCGAACGCCGATTATTGTTGCCACCAATGCGTTCGGCATGGGTATTGATAAACCGAATTGTCGGTTTGTGGTGCATCTGGATTTGCCGGATTCGCTGGAAGCCTATTTTCAAGAGGCAGGACGAGGTGGTCGAGATGGACAGCGTGCTCACGCTGTGGTGCTTTTTTCGAATGCAGACAAACGAAAATTGGAAGACGATTTTCAAAAAACCTATCCCGAAATTTCGTTTATCAAAACTGTTTACGATAAATTGGGTGATTACTGCAAAGTTCCTGTCGGAAGCGGAGTTGGTGCGAGTTTTGATTTTGATTTAAGTGATTTTGCAGAAACTTTTGGTTTTCCGAGAATGGAAGCTTACAACGCATTGCGATTACTCGAACGCCAAGGATTAGTCAGTTTTACAGAAGATTTGAATGTGCCGTCAAAACTATGGATTCGGGCAGATAAAGATTATTTGTACGACTTTCAAGTTAAAAATGAAAAATATGGAACATTTGTCGAAACGCTACTGCGGTCGTACGGCGGACTGTTTTCAGATTTTGTAAAAATCAACGAAAAAGATTTGGCTCGTCGTCTAAAAACTTCCGAAGAACAAGTCGTAATTGCTCTGAAAAATCTGATGAAGTGGGA
>Ga0123355_10016713_pt1 | contig 11576 bp, 3 predicted proteins | sample TergutEmb28metaG_3_FD_89872 | JGI IMG/M metagenome (GOLD analysis project Ga0123355, IMG submission 89872) | Embiratermes neotenicus P1 segment gut microbial communities from Petit-Saut dam, French Guiana - Emb289 P1 | ecosystem: Host-associated > Arthropoda: Insects > Digestive system > Gut ...
ATCTACGACATGGGACCTATGGCTTTACTTCCCCTCCGAAGGAAGGCGTGCTGAGGATTTTTTCGCCCTAAAAATCCGACGGCTTCGGCCGGGGTTTGAACCCTCAAACTTGGGTACTAAACTAGACCACCGAAGCCGTATTGTAACACATACAGGTAAAAAAAAGGTAAAGTGATCCCGTTACAGGCCCGATGTGGCCCAGAGGGTGGGTGGAGGTATAGCTGTACTCTTCCATGACCGCGGCACTAGAAGGGGGTGAGTGGTCAGCAGCACGCCCCGGCCGCACTTTACCCCGGGAAGGAACCGGTACCCATTTTACAGGAGGCTACCACATACAGGTATTTCTGATGTATAATATGCCACATGCTGGTACTTTCAATGGGCAATATGTTACCTACCAGTACTTCTAACATACACTGTGCCATATACCGGTGCTTCTAATGTATCATAGGTCACACACCTGCACTTAAAATGTAACATATCTCACGTACCCTTACTTTTAATGCAAAATGGCCACATGATGTTGCCTGTAATACAACATTCCTAGTACCATTTCCCCTATATGCAAAATATGGGCCCCTGAAACGAAATCCTGCTCTCACCACTTTGAGTGACGTCACAATAGAGTAATAAAACGCGTTTCACATACTTGCCGTGTTTGCTAGAATATTTGTTTTTATAGTCTGAGCCATAATTCACTATCGTAAGACTTAATAGTATTTAGCAGTTAATGAATATACATTTCAATTCTTTTGAACTAAATGATTTAAATGATTTTGTATTGACAAGAGCTGGAGATTGCTCGGTTTGACGCTAATATGCCTGCAGACCTTACGTCTTAAACAATCCATCACGATTGTAGAATGTTTGGTTTCTGCCAACATTCTGAAGCTGCCCTTTATTGTCTTTGTTCCTGTTTCCCTTGCATGAAATATAAAATCAACACAGCCTTCAGGAAGAATTTCTACGAACATCTTTTTTTCGCATTTTAAAGAGCGGCAAAAGAACGCTGCAAAAAGTAAGCAAAATTATAATTTTACACTAAACACTGCAAACATCTAAACATGCGTCTCCATTTTGAGAGAAATTATTCACGCTATTTGATTATTAACAATAAATATGAAAAGAAATGTAAAGCACAGTGTTACAGATACTATTAAAATTAATTTCTTATGTCTTCTTGAGCTTGATAACGACAGGCAAAACTCTTATTAAAAACTCTTGATCTTTAAGCAATATTCTTTCAAATACATGACCCTTGCATCCATTTTGTATCAATTTTTAAATCCTCTGTCAAATTAACATCAAAATTAACATGAAAATACACTTGAGAACAATTACATAAGTTGAAATCTGATTAAGTTTGAAACTCCCTGCAGACTAACAATAAATATTGCTCCTCATTGCTTGGATGATGTGGAGACTGACAGGTTGGCTTCTGACGTAAACCTGGATATAGAGAATTTGTTATTATAGCTGACTTTAATCTCTTCAAACAGCGGAAATTTGTCGGTTTCGGTAAAAAAAAATCAAAGATACTGCTTTATAGAAATACCTGCACAGAACTCAATATTTTTCATAACTCATTTTCGACCAAGAATGAAGAATTTTGGGTTTCATTTTAGAGGTCTCATATCAGGCCGTTTGGTTTCCATCAAATCTCTAAGCACCGGAAAGTTAAGAAGATTTTTTTGGAGATGTTCGACCATTTAGAGCATCTGGCTACATGAGACAGTACAACAAATAAGCCTTCGAATTAGGAAATACACCCACATATGGCGTAACGTTATGGTGTGTTCAGTTTGTTGGTTACATTAAAAGCCGCTGGACTTACAGAGTATAATTCTATACGCAAAATAAGTGACTACAATTCTTGCGCAACTTCGTTCTAAATAATTGCGACTGTGTTAAATATATAACGAGTTACTCTAGAGTTTCTTGCAGAAAAGCACGTGGGTATTCACGTGGTATTCACGTGATTTCCATAGTTTTTCCCCCCATTTTTAAAAGAAAGTTTTAATTTATCAACCACTTCTAGGCTAATATTGTACAGCTCTATATAGATTTCACAAAATTTCACATAACCATCCTCAGTGATTTATACTAGTATAGACATAGAGACGGAAGGAGAGAAGTTATGCGTAGAGGGAGCATTTTTCAAGCCTTTGCAAATGGGCAAAAATGCGGTATTGCCTATGTCCACGTCTTGAGTGGGACTCGAACCTGTTTCAGTGTTTCAGCGATTCAGTAAGTGCACCCTTCAAAACTCGATTGTTGGAAGGCAAAATAAGTATTACGCTTTACATATATCCATTGTAGACTTAGAAAACTGCCACAGAGCTCACTTTCTCCAACCTCCGTGGTGAAGCCCCTGCCGGCCTAGGGAGGACACGCTAAATGGCGCTGAGTGCAGAAATACTCTTCTGTTCTGTTTCCGGACTCTGAGTGAATATCTGTGTTTTCCTGCAGTTAAGTTTCATGAATATTCGTATAGGATAAGGGCAGGAGACAGAAAACTTCGGTGTGGCCAGCCGTGCGTGTGGTGATACAACAATCTGATTTCTGCCGTCATCTAGCGCTGCCGGCCGTGAGATGAATTTACACACTTCTAGAATTAAGGCGATTTATTTAAACATATTTAATTTATCTTCTCTAGACGAAGCGGTAGCTCAGTTTGAAGAAAATGTATTCTCATTCGAATAAAATTACTCTGACAAATTGTACGTATTTAAAATTGCTCCTGTACGGGGAACGAAAAAAAAAATTAAGATTAGTCTTATGAAAAATTAGGGCGTGTGGATTTGCAGTTAGTTAATGACATTTCGTGGGCCGGTAGCTCAGTCGGTATAGCGACTGAGCTACAGGTTGGACGGTCCGGGGTCGAATCCAGGTGGGGACTAGATATTCCGCCCGTCCAGACAGGCCTTGGGGCCCACCCAGCCTCCTTTAAAATTGGTTACCGGTTCTTTCCCGGGGGTAAAGTACGGCCAGGGCGTGCTGCTGACCACTCAACCCCTTCTAGTGCCGCGGTCATGGTAGAATAGAGCCATAACTCTACCCACCCTCTGGGCCACACCGGGCCTGTAACGCGATCACTTTACTTTTTAATAACATTTCAGAGGGACTTACTGTTTTCGTCTTGAAGGCTGCCTAGCGTCTGTAAGAAATTACCGATTGAAAGGATTCCAAATGTAAGGAAACTTCAGCCTTCATCAACAAAGACTTCAGAAATTAAAATCAAGCAAAAAATATTTAAAGCTTAAGTATTAAAATTTTCAGTATTGCCGTTACTTAATTTTTAATTAACACTGATTTTCATTTTAACGCAACACGAATTAACATACGTTGTTTTAATTGGTGTATGGCTAGTCCTGAAAACGTCACACAAAGTTGCAGAAATAAAAAAAAAACTTATAGTTCTTAATTTGACATTTCCGACGAGCTACTGCTTCCATAAGAGGTTTTTGGATTACTCTGTCTTGTGACATTATACAACTATTACATTTTCTTCGACATTGTCAGCGAGTTGTCGAAAGCATTTCTCCAAATCCTTTCGATATATTCGGTGTATTGTTTCTGCAGGAATATTCTCAAAATCCTTCTTTTTCATTGTCGTATTCTTGCTGCAGTTTCCTTTTAAACTTACTCTCATACCAGCCCACTAAAATGCAGTTCCCACTGTTATGCTGGCGTTTTAAATACACTCTTATTGCTTGAGTCTGTCATTTCACCTGCCACACATGCATTAAATGGGGATTATTTTGTTGCTAAAAATTTGCACTAACACTTTCTGCATTTTATCTCCTTCAGCAGAAATATGTGCGAACTCCTCCAGCTTACCATTTTCAACAGTACTATATTTGGAGGAAAGTCAGTCTGCAAGCTATGTTTATTCCAGACTGTTTTTGAAATTTTTTGTTTGAGAAAATGGTAGGACTGCGTGTCGAGAACTGTAAATAAATTACTTTAAAGTTGACAAAGAGTTTTGGAAAAAGAGTACTTTATTTTCTTATCATAATTTTCACCCTCCTTTCACTCGAAAACCCCTCACTTATCGTCCATGAAACAAGAATGGTTATCTATGTGGGTATATATCATTTTTTTTTTCAGACGGGCTCTTTGCCAGTAGACAATTCCGAAAAATGATTTGTTCACGTGTTGTAATTTATATATCTTTCCAAAAGTTACTTCTTGTGCGGCCTGCATTTAAAAAGGCTGATTCATATATTTTATTTTTCGATATTCCTGCCTTATTAAACTTATGTTTCGCTAATGCTTTCTTCTGTGTATCAGTTACTTACTTACTTACTCCGTGGTGCAGAATCCTTCTTGAGAAGCTAACTGGTTTGCAGCTAGTCAAGAAATTCCCCGCATTTCTTGGAACCCGAAAGTCCATATACCCACATCCCACCTTCTGGAGATCCATCCTAATACTATCCGCCCTACTACGCCTAGGTCTCCCCAGTGGTCTCCTTCCCTCTGGTTTCCCCACCAAGACCCTATACACCCCCTTTCCTCACCCATACGCGCCACAAGTCCAGTCCACCTCATTCTTCTCGATTTTATCACCCGCACAATATTGGGCGAGGAGTACAAATCATTTAGCTCCTCTTTATGCAATCTCCTCCATTCTCCCGTTATCTCGTCCCTCCTAGGTCCAAATATTCTTCTCAACACCGTGCTCTCAAAGCTTCCTTTCCTCCCGCAATGTCAACGACCAAGTTTCACACCAATACAAAACAACAGGTAAAATTATCTTCTGTGTATCACTACGTCGTCTTTTTCTCTCAACTTGTTGTTCTTGACTACGATGGAATTCTTTAAAATTAGGTGCTTTGAGATGTTCACTCCACTATTGATAAGGATTACATTCTTCTGGAAAAGAAGGTTGCGCGAATTGCTAGTTATACTGCACATCTTTTTCGGTTTTGTATTAACCCTTTAAAGACGAAGCGCAAACGGCTCTATATAAAGGCCCGGTCTGTACCGCGCTGTAAACACTTTTCATCTCGGTTATAAAAACCAATTATTTTAAGCTGTAATTGGCACAAGTCGCTGTTTGGTCTCAGACAAATACAAAACACACAAATACAGCGTGGGCAGAGCGTAAAGTTGCTGAATGTTAAACTTTTTGGTACCTCACGTAACCAGTATGCTTTAAAAGGTTAATTTATAAAACAGTTCTTCCAAATTTCGGCATATCTGTACTTTTATTGACAACAACAGCCATGTTAATACTAATTATATGCACGTTGTTACAGGAAAATGAAAAACCCATACTTTTATCTACACTGCATTTACCTGAGCATCATGGGCGCTAATCACAAACTTTCTGCTAGGTTTTTTCTTACTTAGGTGACTGCACAATATGAATGGCTTTATAATCACATGTAACTCTCCAAAGAGGAACTCGACTGCGGTGGAATAAGCTGTTTTCCTACGATCTTTGATATGAATAAGGTGGGATTTGGTTCCACCTCCTTCTTATGCGTATTAACACTTGCTAATCAAAGCTACTCGAAGAGGTTTCGTAAGTCACTTCCCTGTTAGCAACCACAGGTTATTTGTATTATTTTCTGCACCATCAGAAGCCTATTTTAAAAGAGCCACAAACAAATAAGGTAAATGTAAATGTAAAGTGATCCCGTTACAGGCCCGGTGTGGCCCAGAGGGTGGGTAGAGGTATAGCTCTACGCTTCCATGACCGCGGCACTAGAAGGGTGTGAGTGGTCAGCAGTACGCCCTGGCCTCACTTTACTCCCGGGAAAGACCCATTTTTCTAGGAGGCTGGGTAGGCCCCAGGGCCAGTCTAGCTGGTCGAAAAATCTCGTCCCCACCGGGATTCGATCCCGGACCTTCCAGCCCGTAGTCAGTGGCTACACCGACTGAGCTACCCGAACCACAAATAAATACTTAGCAATAAACAAGACACGAAGAACAATTAAATAAAGCCTTCTATGCAAAACTAATGAGAATGCAATAGACCTGCATCTGTGATGTTAACTCCTACAGTATCAGCTTCATTGTCACGGACATCCCGTTAGTGTCAGACAGGGTTAGAATGCAACCCACACAACAGCGTCTGTAGTAATAGCCCCACAATCGGTTCTGTTTATAATCACTGTGTCTTGTCGGTGAGATGAGAATACGGAGAAGTTCCGGATTAATATGTAAGTCGTAGATGCAGCACAACAAGCTGCTCGGCTATTTTTTTTAAAATAAAGCAACCAAAAATTTTATTTTATTTTATTAGAACTTTAGTTTATGTTCCTTTTCCAATACTTACTTACTTACTTACTTACTTACTCCATGGTGCAGAGTCCTTATTGAGAAGCTAACTGGTTTGCAGCTAGTCAAGAAATTCCCCACATTTCACGGAACTCGAAAGTTCATTACCGCACTCACAAGCGTCCGCCACCTGTCTCTATCCTGGGCCAACCCATTCAAGTCCATATACCCACATCCCACCTCCTGGAGATCCATCCTAATATTATCCACCCATCTACGCCTAGGTCTCCCCAGCGGTCTCCTTCCCTCTGGTTTCCCCACCAAGACCCTGTACACCCCCCTCTCCTCACCCATACGCTCCACATGCCCAGCCCATCTCATTCTTCTCGATTTTATCACCCGCACAATATTGGGTGAGGAGTACAAATCATTTAGCTCCTCGTTATGCAATCTCCTCCACTCCCCCGTTACTTCGTCCCTCCTAGGTTCAAATATTCTCCTCAACACCATGTTCTCAAAGAACCTCAGCTTCCTTTCCTCCCGCAATGTCAACGACCAAGTTTCACACCCATACAAAACAACAAGCAAAATTATAGTTCTATATATCTTGATCTTTAAATTTTTGGATAAAAACTTGGAAGACAAAAGATTCTGTACCGAATGATAGCAAGCATTTCCTGACTTCAATTTGCTCTTAATTTCTTCCGGAATAGAATTTGGATTTGTTTTCCAATACAAACCATAATTATATTTTTTACAAGATTCTGTCGCTGGACCATTCCAGTATTCTGAACTAAAGCCATACCCTTACTTATTATTTCTCAAGTTTAATGCCACATTAAATTGTAGGCATATTTCCAAAACGAATTTTTTTTTCCAGTCAGGATCCTGGTCTTACGAGATTTGAAGCCATGTTGTTTGGTAGAGACGTTTATGAAGATACTGCTGCTTCCATTTTAAGTACGGAAAAGATCATTTTCTTTTCAAGATTTCCAACTAAAGTTTTGTAAGCATTTCTGGTCTTCCTCATTCATGTAACATGTTGTCCCCTTTCACTCCCCAGTCCACACTCGGAACTTTATCAACTCGGTTTTATTTGGTACAGCGTGAACTGGAGAGTGCTGTCGTGTCATTTTATTCCTTCCTTTTAACTATATGGTGAGGTAAATTCAGTCAAAAACACAACTGTGAATATATGGTTAAATGATGATATTTATTAGCAATATTTTGCTAATAAACACCATCATTTAATCATATATTTATAGTTGTGTTTTTGAATGAATTTACCTCACCATATAGTTTAAACACACAATGGGGATGGTACACCTCAGGACCTTCCTTTTAACTTTTCCTTCAGGCTTGGAAAATAGGAAGTACAAAGGAAATTTGTTTGAATTTATTGATGGGCACAATTCTCTTGATATCAGCTGAACAACACCTTGTCTGAAGCTCACACGTATATTGGACCTAGTGCGTCTTCTTGTTTCTCTAAAGAAATATGTCGGAAGACGACTCTGCTTTCATTATCAGAAAGCATTACTTACTCTGTTAGCAATTAAATGGAGTTCAACCAATCCTCGCTTAGGGAGATCAGCTGCATCCAATGAAGTGTATATTCCGTAACTTTACCAGAGAACAGAACTAGGATCGCCCTCTGAAAACGTGTATTTTTTAGATGAAAACATGAAAGTGGGCTATCTCCAGTATAATTGTAATTTTAAAATGACGCTTTCATCATGAGCCCATACTTATACACTGTGACTGACCAGACGGCCAGCGGCTTCAGTAAGAAAACAATGCTGTAATGCGGATGTCAATTTGAATATATGATCGTCATTGTGTACGTAGATTAGTTAACGTCAGTCCTTGTGTTCCTGTCTGTAGCACTCAGCTGCTTCTGGCTTCGCGAAAAGCTCCCCCAACTCTCTTGCTTGCCTGCCTGGGCAGTTCACCCCAAATTCCATGGTACAGGGCGATCCACAACAACCGACTTGAGCTGAATGAAAAGTAACGAATATAGAGGAGTGATGAGATAATTTGGTTTATATTTTGATAGGGGCTTTCTGAAAACCAAAAGAAAAAGGGCGCGAGTGGACGTGCCTCAAATTAGTGACAGGACCAAAATCGAAGATTCAAGCCTTACAGAATACCACGCTGTTTACATTGATAAATGGCAACTGGTAATTGGTAATGGTTCTAGAAGACTGTATAGACACTGCACAGGGAGCAGGGTCCTCCGAATAGTCGGTAACTACCAATCGCAACGGCTTGAAATTTTATTAACGCCTACAATGTGCTCGAAATCGAAGAACACATATTAAAGAAATGAGACGAGTTAATTAAGCTAAAATGAAGCCGTCTTGACGGGATATAAAATGAACACTTCAGAAATGTACTATATATGTCTTCAGTTGCTGAAAACTTCCGAAAACAGTGGAGTGAACACGAAAGCAGAAAGTACGAATTTTAAGGCCCTTCAGTAGCGGTCAAGAAGAGATCGATGACCAAGAAAACGATGTACATTCTGAAGTCGCAAGGGAAGACTGTCCTGATCCATGGAGCGAAGACGAAGCAAAAGAACGAAGCAATATTCTTCAATTATGGGGATACACCGGCTGGTGATTGCACATCTTATTTTGTGTAAATTTGTGTTGGCATTCGAATTTAAGGTGAAGTGAAGGAGTTCCATCAATTCTATATTTCGGCGCTAGATTGAGATAAGTAAATCAGCTTCATTCCTTGGCCGATCCCGAAAATGGAATATCCAAGAACCCGTCTCAAATTCGATTGATTGTGTTCTGACTCATTCGACTAGAATTAACGTGAACGTTTTCTGCTTCCAAATTTCACTAACGAGAGAGATGTTCACACATTCCCTCCTCCGCTTGTATCTAACATGTGTGTGAAAAAATCCACAGGTTTTTAAGAACCAGTTGAAAGTCACGGTCAAGTGGGTGCCAGCCCTGCTCGGGGAGACCCTGGATTTAAATTTTGGCTCTGTGTGACCACGTAAATTGTTAGGTTCCTCGTGATTTCCCTCAGTATCTCCAGCAACGTCTGTAAGAGTAAATTGAAAAAAAAATCGAGAACATTTCTTTCCTATTCTTTATTCGCAATACTTCCCTCATATGAATATAAGACTTGACAAAATTGAAGAGGGCATGATATTTATGAAAATTATTTGCGGGTTAGGTGCAATTACTTAAGGGCGTGATAATACCACAAGCATTGGTGATGAAGCTTAAGGGTCAGGGATGTTCGGCCACCTTAATTATAGACGCGGCCATGAACCACTTAATTTTAAAAAAATTATCCAAAGAGTACAAAGCTGTTAGCAGACACAATAAATAGGAAATTGTTGGTTCCATCGCAGTCCTTTAATACTAATTGCTCACATCCTTCATTAAGAATAAACTTTAACAAAACTGAGAAGGAACATTAAGTGTTCTGGGATATAACGTCATCGATTTGATTGTTTACACCTTAAAGCTGGAGACAACATGCTTTACAGAAACGCCGGTTTTTCTTTACCGTTCAGCATGGCGTCGTGTCTCAGAAGACTTGAATCTTCAAAAACACCGCTGTGATAACCGTAAATTTCAAATTGAACGAAAATGTTAAGTGTAATTTTGGACCTACAGATCGTTATACAGATATGAAGGTGGACAGGTACGAACATCTAGCGAAAAGGCAGGTCTGTCTGCTTGGTATACGTTTGCTCTTCTTGGCTGCATTATTTAACCATCACAATTAGACATTCTCAGCGCCAAACGCTTGAAGCTGTCTCCCTTTATTTACAAACACAGCGCTCCAGAATTAAAGAAGAATCGCTTTATTTCCTCTCGCATTGTTCATAATAATAGCAGTGAAGATGTATAATCTGATCTGACGGGCTAGAAATTAGGTTTTCGGCACAGTAGTAGAAGACTACTTACACGTAAATCAACCTGAAGTTCGGTTATATTTTGAAAGGAAATTTTTGTATTTATCAACACCATATTTGTTCACACTTTTGAAATTGAAACCTTCTTGCAAGACAGCTAATATCATACTGAGATTCTGAAATTCGTGAAATGTAGACACTGTGAAGCGCAATTATCTACACGCTTGCTGTGGTTTTTTCGTCAATGGCAGACGCACGCATTGTCGTTTACTGCTGCTACTTTATGTTCCTATTCTTACGTACTGCCGACTATGACAGCTACTATACCTAATGACGGAATATTAAATATTAGTCTTTCATAATCGTGTATAAAATATAGAGTATATAAATAAATTCTGGTATCATACTTCTACTCGACTCTCTACCCACCATTTTCTCCCATTTATTAACTCCAAAATGTCCATTTGTGCTTCATATTATCATTTTATACAGAACCGAGCTGAGTAGGCGCCTTTCCGTCTTAAGAGCCACACGCTTCGGTGTCCCTTTCCATGATATGTCAGTATCAAACCAACAGACAGAGGGGTAAATAAGTGATTGTGGAAAAGTAATTAGTGAAGAATTCGGGAGTGGTGATAGCGTAATAAATATTGTGGTTCGACTGCGGACTGGACTAGAGGGTACTGGAGTTCAGTTCCGGTAGCAACAAAAGTTTCTCAGTTCTCCACAATTTTCAGACTGGTTCTGGGGTTGCACATAATATACTCGAATGAGCATTTTTTTTCCCCAAGGCAGGGGCATGAATCTGCCTGCCGAGTTAAGAAATGCGTATTATTATACCTGCACAGTCCAAGTGTTTTAAAGGCATGGTACTGAAACCAGCACAGTGAAGGCTGAGCCTTATTACGTGAATTGGGATAATAAGTTATGAAACATCCTGTGAAACATTAACAGAAGTATTTTGGCGGGGGAGGACAACCAGTTCCAGCAATGGCCGACAACCATTTTCGGTTTGCGTAGGAGAATTTGTGCATGTGAGAAAGAGACGGAGACAGTAAATGAGGGGGATGGAATGGACGGACAGCATGGGGTGACCAGAATCTAGCGAGGGTGGAGGTCGCCACGAAAGATGCAGAGATGACCAGTATTATCGACGGACGTGCAATATGGCCACACTCAACCCCTCTGAAATGCAAGGCGGCGTGTGCTCCTGCATTGTAATGAGGCGCCTTGCTTGATGAACAAGTAAGAAAGAGAACCCCCTGGCCTCCCCTCCCCCCCCCCACCCCCCCCACCCACACCACACACACCACACACCCACACCCACCCACACACACACACCACACACACCACACAGCCACACCCACCCACCCACACACACACCACACACACCCACACCCACCCACCCACCCCCACACACACACCCACACCCCCCCCCACCCCCCCACACACCCCACACACACCA
>Ga0123355_10016714_pt1 | contig 11576 bp, 8 predicted proteins | sample TergutEmb28metaG_3_FD_89872 | JGI IMG/M metagenome (GOLD analysis project Ga0123355, IMG submission 89872) | Embiratermes neotenicus P1 segment gut microbial communities from Petit-Saut dam, French Guiana - Emb289 P1 | ecosystem: Host-associated > Arthropoda: Insects > Digestive system > Gut ...
ACCCACACATACTGATATTACCATACAGTTTATAGCAAACCCACACATACTGATGTTACCATACAGTTTATAGCAAACCCACACTTACTGATTTTACCATACAGTTTACAGCAAACCCGCACATACTGATGTTACCATACAATTTATAGCTAACAGACACATAGTGATGTTACCATACAGTTTATAGCAAACCCACACACATTGATGTTACCATACAGTTTATAGCAAACCCACATATACTGATGTTACCGTACAGTTTATAGCAAACCCACACATACTGATGTTACCGTACAGTTTATAGCAAACCCACACTTACTGATTTTACCATACAGTTTATAGCAAACCCACACATACTGATGTTAGCATACAGTTTACAGCAAACCCGCACATACTGATGTTACCTTACAATTTATAGCTAACAGACACATAGTAATGTCACCGTACAGTTTATAGCAAACCCACACATTGATGTTACCATACAGTTTATAGTAAACCCACATATACTGATGTTACCATACAGTTTATAGCAAACCCACACACACTGATGTTACCATACAGTTTACAGCAAACCCACACATACTGATGTTACCATACAGTTTACAGCAAACCCACATATACTGATGTTACCATACAGTTTATAACAAACCCACACACACTGATGTTACCATACAGTTTACAGTAAACCCACACGTACTGATGTTACCATACAGTTTACAGCAAACCCACACATACTGGTGTTACCATACAGTTTATAGCAAACCCACACATACTGATGATACCATACAATTCTGTTCTAACCACTCCATAGAAAACAAATTTACAGCATTTAATTTTTACGTAAACTGAATATTAAAACTACCGATCACAAAACAAACTAAACAACAAGAATGGAAAATCATAATTACAGTGGGCCAAAATAATGGATTTCTATTGCATATAATTCACAACTTAAAGAATAAACTCATAGCCAAAAACAAAAACAAAGCTTCCACACACAACTACGCAACAAGACAAAAAGTGAGTAATATTCTCATATCAGAGTCCACTAATACGAAAAATAACTTATTTCTTAAAACACTCTAAATTAAATACATCCCTACGTGCCATGACACTATACACCAACAACTCACTGACAAAATATTCAAGACCAGCATATTTTCCAGCGGGATATACAAATTGATTCGCAAAAGATGAAATTATTCATGTACAGGAAAATTGGGAATTTCAATTAAAAAACGTACGAAACCCACACTATACATAAGAACCAATAACCCAATTTCAGTGAACGCATTATATACACACACACCCACCCACAAACACTAAACAATTGGCCTGAATACACCACTGCAGAGGACAAACTGGAATTATTGAAACCATGCAATAAGGGAACATGTATGATTGGTTGGGAAGCCTTCAACATGCAAGCCTATCTACAACGTAAAATATTGATCGAAGAACAGCAGGTCAATGAAATAAACCCTCTGTAGGAACTGGCTGTCCTGTCACGTCACGTGGCCAGCTACACATTCCCTAACTCTCCGAACTGCGCGCTATATGTACACTAATAAGGGTAAGTCCACTATATTTCGATACCATTCATTTTGTTTTCAAAATACTAAAGTTACGGTACTTGACACAAAGTTTTCCATTGCAGACCGAATAACACATGCAGCCACACCACCGAACTGACCACATCGATGTATTTTAACTGATTATTTTAACATATGTAACTTTAGCAAGAACAAACAGTGCCCTCCCTGATGATGGTCATTACACCAAAACGTGTTGGAGCTGTTCAATGTAAATTTAATATATATTTTGAAATTGTTTTAAGACAATTAAAGTGTACATCGTTTGGTAAATTACACTTTGATACTATATACACAGTGTATCTTTATCTTCCTGCTGTATTACACACACGCAAGAGCTGCGTTTCCTAATACACATTTCTCTTGTGTTTTTTCACTGAAGATGGTCCAGAAAAACACTAAACGTATAGAAGGAAATAATAATATGTAATAATAATAATAATAATAATAATAATAATAACAGCAAAAATACAAGGGAAATAAATTAGGTGTCTTGTGAATTCCATAATTTCCGTGCATTGCTCAGCTATTAAAAAGTCCAATTACAAACAAATTTAGTCGGGCGTATAAAAAATGACTCGTGACAAATTATCCAACTTAATAAAAATTGCAGACCAAAATGTAGAGGAAACCTAGAAACACCACTTAAAAGACTTTTGAATGTTTGAGACCGGAATGGATTCACAAGTGGCACAACATCTCAGTTATAATTCAATGATGACACTTGGGGGTTATAGTGATGAATGTAAGTGCATTTTGTTTGGCTCATTAATAATTGTCTAACAGAAGAAAATGTGTAGAATATTAAAAAATGATGACTGTCTCGTTTATTGTGCTATTGAATTAATTATTACATTTAAATCCAATATGGAATTTCAAGGAGTTTCTTAAAATATTAACCTAAATTACTCAATTTTCTAGGTACGTGATTTTTATACCACATGTGTTCTTATATGTTTGTGTTCCTGATATTCTGGCATTTCTTTCTTGTGAGCCACAAAACATTTGGTTGCAGGAAATATTCTTCTATTTGCACAAGAGAGCGCCCTTTTGTTTCGGGTAACATCAGGTACAGAAACAGTGAACACAACAACGAAGACACACCAAATATCCAGAAAAGACCGTGGGTACCAACTGCTGTGAAAACTGAAGCGTAGTATTTAGTTGCAAAATATATAACAACATAATTCATGGTAAAAATATAAGCCCCACCAACACACCTCATATTAGATGGCAATATTTCTCCAATCATTGTTTGTGCCATCACATAATATCCGTATGTATTGAAAGCCACGTATAAGAGAACAAAACCAATTATTATCCACGTTTGAATTGTCTGCATATAAACAAACGTACCAATCAGTACTGCCGCAATACCTGAACACACACCTGATGACACATAAATTATTCGACGTCCAAACCACAATAAAATGACACAAGACATAGCAAAAAATACAATCCTTACAATTATTGCCAATTTGATGAACAGTATGATGTCAAAACTGCCGTCTGTCTTCCTACTTAAGATGATATCGAAAACACACAAATCGAAGAGGTACGTCCCACACATATTATTCAAAAGGTTGAAAACATGTATGATAATGAAAGGATTGTATATGTGCGGTTTCAAATATTGTTACCATTTTCCCCAATTTGTCCCACTCGAACCCATTTCGTTTGCCAGAACTCTCTTCTCGTCCTCCAATCTTTTTAAAAGCTCTTCTACATCTCTCTCCGCCTGAAAGGAGACATGAATTGTTATTCAAAACTTTTTGTGGTTTCTTTTTCGATACAAAATCTTTGCCATGAATCTCTGTTTCTGCTCACATCCGGTTATTTTGGCAAATTCACAGCTGTGTGGCTTTATTATGCCCGGTACTGTACAATACCAGAGTGTGCAAATGTGCTGAGAATTTTTGTGTTATTAAAAACATAAAATATTAATTGTATGAAAACAGCTTTTAGCCTAAACTCCTTTCCTTACTCACTGTACATGTACAGGGTTATTGTAACACCTAATCCCACACACTTGACGTAACCCTCTGGACGAGAGATCGGTTTGTCTCAGAGGTTACGATGTGCAAAACACCTAACCTTAACAACAGAAGAACATTCACTCCGCCGGCGGGATTCGAACCCGCATTCCTGGCAAGCGAGAGAATACAGACACACGCGCGCCCACCGGATCGGCTCACCCAATGTTTCTTATTAACGAGTGCCATTAGGAATAAATATCTTGTTTTAAAATGCATAAAGTAGCATTATAATACAAGGTGGTTCAAATATGACCAGGACTGATTTTTTTTTTTTTTGTAACCGTAATTGATCATCTGTCTAGCAACTCCCAGACAGGACTGAACAGGTTCTATCCCGAGCAGGAGGGAGGGTTGATGTTGTGGATTCACTCTCTCAAGGTCGCCCAGATGCTGCGCAGTGCGGCTTCTTTACACACAAATCAGTCACAGTCATATTTGAACCAAATTGTGTTTGAGGAAAAAAAAATCAGTAAAGCCAAGCAGTTAATTTCGTTTAAAATAAAAAACAATAATGTGTATAATGTATTGACTTGGTCACCTTTACACCCTCTTGGTGTGACGTCTAGACGTATGGAGAATATTTGCCCAAACAAAGGGCCAGTTCAGATATTGAAGGAAATGTGGGCATCGAAGTTTATCCGCAGAACTCTTTTTCCAAATGAAAAAAATATATATATTCAAATTGGTTCGTGTCACAAATCTGAACGGTGAGCTTTGAACCGCTGTAAGAATGCCGATACCCAGAACATCACACCCAGTACGGAACCCAAACACACGGTCATCTTGTCAGCTCTGTCTGGCAAATTTCCCAGTATTTCCATTGCCATGCAGTCACACTTAGAAACTAAAGGCTTCCAAATGTTTCTGTTCCATAAGCTGTGAGTAACAGAAATAAACTGTGTTCGTGAATATGAATTGCAAAGTGAAACTTACTTCTCAGCTCCATGGCCCTCTGAGAGAATTTGCCATACTTAACTACGCACTCCCATTCTTCCCTATCAAGTGCTTTCTGTCATCATCTCTTAAAATTCGTTTCCTTTAGATCCTTCTCCATATCTCCGACCCATTTCATTCTAGGTTTTCCCCATCTTCTACTTCCCTACTGTTTTACTCTCAAATAGTTAAAAACTCCTTCCTTGATCCATTATAACTACATAGCCAATATATTAGAAACTTTTAATTATAATGCCTGTTACTCTGTCCAGATATTTATACAGCTCCCCCATTCCCTGATCACATCTCACTATCCACATTCCTCGCTCTACCACCGGTCCACATGTCCTTAACATTTCCCTGTACCATATACCCAGTCTTTACATATCCATCTCATTCACAGCACATGTTCACAATGTAACACACAATACATTCTGTTTAAACCTACAAATGTACAAACACCGTAAACAGTGCAGCAGAACATTTAACAATCGCCGTACCGATGTACAGTTTAATTCGAAATGAACAGCACGTCGATTGGTGTTCAAATTGCTGACAAGTTTTTTGTTACAGAAGAGGAAAAAAAAACTTGTCATTTTAGAAGAAACATTGGAAAATGTGGAGTGATTTTTTAAATGCGGCGAAAATAATCTGATTTGAGAATACTTTCTTTTAATTAACTGGTTTCTATGACGCAGTGTATAACATTAAACTTGATCCAGTTCTGAATTACGTTACAGACGAATGAAAATAAATATTCGCTTAGAAGTTAATAGAACAGACACTGATCGGCAGACAATTACAGTGGGAAAGTCAGATGGCATTAAAATTGCATTGCTGTGTGCTGTCAGTGTAACAATGTTATTCGGACAGAACATAATGTGGATAAAATTAATTCCGAAAGTCACAACATGCACATTATCATTTCATGTTTTCTTTTGAAAATGTAAGTAACGATGGGAGGAATTCCTGATCGAACAGAAAGACGGTTGGAATTCTTTTAGTAACAGTTTTGTTGACCGAATAACTAGCTGCAGTTTTGCAGTCAGCTGCTTCGACAAATCCGAAACCAAGTGAAAATCGTCTGAGCTTGAAGGATGAAGTTCATAAAAATAATATACCCACAAATGATGATCGTAAACAAAATTTCAATCCCGCAATATCTGCAGATTCTAACCCAAACTTCAAACATATCTGAATGCCGTAATGACCGGTATCAAACAGGTTTGTGATTTGAAGGAGGTAATTTTCAGAACCAGTTTTAAAGTCTTTAGTCACAACGAAAGGTAGCTACTGTTGATCCAGTAAAGGTATACTGCTATCAATTGAATATTCTAAATCATGCACAACAGTTGCTGCAGTGTGTCTGCGTTCGGTAGATGTACAGAGGGTGAGTGAGTCTTACCTGTACATGGTGCACTGATCCCCACAACCAACTGAAGACCTTCCTAGCGTCGCTGATGCGGTTGTTTCTGACGTACCACACCGGACTCTCGTGCAGAAATCTATAGCCCACTAGGTCTATCAATGCAATGCCAGCTCCCAGACCCGCTGACATTTTCCAACTGATATTGAAGCCAATCGGAGAAATCAGCATTCAGCCTATATACTGTGTCAGGGGGATGCAGGCAGAGAGAGTTCCTCTTAGCCTGAGATCAGCCATCTCTTGCGGATGGAACTGTAAAAAATGAAACATTACATACTCATGACCATGTATAACACTCAGAATCTCATCACAGTTCCACATCTTGTGAAATTCAGTATTCGATGAACAGCATTCCATTAAACTCTACAGAATCTGTGCTCTTGATAAGCCGGCGCAAATATGGCCCATGTCTGTGACACCAGATGTGTGGCGCAAATGTGACTTGTGTCTGTGATACCAGTTGGGTGGCCCAAATATGGCCTGTGTCCGTGACACCAGTTGGGTTGAGCAAATATTGTCCATGTCTGTGATACCAACTGTATGTCTCAAATATGGCCCATATCTGTGACACCTGTTGGGTGGCGCAAATATGGCCCATGTCTGTGGCATCAGATTATAACCGATATAGGGAGCAAGTCCTTTATTAAGTGTCAAAATTGTACATTTAGAGCTTAGGTAAGAACTGTTTAATTTTTGAGTTGGTTTACAATGGAGGAGAAATTGGAGAGTGTCAGTATTGCAGCTTGCACGGGAAGAGAATTTTATGGCAGGTATAGCAAGCTGACAGATTCGACAGTCGTCATTGTTAAATGCATGGCGTAAGAAATGTTGACAGAGAGGAAAGACTGACTTTGAAACCCGTAACAGCTTTCTGGACACTTTAAATCGAACAGGGAAATCTTACAATGTTAGGCACGCTTGGACTATAAAGAAATTAGTGAGACGTGTGAAAGAGTTCACACGGGCGACAACAATGGTAGCCAGTGGGGTTAACGTATTCAAAATTCTGAATTTTGGACTTGTTAGGGAGCAGCGAAATTTAACATTGACCAATCGGTTACAGTAACAAATTTTAGGAAGGGATGGACTTAAAACTTGCGCGTTTTGGGAAAACCTAACAAAAAGGGAGTCTGGTTTTATACTTGGAGCTGACAAGTCCTACTCGCGCACTAAAGCTAGCATTAGATACATTTTCAAAGGCGCGTCCATATGCAGCAATCTGTATATGTCAACATTAGGAATAAATATAAACAACATCAACAGTGACAATTGTTATTAATATCATCGCCCCCCCCCCAGCAATTAGACCACTTAGATTCCTTGAGAAAAAGACATGCCTACCGATTGAATAGCTGGGTGGGTTATAAGATGTGTGGCGCAAATATGACCTGTGTCTGTGACACCAAATGTGTGGCGCAAATATGACTCGTGTCTGTGACACCAGTTGGATGGCGCAAATATGGCCTATGTCTGTGACACCAGTTGGATGGCGCAAATATGGCCTATGTCTGTGACACCAGATGTGTGGCGCAAATATGACCCGTGTCTCTGACACCTGTTGGATGGCGCAAATATGGCCCATGTCTGTGAAACCAGTTGGGTAGCGCAAATACGGCCTATGTCTGTGAGACCAGATATGTGGCGCAAATATGACCTGTGTCTGTGACACCAAAAGTGTGGCGCAGATATGATCTGTGTCTACGACACCAGTTGGGTGGAGCAAATGTGACTGTGATAAGTGACACAAACTCACTAAATCGTCCGATCTGCCGCAGCAAATCAGGACAGTACAACTACGTAAACTGCTGACTAAGTGCTTCTGGTGACTGGGTTCTTGCCAAAACGCTGCCTATTTAGAGTGACACTTGTCCTGACGTGTTCCTATGCGCTGGTGTGGTGGGTTGACAAAAGCTTCAGTGTTAACGGTGGCAACGAACTGACTTAGGTAGGTGATGTTTTGTCAGTGGTGATCCAACGTTATAAATGTTTGTTCTGGAAATTGGGGCCAAACTGGTTAAAATTACACACGGAGTGAAATGCTTTGGCTGCGGCAGTCATCTGGACAAAGGGCGGAAAGGGTTGTTATTTAAAAGATTAGTATTACGAACTTATATTTTATTATATATAAAGCTTGATATAATAAGAACTTTAATTTTGCCTATTGTTTTGTGTGGGTTTGTAACGTGGTCAGTCATCAAAATTTAGACAGTGTATTCCGTTGTGTTTAAATGTCTTCGTAAGTAAAACTAAAGTAAACCAAGTGTAAGCACAACTGTATCTGTATTTTATATTTTGAATGTCACGTTCAGTATTTTTTTTAATTATATTTTGAATACAGGGCCTTGAGGTATTGTGCATATTAGCTAAGAGTAGCTGACAGCAGAAGTTGCTGTTTGAGATGATGTTTCTTAATATAGAGTTATTTAATTTCATTTTGAATTTCAGAAGAGGTCACTTGTGTTGCGTAATTTGGAGGCTGGGGAATTGTTTGGAATATTAATTTTGGCAATTTTGGGAACGAAGGCATTTTTATTACAATAAATATTGGAATTGCAAATATATAGTTTCCTGTACGGTTTTTGTTATCGGTGGATGTTTGCTGGACTGGCGTTTGTAACGTTTAGGTAAGGCATTCAGTTGTGTTTAAATGTATTATTAAACAACAGTAAATCAATTCTAAACACCAGTTGCCCGGCCCACTAACATTTCTCACAACCTTACCCAATTCCTACACTAAAATACACATAGGAGGCTCCAAAATAGATCGCGAGGGGCTTCCACACAATTTTAATTTAACGAATTATTCAAAGAATTTAAAGAATGCTGAACAGTTTAGAAGATAAGTAAAGTCGTTTTTACTCAGCAGACATTCTGCACTGTAGATTAATATGAATTCTATTAAAGAAATGGACTTATTTAATGAATGGAATATTTGTAAATCCTTCGAATAAAACAAATTTTGACTTTGTGTAATGTAAGAGTTTAATGATATAAATAGTTGTTTAAACGTATATATATATATGTAACACTGACGTGTCTTAGGTAAGTTTCTTCAAGAAGAATCAATCATTCAATCAAATGATCCAAACAATTTCCATCTACAGTTAAATAATATCTGCAATCCTGTATTCGGTTCCACAAAATTATTATCATCCACTTTGTGCTGTACCGATAATAAAATGAACAACACAAAACACTGAACAGTTCTGAGCCCTACAAATTCATTTCGCTGCAGTGCAGCAGAGAGCAATAAGCCATTCAAACAATATTTGTAATTACAATAACAGTGAAACATTGAGAAAACATAATTACACTGTATCGGAACATAAATATACTTAATCATGATGTTTAAATTCACACATTCCAATAACGACATATTACCAGAACTACCTGTGGCGTATGTCATGCGGCTTCGGCAAATTTCGGGACGGTACGAAATCATCACGAACACGGTGGTGGGCTGTATGTGTATTGCGAGGTTTTGGAAGGGTAGCGCACATTGTTATATGGCGAGTAGTGAGTGGGGTGCAGAGTGTAGGACAGGAACAGTAACAGTAGCGGTAAGTGTTGGTTGTGGATGTTATGTTGTGCGATGTGCTGTGTGTAGGGCAGGAACAGGAACAGTAGCGGTAAGTTTTGGTTGTGGATGTTATGTTGTGCGATGTGGTGTGTGTAGGACAGGAACAGGAACAGTAGCGGTAAGTGTTGGTTGTGGATGTTATGTTGTGTAATGTGCTGTATGTAGGAAAGGAACAGGAAAAATAGCTGAGGATTGGTTGTGGATGATATGTTGGTTAATATTCTGTGTGTAGGAGAGGAAGAGGGAGAGTAGCGCTAAGTGTTGGTTGTGAAAGTTTTGTTGGTTAATATGCTGTATGTAGGACAGGAACAGGGAGAGTAGCGGTGAGTGTTGGTTGTATGTGTTATGTTGGTTAATGTGCTTTGTGTAGGAAAGGAACAGGAAGAGTAGCGGTAAGTGTTGGTTGTGGATGTTATGTTGTGTAATATGCTGTATGTAGGACAGGAACAGGGAGAGTAGCGGTAAGTATTGGTTGCAGATATTATGTTGTGTAATGTGCTGTATGTAGTAAAGGAACAGGAAGAGTAGCGGTGAGTGTTGGTTGTATGTGTTATGTTGGTTAATGTGCTGTGTGCGGGACAGGAACAGGAACAGTAGCGGTAAGTGTTGATTGTGGATGTTATGTTGTGTAATGTGCTGTGTGTAGGACAGGAACAGGAACAGTAGCGGTAGGTGTTGGTTGTGGATGTTATGTTGTGTAATGTGCTGTGTGTAGGACAGGAACAGGAACAGTAGCGGTAAGTGTTTAATTTGGATGTTAGTTTGTGTAACGTGCTGTGTGTAGGACAGGAATAGGAACAGTAGCCATATGTTTTGATTGTGAATGTTATGTTTGGTAATGTGCTGTGTGTAGGACAGGAACCGGAACTGTAGTGTTAAGTGTTGGTTGTGAATGTTATGTTTTGTATTGTGCTGTGTGTAGGACAGGAAGAGGAACGATATCGGTAAGTGTTCAATTTGGATGTTAGTTTATGTAACGTGCTGTGTGTAGGACAGGAATAGGAACAGTAGCCATAAGTTTTGGTTGTGAATGTTTTATTTTGTAATGTGCTGTGTGTAGGACAGGAACAGGAACAATAGCCTTTAGTTTTGATTGTGGATGTTATGTTTTGTAATGTGCTGTGTGTAGGACAGGAATATGTACAGTAGCGGTAAGTTTTTATTGTGGATGTTTTGTTTTGTAATGTGCTCCTAGTGCATTTTCCCTTAATAACAATCCTATGCACTAACACAGTACAAAAACTCCATCAATCTCCTTAAAATTCCCCCCAATTTAAGCTCTCACCTGTCAGCTGTTGTCATGTCAACAGGGGCATTACAGCAGCTGGCAGATATATTGTAAGGAGAGTAACTTTGAGCGCTGCTTTAGTGTTTAGTTTCACAATTAACCAAAACAGCCATGTAGGAAAATTTTGCCGTCCTTCCCCAATAAAACACAAATCCTTATCACCTTTTGTGCCCTATAAATGAACACACGTTTAATAGTGCACACGCACGTATATGAGACATTTTCCAGCACTCTGTCAACACCATTTTTTCCCACAACTACCGTTCGCCACTTTCCGTCGTCACTTCGCTACGCCAGTCGGCGGTTAACACATTGTGCTATGTTAATACTGTGAACTGACAGCAGGTGGCAGCAGACAGTTGTCAGATAAAATAATGTTCGCATTGGGCGCACTGACGTAGGAAACCGACCGTTAAATTTTGGCTAAAATAAAAACTGTAAATCCCACATTTAATATTCTACATTACTTGAATTCCGTCCGCCACCATCCGTAATACCAACATATGTACATAAAATAAACTGAAAGCCATACATAAGGCTGTACCTGCTGTGTATAGCTTATGTATGGCTTTTATTGTGTGCCAACTGCGTTTGTTGGTGTATTGGAATGAATGTATATCAGCGAATTTTGTAATTGGCTGAATTTCGTTCTAAAATGTCGTTTTGTTATCTAAAATTACTGTTTTATGTGTACCGTCTGGAAAGTTCTGTTTCTGTGCACAGT
>Ga0123355_10016715_pt1 | contig 11576 bp, 4 predicted proteins | sample TergutEmb28metaG_3_FD_89872 | JGI IMG/M metagenome (GOLD analysis project Ga0123355, IMG submission 89872) | Embiratermes neotenicus P1 segment gut microbial communities from Petit-Saut dam, French Guiana - Emb289 P1 | ecosystem: Host-associated > Arthropoda: Insects > Digestive system > Gut ...
ATATATATATATATATATATACATGCCATGATTCAAAATTTTACATGCTGCATGAACATTGTTCTTTTAAGTACAAGCATAAATAGTACAATAATTTAATCATTATATTAAATGACAAATAATAAACCCTTTCACTGGTAGCAAAGGAAAATAGGCCAATCATATGTGTATTATCTAAGAAGGTAGAACTAAATTTAATGTAGTCTCTTTTGTCTAACCCCCACATTAACGTGGTGTATAATGGCCGATGATATAAAGATGAATTAATTCTTGACCTTGGCATCACATGCAAATGGGTAAGCCTGCTTCGGGCATCATCTGCTCTATGTTGAAGTAACAAAGTTTCTGTTAACACTGGACAGGAGACTAGGTGGCCTCTAAACGCTATTGTAGAAGCAGGATTCTCAGGCTAAGAAAAATTATTTTAGGGGTTCCTGTACTTCCGTGAGCTTGCTATAGTCACAGAAACACAAAGTCACACTAATGTCTATGTTTATGAACAGATTCATTTGTAACAGTGAAAGGGCCAACATAATAAAGCACAGTAAAATGAAAATTCCACTGCCATTCTTAGTATACTAAAAAACATGGTGAACAAAGTACCTTTACATGAAATGGTGTGGCAGTTTAAGGATACGGCTAATTTAAATACAATAAAAAAGTGTTAAGGCTGATCTTCTACATCACTATTCTGTTATTAAGTACCTGCCATATTATGAACGTTTGATAAATATATACAAGACATATGTACTACTTTGTGGAAGGCCTTCGAACTCAACATGACTCTACAAAAGTCCATCCATGCTGTCACACACTCTGCAGAACAATTATAATGAAAGACAAGTGCATTTCCATTCACACAATAAACTCTTCTAAAAAAAACACTGTTTTATTAATGTACACAAATTATTTTTATTGTTAATGTTATGATCTGTATCTGTAAAACCACAAAAAATGCATCACAACTATGTATGTCAAAACATTACCTGTATACATTTCTTACTTCAACACAACAAAATGACTTTGGCAGTGCTCAAAATGGAAGAAAAATGTATACTATAACAAACACAGGATTCATAACTAATGATGTTATGTACTTAAACTAATGTTTCCTATTTCTTTGGCTGCAGAACCCCTTTGGACTTCAACATATTCTAAGAAACCCAAGCCAAACAAAATTCATACATATAAAAATAAATAGAATAAGGCACACTTTTTGGAACAATACAAAACAGAACTGAACAGAACCAAACAAAATAAATAATTTAAAATTAGGCATTTTCCTACACAGTATGTGGAGTCAGAGATCATAACATATGTATGTTTTCATGCTTGCAGCAGTCCAGACATTCTGAGTAATGCTAGTAAACCAGATACACATACTCCCTTTCTGGCCAAATGAGATTAATTAATTCTTGATTATCAACATTTCTAATGTGGTCAATCTAGTGTTACGATACTAACACTGTTGATGAGAAGTGTATGGACTATGAATGATAAAATGAAACAAAAACCTTAGTGGCCTCTCCGTTTCTAAATAATAAAGAATACCAAGACTTTCAATGTTCATTTGTCATGCAACTTTGTTGTTATGCCTTTCTTTACAAGTGGTGTCAATGGTGAATCTATTCATGCCTCTCTTTTCACTAAGTGGAACATATTCTTCAACATTCAAGGTTGGAATCAACGTGAAATTAAATGGAAAATCTCAAGACAAAGAAGACTAACATCAAAATGAGTTTTATGACAGGATGCATGTCACAAATAACTAAAGGAACCAACACTCAGAAGCCATACACATTTTAAAAGTCACTTTCCACTACCACACCAATCACTACAAGGGCGTTACCTCACACTTCGACCAGCCAAGTGCTGGTTCACAGATGAAACCCCCAGCCCAAAGACCGTGGATGTGATGTGCTGCCTGGTCAGTGTTTTCAAACAACTTAGTGGAAAGTGACAGACACAGGAATACAGATATTCCATGACTTACATGAATTTTGAGTTAATAACATTTTATGATCTTTTTCATTTCATGTGTGAAGACATAAAAAGAATTAAATAATTTATCTCAAAAATGTGTTACATATAGATAAAATTAAAGTTATCTAAATTAACTGAATGGCATATTTTTATATAACCATGAAAATTAAACAAAAACATAAGGATCAACATATGAAAGATAAAAAAAGTAATAAGTGGATGTGAACTGAATCACAGGCACTGCAAATGTGGCATTATGTCTTTGTGTTGTTATATTTTATTATTTAACTACCTAAATATACAAAAGTAAATAAATAAATTTATTGTCCGTGACCACATATCATTAAAAAAATGAATTGGATGTAATTAATCATTTTTCTGCCCCCCCTCTTCTACATTATACTAATTAAGTTGAATCATATAAACTGAATACAAGAAATTTCCTTGACTTAGCAGAATGTATGCAGTATGACCATAAAAATAAATAATTATGAAAGGTCTTCACAAACAGAATACAAAATTACCTATATTTTTAAGCGCTACATAAAATTTACATGACTTGTACAATTTGTGAGATTTTTATTTTGAATTTTAAATATCATGTATTTAATGCCTGAGGATGGTCAGAACTGATGAAAACGTGTAGCATGCATTGACGAGACTGAAAATTTGTTGCGGTTGACGGTATAAATCTATCAATTTTTAATATAAAGGTCTCCATAATGAGCACAGCCTAGGAAAACATTCATCAGTAATATATCTTATTGTCTTGTACTAGATTGTTCTGAGTGCAGTGGCAGTTTTATGCAATGAACAGTTTAGCATGCAAAACGTCAGGATTAAACAGTACAACACACACAAAACAGTAATGTCACTGGGATAGTTAACATTTTTTTACTGCTACGGTCTGAGTACTAAAAAAGTCTGTATTGTTCTGCATATTAGCTAACAACAGAATTCTCTATCAGTATACAACTTCATATGTCACATTAAGGGATGAAAAGAGCGACAGTTTTTGGACCTAGGATGATTGAAGTACGAGGAGGCTGGAGAAAACTATATGATGAGGATTTTCATGATTTGTACTCTTCACTTATTGTTATTAGGGTGATTAAATAAGAAGGATGAAACTGGCAGGGCCTGTAGCATCCACAGTGCAGAAGAGTAACTCACATGCAGTTCTGGGCTGAAAACCCAAACTAAAGAAACTGGTTGGAAGACCTAGGCACAGATGGATAGATAATGTTAACACTGATCTTAAAAATATAGGGTGGGAGGAAGTGGATATGAAACATCTCTCTAAGAAGACAGTCCAGTGGCAAGGTCTTGTGAATATGGTAATGAACCCTTGCCTTCCGCAAAATGCTGAAAATTGCATGATTGGCTGTGGAACTGCTAGTTTCTCAGCAAGAATTCTGCTTCATGGAGCTAGCCAGTTAGTTAACTACACAAGTATATCGTGCTTTTCTGAGTTATGGCCCCATGCAGTCTGCTAGGCACATACCAGTGTCATAACTCAAAAGAACCCTCTCTGCTGTGAAAACCTCAAATGTTACAACTACAAAAGTTTTACAAACGAAAATATACAAGAAATGCTGAAATCTGTTGTTATGAAACAAATGCTACAAGAATATACAAATAAATTATCATACAACATTCCTATATATATTGTTACAAATTTCTCATATTAGCCAAAACAAAGAATTAAAAATTCCACTGTTAATAATGTTAACAGACTGCTCTTGTTAGTAGCCACAACAAACAGTAAACATCTACTCTTAACAAGCTGCTCCTATTAGTGGCCACAACAATCAGCTTAAGTCCACTGTTAACAAGTTGCCACCATAAGTCTTAGAAATGATGATGTGTATTATACTGAAGATTTATTTCTTAGGATTCTCATAAGACACTTTTCATAAAGTGTTGCTAAAGAACACAAAACAAGGTGATACAGCTTTTTATATTTATTTACATTTTATTGGTCTCACGATATTTCACCCAGTCAGCCTTTAAACCCTATTTAATTTAAATGAATTTAATATGGACAGAAGCGTTACAGTACTTTTCTGTTAGCTGCAATACTATGGACATTATCAGTTGTACAGGTTTTATAGCATGTCCAGTGATGGAAGACTGGCTTTCCAAAAGAAAACTCCCACCCAGATGAAGTCCCTGTTTCGAGTGAAGCTGGACTCAGAACCAAGTTATGAATTGCTGTAATTGTATAATGTCCAAAGTACAGTAAAACAATTATGATAATACTTGGCCACAAACATTCAGAACTGAAGCATGTTTATAGGCTACTAGACCAAAGCATGTGATGGTCTTGTGGGTTCTTACATTGTGTAGTACGATCAGTTTGTTCCCAGCGTTTTGGAAGAAAGTGCTGCCCTGATCTTCAAGGTGACTGAATCACATTCAGGTGGACACATCATCCTGAATGTGGGAACAAACATAAAACCGTACACAGTGCAAGAATCTATAAGACCATCACCTGAGTAACACCTGACATGAAACCAGAAAATTTACATACAAAAATCATGTTAATGTACAGAGATTATAAGATTTTGATTTAACTGAAAATTAAAATGTAACAGTGTTTTAATTACTTGCAATTATGGCAAGGAACTAAGGTTAAAATAAATGTTGGCACAGGTAAATCAAGGTAAACCAGTTCCCATATTAAATCATAAGTATGGTGTTGGAAAATAGGGGTGGGGAACTCATTACTACTCCCATGGGAAAACTGGGAGTAATGGTAATTAGAAACAGCAAAGATGGAAGAGCACCCAGAAAATATGGTGCAAGGTTGCGAGATGCACTAAAAAATGGGATACAAATACAGAGTGTGCTTGAAGCACTGATAAGGAGATATAGCTAAGCAGTGAGCACCCAACGAGATCATTTTGAAACATTTTTTTAAATCTGGCATACACAGCACAGGTAACTGCAGCTGCTGAGTCACAACACTATAGCCATTTTGTGTTTTAGTTGGAACACATCATGGTAGCTTACAACTAAAATATGTGCAGCAAAAGTTACAGCCAAACCTCATTAACTGAAAACACCTGTTAATATGAAATTAATGTGATATATGACAATTAAGTCCCATTCTCAGAGAGAAAATACTGTATGTCCATGACAGAGACCAACTGCTTATCATGTTTAGCAAAATAATTACTGTTTATTGTATGAATCATAGACAACATGCATGTACAATGTGTGGGCAAAATGCGGACATAATGTTAAAGCAGGTGATGTAAGTTACCACTGTCCTCTTAAAGGGTTAGCAGTTACAAATCCCATTGTGCCCAGTCTCACATTCATGAAATTAGGATCTGTTCTGATAACTGAGTGCATAACATTTCAGTTTCAAACAAAAGTATTTGAATTTCTTTAAAATTAATGAAAATTATTTTGAAAGTTGAACTGCTGGTACATCTTGTGTTTAGATATATGAATCCCACAATGGGGGGAGGGTCTTCTGTAGAATTCAGGCCAACATTTGAAAAATCACAGATTAAAGAAGCACACAAGTGCTCCTGCCTGATTTGGCATACTTCAATTTTTTGTTACATGAAACTAGGCTGCATTAAGATCAGATCTGGCAGACCAATACAGAAGTCCAGTGTTGCACTGACATTAAATATTTCAAAATTCAAACACATTAAGCTATAATTTTATTTTTTTGACATTTTGCTGACCGTGCATCTCAGTATATTTATCTCGGTAATTAACCAACTTGATGCACAAAATTTTTGTTTTACAATAAGTTTGTTTCATGCCTCTACATGTTTCGAGCACATGTGCTCGAAACATGTAGAGGCATGAAACAAACTTATTGTAAAACAAAAATTTTGTGCATCAAGTTGGTTAATTACCGAGATAAATATACTGAGATGCACGGTCAGCAAAATGTCAAAAAAATAAAATTATAGCTTAATGTGTTTGAATTTTGAAATATTTAATGTCAGTGCAACACTGGACTTCTGTATTGGTCTGCCAGATCTGATCTTAATGCAGCCTAGTTTCATGTAACAAAAAATTGAAGTATGCCAAATCAGGCAGGAGCACTTGTGTGCTTCTTTAATCTGTGATTTTTCAAATGTTGGCCTGAATTCTACAGAAGACCCTCCCCCCATTGTGGGATTCATATATCTAAACACAAGATGTACCAGCAGTTCAACTTTCAAAATAATTTTCATTAATTTTAAAGAAATTCAAATACTTTTGTTTGAAACTGAAATGTTATGCACTCAGTTATCAGAACAGATCCTAATTTCATGAATGTGAGACTGGGCACAATGGGATTTGTAACTGCTAACCCTTTAAGAGGACAGTGGTAACTTACATCACCTGCTTTAACATTATGTCCGCATTTTGCCCACACATTGTACATGCATGTTGTCTATGATTCATACAATAAACAGTAATTATTTTGCTAAACATGATAAGCAGTTGGTCTCTGTCATGGACATACAGTATTTTCTCTCTGAGAATGGGACTTAATTGTCATATATCACATTAATTTCATATTAACAGGTGTTTTCAGTTAATGAGGTTTGGCTGTAACTTTTGCTGCACATATTTTAGTTGTAAGCTACCATGATGTGTTCCAACTAAAACACAAAATGGCTATAGTGTTGTGACTCAGCAGCTGCAGTTACCTGTGCTGTGTATGCCAGATTTAAAAAAATGTTTCAAAATGATCTCGTTGGGTGCTCACTGCTTAGCTATATCTCCTTATCAGTGCTTCAAGCACACTCTGTATTTGTATCCCATTTTTTAGTGCATCTCGCAACCTTGCACCATATTTTCTGGGTGCTCTTCCATCTTTGCTGTTTCTAATTACCATTACTCCCAGTTTTCCCATGGGAGTAGTAATGAGTTCCCCACCCCTATTTTCCAACACCATACTTATGATTTAATATGGGAACTGGTTTACCTTGATTTACCTGTGCCAACATTTATTTTAACCTTAGTTCCTTGCCATAATTGCAAGTAATTAAAACACTGTTACATTTTAATTTTCAGTTAAATCAAAATCTTATAATCTCTGTACATTAACATGATTTTTGTATGTAAATTTTCTGGTTTCATGTCAGGTGTTACTCAGGTGATGGTCTTATAGATTCTTGCACTGTGTACGGTTTTATGTTTGTTCCCACATTCAGGATGATGTGTCCACCTGAATGTGATTCAGTCACCTTGAAGATCAGGGCAGCACTTTCTTCCAAAACGCTGGGAACAAACTGATCGTACTACACAATGTAAGAACCCACAAGACCATCACATGCTTTGGTCTAGTAGCCTATAAACATGCTTCAGTTCTGAATGTTTGTGGCCAAGTATTATCATAATTGTTTTACTGTACTTTGGACATTATACAATTACAGCAATTCATAACTTGGTTCTGAGTCCAGCTTCACTCGAAACAGGGACTTCATCTGGGTGGGAGTTTTCTTTTGGAAAGCCAGTCTTCCATCACTGGACATGCTATAAAACCTGTACAACTGATAATGTCCATAGTATTGCAGCTAACAGAAAAGTACTGTAACGCTTCTGTCCATATTAAATTCATTTAAATTAAATAGGGTTTAAAGGCTGACTGGGTGAAATATCGTGAGACCAATAAAATGTAAATAAATATAAAAAGCTGTATCACCTTGTTTTGTGTTCTTTAGCAACACTTTATGAAAAGTGTCTTATGAGAATCCTAAGAAATAAATCTTCAGTATAATACACATCATCATTTCTAAGACTTATGGTGGCAACTTGTTAACAGTGGACTTAAGCTGATTGTTGTGGCCACTAATAGGAGCAGCTTGTTAAGAGTAGATGTTTACTGTTTGTTGTGGCTACTAACAAGAGCAGTCTGTTAACATTATTAACAGTGGAATTTTTAATTCTTTGTTTTGGCTAATATGAGAAATTTGTAACAATATATATAGGAATGTTGTATGATAATTTATTTGTATATTCTTGTAGCATTTGTTTCATAACAACAGATTTCAGCATTTCTTGTATATTTTCGTTTGTAAAACTTTTGTAGTTGTAACATTTGAGGTTTTCACAGCAGAGAGGGTTCTTTTGAGTTATGACACTGGTATGTGCCTAGCAGACTGCATGGGGCCATAACTCAGAAAAGCACGATATACTTGTGTAGTTAACTAACTGGCTAGCTCCATGAAGCAGAATTCTTGCTGAGAAACTAGCAGTTCCACAGCCAATCATGCAATTTTCAGCATTTTGCGGAAGGCAAGGGTTCATTACCATATTCACAAGACCTTGCCACTGGACTGTCTTCTTAGAGAGATGTTTCATATCCACTTCCTCCCACCCTATATTTTTAAGATCAGTGTTAACATTATCTATCCATCTGTGCCTAGGTCTTCCAACCAGTTTCTTTAGTTTGGGTTTTCAGCCCAGAACTGCATGTGAGTTACTCTTCTGCACTGTGGATGCTACAGGCCCTGCCAGTTTCATCCTTCTTATTTAATCACCCTAATAACAATAAGTGAAGAGTACAAATCATGAAAATCCTCATCATATAGTTTTCTCCAGCCTCCTCGTACTTCAATCATCCTAGGTCCAAAAACTGTCGCTCTTTTCATCCCTTAATGTGACATATGAAGTTGTATACTGATAGAGAATTCTGTTGTTAGCTAATATGCAGAACAATACAGACTTTTTTAGTACTCAGACCGTAGCAGTAAAAAAATGTTAACTATCCCAGTGACATTACTGTTTTGTGTGTGTTGTACTGTTTAATCCTGACGTTTTGCATGCTAAACTGTTCATTGCATAAAACTGCCACTGCACTCAGAACAATCTAGTACAAGACAATAAGATATATTACTGATGAATGTTTTCCTAGGCTGTGCTCATTATGGAGACCTTTATATTAAAAATTGATAGATTTATACCGTCAACCGCAACAAATTTTCAGTCTCGTCAATGCATGCTACACGTTTTCATCAGTTCTGACCATCCTCAGGCATTAAATACATGATATTTAAAATTCAAAATAAAAATCTCACAAATTGTACAAGTCATGTAAATTTTATGTAGCGCTTAAAAATATAGGTAATTTTGTATTCTGTTTGTGAAGACCTTTCATAATTATTTATTTTTATGGTCATACTGCATACATTCTGCTAAGTCAAGGAAATTTCTTGTATTCAGTTTATATGATTCAACTTAATTAGTATAATGTAGAAGAGGGGGGGCAGAAAAATGATTAATTACATCCAATTCATTTTTTTAATGATATGTGGTCACGGACAATAAATTTATTTATTTACTTTTGTATATTTAGGTAGTTAAATAATAAAATATAACAACACAAAGACATAATGCCACATTTGCAGTGCCTGTGATTCAGTTCACATCCACTTATTACTTTTTTTATCTTTCATATGTTGATCCTTATGTTTTTGTTTAATTTTCATGGTTATATAAAAATATGCCATTCAGTTAATTTAGATAACTTTAATTTTATCTATATGTAACACATTTTTGAGATAAATTATTTAATTCTTTTTATGTCTTCACACATGAAATGAAAAAGATCATAAAATGTTATTAACTCAAAATTCATGTAAGTCATGGAATATCTGTATTCCTGTGTCTGTCACTTTCCACTAAGTTGTTTGAAAACACTGACCAGGCAGCACATCACATCCACGGTCTTTGGGCTGGGGGTTTCATCTGTGAACCAGCACTTGGCTGGTCGAAGTGTGAGGTAACGCCCTTGTAGTGATTGGTGTGGTAGTGGAAAGTGACTTTTAAAATGTGTATGGCTTCTGAGTGTTGGTTCCTTTAGTTATTTGTGACATGCATCCTGTCATAAAACTCATTTTGATGTTAGTCTTCTTTGTCTTGAGATTTTCCATTTAATTTCACGTTGATTCCAACCTTGAATGTTGAAGAATATGTTCCACTTAGTGAAAAGAGAGGCATGAATAGATTCACCATTGACACCACTTGTAAAGAAAGGCATAACAACAAAGTTGCATGACAAATGAACATTGAAAGTCTTGGTATTCTTTATTATTTAGAAACGGAGAGGCCACTAAGGTTTTTGTTTCATTTTATCATTCATAGTCCATACACTTCTCATCAACAGTGTTAGTATCGTAACACTAGATTGACCACATTAGAAATGTTGATAATCAAGAATTAATTAATCTCATTTGGCCAGAAAGGGAGTATGTGTATCTGGTTTACTAGCATTACTCAGAATGTCTGGACTGCTGCAAGCATGAAAACATACATATGTTATGATCTCTGACTCCACATACTGTGTAGGAAAATGCCTAATTTTAAATTATTTATTTTGTTTGGTTCTGTTCAGTTCTGTTTTGTATTGTTCCAAAAAGTGTGCCTTATTCTATTTATTTTTATATGTATGAATTTTGTTTGGCTTGGGTTTCTTAGAATATGTTGAAGTCCAAAGGGGTTCTGCAGCCAAAGAAATAGGAAACATTAGTTTAAGTACATAACATCATTAGTTATGAATCCTGTGTTTGTTATAGTATACATTTTTCTTCCATTTTGAGCACTGCCAAAGTCATTTTGTTGTGTTGAAGTAAGAAATGTATACAGGTAATGTTTTGACATACATAGTTGTGATGCATTTTTTGTGGTTTTACAGATACAGATCATAACATTAACAATAAAAATAATTTGTGTACATTAATAAAACAGTGTTTTTTTTAGAAGAGTTTATTGTGTGAATGGAAATGCACTTGTCTTTCATTATAATTGTTCTGCAGAGTGTGTGACAGCATGGATGGACTTTTGTAGAGTCATGTTGAGTTCGAAGGCCTTCCACAAAGTAGTACATATGTCTTGTATATATTTATCAAACGTTCATAATATGGCAGGTACTTAATAACAGAATAGTGATGTAGAAGATCAGCCTTAACACTTTTTTATTGTATTTAAATTAGCCGTATCCTTAAACTGCCACACCATTTCATGTAAAGGTACTTTGTTCACCATGTTTTTTAGTATACTAAGAATGGCAGTGGAATTTTCATTTTACTGTGCTTTATTATGTTGGCCCTTTCACTGTTACAAATGAATCTGTTCATAAACATAGACATTAGTGTGACTTTGTGTTTCTGTGACTATAGCAAGCTCACGGAAGTACAGGAACCCCTAAAATAATTTTTCTTAGCCTGAGAATCCTGCTTCTACAATAGCGTTTAGAGGCCACCTAGTCTCCTGTCCAGTGTTAACAGAAACTTTGTTACTTCAACATAGAGCAGATGATGCCCGAAGCAGGCTTACCCATTTGCATGTGATGCCAAGGTCAAGAATTAATTCATCTTTATATCATCGGCCATTATACACCACGTTAATGTGGGGGTTAGACAAAAGAGACTACATTAAATTTAGTTCTACCTTCTTAGATAATACACATATGATTGGCCTATTTTCCTTTGCTACCAGTGAAAGGGTTTATTATTTGTCATTTAATATAATGATTAAATTATTGTACTATTTATGCTTGTACTTAAAAGAACAATGTTCATGCAGCATGTAAAATTTTGAATCATGGCATGTATATATATATATATATATAT
>Ga0123355_10016716_pt1 | contig 11576 bp, 7 predicted proteins | sample TergutEmb28metaG_3_FD_89872 | JGI IMG/M metagenome (GOLD analysis project Ga0123355, IMG submission 89872) | Embiratermes neotenicus P1 segment gut microbial communities from Petit-Saut dam, French Guiana - Emb289 P1 | ecosystem: Host-associated > Arthropoda: Insects > Digestive system > Gut ...
CTGTACTGGAGGCTGTAGTTACAGTTTTGTGTACTCCTGATAATGGGTGTGGTTGACGCCCGAGACATGTAGAGTGAACTCACAGAATAATAAATAGACTGCTTTGTGTTGCATCTCGTTGGACAATTACTGATATAGATCGACGTTACACGGAACATAAACAGAAAAGTACTGAATTAAGTATCGAATTTAGGTGTTTGTGAGTGCATGAAGTTGGGTGCCTAGATCTGAGGTGTTAAAGTAAAACAATCTCATTACAGACCTGGACAGTCCCAGAGGGTCCCAGGAAGATGAGGTACCAAGATTTCATGACAATCGACACATGAAGGTTATAAGGTTGTCAGCCCTACGCACCGGTCACCTTTACCCCACTGGAAATATTCCTGGCCATTTCTGTTAGAGTCTGAGTCAACACCAAGGTCCCAGTGCGGCCGGAAGGATTATGTTAATGAAAAATTTCAGTGACAATGTCGGGAATCGAACCTGCAACCTTCCGGCATGTAGCGCAGTACCTCAACCACCTGCGCTACCGCGTGAGATTTGAGGGGTACTGTAATGATATATTACATAAATAAAATGAAACATTTTTATTTTTCAATGAGAAATTATTAAAAACTAAGTTCATTAAATGCACCCCACATCAATCAATACTAAATAAATTTCAATAATTTTGGGTACAGATTTTTTTAGACAAGTATGAAACCGTAAGAAAATATATTATCTTCATAGCACAAAGTTACCCCAAATGTATGAACTGTTAAATGTAACTGTTGACAAGCAAAAAAGAGTAATGAGGGATTTGTATAGGGATACTTTCGTAAAATAAATGAGGAAAGCGACTACTAGCTTCATCATATCTGCCTGTGCGCATGGAAGAATTGAGTTTCCACTGGACAGATTTTCTTGAAATTTTGTTCGGGTCTTTTACTAAAAGCTGTTGCTTATAACCAGTTTCGGTCAATTGTGACAAGAGTACGAGTCAGCTCAGAGACTCACCTAAATTATTGAAGATATGTCGCTGAATTTTTTGTCGGCCTATAAAATATTCCAAAAATGTTCAATTGAAAATTAAAACACACATTTTACGTCAAATATATTTTCCGAAATTTGCTCCGTTTAGGATAAATACGACAGATCCACCGTCGAATAAATATTTAATGATCTAAACATAATATATTAAGTCAGCAATATGCTCTTTATAATACGAAGAATTGAGACAAAATACCAGTACACAGTGCGATCTGCCGCTAGACGTATGGAAACAGGGAAATTATATAACAAACTAACTGTGAGTATGATGCGTTCGGCCACATTGTAAATGTGTGGTCTACGAAGGAATATTTTTTCCAGTATGTGTTATTACAATATTTAGAAGTAAATGTAGGAGGGGGCTGTTAGGTTTGTAACATTACTTCTTTCAAAACAGGCACCTATACTTATTACAATTAGGACAGTACACAAAAAAGTTAGGTCTGAGAATTTAGTGTTCCGAATGCACATCAGTTTTGCCTTACACGCACATTTCCTATCTCCTTTTCCTGTAAAACGGATAGTAATGTCATAGTAAATGTACCAAAGACGCAGAAACTGAAAAAACAGAGAAATCTGATGAACAAAGGCAGACGTATGTCAGGCTATAAGGAACATCATGAATACGCATGTTTGTATTTAGCTATGCACCGAAGTGATGTACATACAACATATGATATTTGACTGACATCAGTGTGACCGACTGGAGTTTTGCGGTTTTCCTCATTTTCTCGAGATTAATATCGGAATAGTGTTTTGAAAGAACGTGGTCACTCCCTTCTAAGTCCCTTGCAGTTCATCATTTGTCATTCTCTCGTCAAAGCAATGTAGTGCCAGACAGTGGCCGCCAAAAAGTGAGTCAACCATTATCAAATAGGCCTATTACTTTTTGATCTTGCTGTTCGAAACTAATTAGATATTAGATGTAATTGAAATGTGTGAAAGAAAACTTAATTTTAACTGAAGTTTGTACTGTAACTTAGATAAAAGAAGTGACTTAGTGCAACATTTGTGTCTATTATGACTATTAGGCTTTGTGGGGTGCTGCTTCTCTTTTATACCCAAACTGCACAAGAAGACATATCTACAGATGGGAGTAGCGCATATAATAGGGGCTCTTGGTGTAATATAGTGGCATTCGTGTTGTGTTGAGGTGTGTTGTCGCTTAAGTAAATATATTAGTAGCAACCTTAAGCTCGTTCGGGCCATGATATTTTCCTGGCCGTGAAATATCAGACGAAACGCGTAACTCAGAGCGTCGTGCTGGATGTTCGTGACGCGCGCAAAATTAGTGATAAGATTAGAAGAATAATGGTCCTGTATAAACGGAAAGAATACTGGCAATTCCGAGACGAACAAACTGCGCAGTGATGGATGCTGTTTATACCAGCGGGGCAGGAACACGAACACCGACGTGTTCCATTATTTACAGTCCGCTAAAATTAAAGATGCGCTGTTTTACGTTACTGTGTTTGCTTGTGTCTGAGTACTTCAGAAAAGGAAATTGTGTTCATGTGACGACGTGTAGTCTGATAGACCTACAGCGACAGTAATTTACTTTCAAACTTTGGTAAGTATCAGTCTAGACGGCGTTACGTCCCAGGAGACTGTAATCTCCATTGTCACGTGAAGGAGAACCACAAATCTGTCTCTTATATACTAAGTGTATGGCGTTGCAGTGTATTTATTTTGCCACCTTTACCTCAGAAACCGCTTGAAGTGATCTATCCCGGCTCATGTTACAGACCGATATTGCCTTGGCTAAGGTTAGAGAACGGGGCTCTGGCTCTCTCTTGACTCTTAAAGTTGATTTTTCGCGAATACTGTTAAGCATTTTCAGAAATAATTTTACTATTACGCTATTAGAAAACGTGCCGGTATCACTACAGTGCATCTGCGAAACTCCGCCATAGCTGTGACGTTACATTGGCAGCTAGTACCTAATTTAGCTCTTGCGTGCAACACAGATGTGCTTGTGTGGACACGTGATTTCGAAACGCACCCTTTCATATATATGTATATTCACATCCTTTCAGAAGTCTGATTGTCGTGGTGCAGTCTCTACTATAGTGTTTAACTTCTGCAATCTACCGTCGTAAAATTTAATGGTTGTATTATGTTTTATTATTTTTTTTGCAATTTAAATTTTACAAGCTTTTGTGATGTTTATTTCATCCAATCTGCATAATGATTATGTTGACCCTTTAGAATGGCTGCTATGTCCTCTTCTATATCCTTATTATTTATGACCAAGACTCGTTCTTGACCGTTTTTAAAGCTACGTTTTCATATGCACCTGACGGAAACATAATCCCTTATTTATTTTTCCCTGGAAAATATAAAGATCAGATTTTAGAATTGCTCTACTGTGTTGAAACTTAGGTCGAACAGAGAGAGCGCCGACGTAAGTCGAAATATCTGTGTAATTTCATTTTGCTTAAAGATGCAACGATAAAGAAGGAAATTGCGCTGAAAGAATTTCTAAATTCTGCTCACCATATTAAGTGACCAAACAAAGTTAAGCTGCTAACAGATGATATTTAGACCATGCTGGGAAATTAAGAAATATGTACCGCCTTCTTATTGGTAAATCAGAAAGGGACTTTCTTGAAAAACAATTAAGCTTTAAGTATCGAATAATTATTTTTAATCATAACGTGTATAAGGAATTTTAATATTGAATTTACAATTCAATTTTTGTACGTTGTGCACAAAATTAATTTTTCCTTTTAAGTCAACGTGGTTTTACGCATGTGTTCTTATCAAGAGAACACACCAAACTACCATAACCAATTTATGTAATGCAAAATCCATGTATTCCTACTGCTCTTCCGTTGCTTGGCAACGGCATGCCGCGCCACTGCCGTAAAAAAGAGAAATTAGTTCAACGACCGTACGTATTTTATTAATGATGACAAATTATTTGCCATTACTGATCGTGTATCACATCTGATATGGTATTGGTTCACAAATGTTTGCAGATGCGGTTCAATAGTGTAACATAAAACAATTTTACGTTGGGCTGAAATTTTTATATATTAGTGTGATTATTATGACAAACAAAAATTATTTTTCGCACACAGCATAATAAATTGGAATTTGTAATGACAACGTGTTGTCACTACTGTGATGGTAGTGCCGAATTTTGTATACTTTGTCTAAAATTCATGGTGCAATGTGTTAACTTGGTTGTTGCTAACTGACAATTAGGTCACGTAGCAGAACGCAGCGTGGCAAATACTGTAGAGTTCTGTTTGAAAAGTTGCAGGTATCCAGAGTTTGTGTTGCTAGGCTCCGTGCACTCTGAAGTTATTCAGTTTTTAAGACTCTGTTTCCTTGACGCACATAACACATGAGAAATCATCGAATGTCAAATAAACACCGACGCAAGCACTTGTGTTGTTAAATCACCACTTTATAAATAGTTTGCTCCTCCAACATGTTGCAACTTTTAGAGGGTGACCTTTAGGGAGTATAATGGCTGCAATTCAACAACGTTGATCAAGAAAATGAGTTACCAGTTGGAAAATTCTGGAAGTCCAATAAAACATATTTACAAATAAAGTTACAGTGTATGATTTTGAGCTCGTGTGTGTTCAAGAATCAACGTAATGCCAAAGCTACATTTTTGTACAAAACATTTTTTAATACTTCCATAAGGCCTCCGTTAGAGCCTCGGTGTCAACGTATTTTGTGTGGGGCTGTATTGGTGTGCATGTGGTATAATATAATTGGTATAGGCCGACTGTGGATTTTAATATCTAATATATCACATATGCTCGGAATAACGTTGTTTCAAGCTTTGGCCAGTTTGACCCCCTTGTTTACATTGCTGTTTGAAGTACAATTACGTCACGCTATTGCTTGACCTAGTTCTTACTTATTCACTGATATTTGTGTCATACGTCTGCTGCGTAACGTATTACACTATACACACTTTGTATGTATTAACAACTTTCATCGTACCTTAAATAATTGTATATATTTTATCATTTATATCTTTTATAGTCTAATGATTGCACTGTAACTGTACTTGCAAAAAATGTGTGTTCATAAAGTGGTGATTAACAATTTATAAGTGCATGAATCAGAGTTTATTAGATACAGTTATTGTAGTGCATGGATATGAAAAAGATAAAGTTTGAAACGTGTAAATATATTTAACAGAAACCAGAAATAATTAATACTTGAAAGACTTCCGAAAAAAGGGCATGATGATATACGAGCTCGAGATCGCTGAAGAACAGGTGGAAAAGCATAAAGTCAGAATGACTCGGTGAACGACTGCATGACTGGCTGTTATGCATCGTTTAACCTTTCGGTCTCTTTGTAAAAGGCTAGATAACATGCTGCTGATGAGAAGAATATTTTGGGCACGAGAGAGAGGATTCAAAAACGTAGACGAAACTGCTCTATGAAGAGCGCCAGCAAATGGCATTAGAGAGATCAATTTAAGGGAGATGATATGGGTGGAACATGTAGCATCCATGGAAGCCCTGATAATTAAAAATGTAGTTAAAAAATCTTGAGGGAAAAGACTACTACGAAGTCGTATATAGATTGAACGGTTGTATAAAAATATATGCTACTGTGTCGTGTTAGTCTGACGAAACCTTCAGCTGATCCACACACGCCCCTTGTTAGTGGAACCTCGTGCATGCAGCATTAAAAGCCCCCGTGTAGGTTGGAAATGGGGCGAGTTTCTGTTCTTCCGTCTCCTTCATTTCTGTGGGTGATATCCAGCAGTTTAATTTGTAAAGCTGTCGAAGCTAGAAGAAACGCCAGAGCTTGTCTACTGAATAATGCCATTACATGCACACATTTAATAGAAATAGGTGTTGTATTGTCCTGCGTGAACTCAGGCTTATTTTAGGTGCATTTGAAGAAGGAGAGAATATTAACATCATTTTTAAACCCGTCTCTTCGTGTGTTGGCACGGAACAGCGCCACTCCCACCAGACGGATTTTCGTGACATTTAACTTTTTCATTTTTTTTACATAATTATGTCTGCGAATAATGATTTTGTTTAAAATCGGACAAAATAACGGAGGTTTTGCACAAAGCAAGAAAACGTTAATGTTAATATGTTACCATTATTTGATTTTATAACTGAGACCTGCCCTGTTCCTTGAGCGGTAATAGCTGAGACCGAAGAAACAGTTGACAAACTAAATATAAAATTTAGGCACGATCGATTGCAAATCTCCTCATTTAAGGGATCTCGACGTTTACGATATAGCATATCGATTCTTATCCATTGTAAATCTGCAAATAGTATGAGGAGAAATCTCGTAATGTGCCTCATGTAATGCGTGGGAAGGCAATTTGCATGTCTCATATCTTTAGAGTTCCTCTTAAAATTCTTTCACGAAACTAAAATCTAGGTACAATAACAGGGCGAACGCAGGCTGTGCTGACTATATCATACTTGTTATTACTTAGAGCTTCAAGGGAATTGTGAAAAAAGCTGGAAATTGAATTTATGTGGTGCAAGAAATAAAAACGTCTTAATTGCTCATGCTAATAATTCAGATTTGTTTTCGTTTTTAGGTTTGTACAGTAGTACAAATATTCCTAAAAGTTGAGGGTTGTTTGACCGTGCATCTTCCTCATGAAGTAATGTGAAATGCCAACTTGATGCAACAAGGTAATTTTATTGATGCATTCTTAGCTCGACATTTTTCGGGTACACACGCCCGTCATCAGGAGCATTAGATATTGAGTTGCAGCATATGGTTTTCTGCACCTAGTTTTTGGAAGGATGATGGTCTTGAGAGTCGCTGTGTAGGGCGAACGGTTCCGTGCGAGTCGCACGGCACCATCCGCACCGTAAAAACAACATACGCAGTGGCTCTCAAGACCACCATCCACCCAAAAACTCGGTCCAGAAACCATTTGCTGTAACACAACATCTAATGCTCCTGATGATTGGCGTATGCGCCCGAAACATGTAGAGCTAAGAATACATCAATAAAATTACCTTGTTGCATCAAGTTGGCAGTTCACATTATTTCATTCCTAAATTTGCTTGCGATTTGTAGGACCTTTACTTTGTGTGAAGGTATACCGTCGCCAGTCATTTCTCGTTGTTCCCACTCTGAAATATCGTAGTCTGTCATTTCTATACAAACTCAGCTGCAGTCGCTTTGCGGATTGCATCGGAGATAAGTGTGTTTTTTTGTGATACTCAGCTAGGTGGAATTTCTGCAAGAATTGTCTCTGCAAACCGAAACGATACTTTTCAGATGCGACTATAACAAACAAGAGAATAATCTGCAAATATATAACAGTTTTCGAGGCAAGGGTTTTATTCTGGACGGCCATAAAGCACACAGAATATACTATTAGATGGCGAACAACTTGAAGAACCTGGTGTTAGGTTAGGGGAATCTCCTGTTTCGTCTCGCACAGCAGATCCTTATGTGTGCGTCACCAACACGAAACACAACAAAATTGCTGAATTTGCATCCATGTAAGACAGCTGTGTAACACAAAGTTTTCGATACGGATCATGAAGCAAGACTTACTGTTAGGAACTTGTACCATCATGGGGTACAAGCTCTAGAAATTTTTTGTTCTGCTTTCTTGGACGACGAGATATCATATTTCAAGTGTTTTTAAACGGCGAGATGTCGCGTTTCCTATACTTATCTCGTAAAATGCTTAATATTTATGTCGTCAGTTGTTTCTTAGGCCGCATTTCTTACCTCACAGAGGAAGTTTCTCTCAAATATAGTACAAATCACATAAATGTAAGTAGTATATTCTCTTAGCGATTTTAGAGCAAAACATAAGTTATTAACAATATCACGAAAACCGTATCTAGCTCCTTTTTTTTAAAGAACAGGTACCATGACAGACGTGGGGAGGCTAGTAGTCGCTGTTTGTTTTGCCAGAAATTGTAGTTGAAGGTCTTAAAATTCCTATCATTCGATATTGGTGAAATAGTTTCTGTATTTGTTTCTGCCCTACTTTCGAAAATTTATGACCGTTACTTTTAAATTTTTCTTTACTATTATTTTGATACTTATATCCAGTTTAGTGCATCTCTTAATTTCGGTGCTATATTGGCTATATATATGCAGGCTACACGCCAGGCTTGTCAAAAACGCGACCTGCAGGACTTTGTTCTTCCTCCAATTTACATCTTGATCTTCTCGTAACCTGTGTACGGAACAGTCCCTTAAAGCGAGTGACGATACCAGATGCTGTACTAATCAATTTGACCTCCGGAAGATGAGCATAATAGTGCTCGAAACATATAGAGAAATATAGTAAATGTACTAAAATAAAGAATGTGTGTATCAAGTTGGTGAAAAAAGGCTATCATTATATCTTGGTGTTTAGAAAATATTACTGACTCGTCTTCGGAACACATCAGGAAATATTCTCGCGGGATATTGACAAAACTTTGCCTGTTAGACTCGTCTGAACGTAGCATATATATATATATATATTATATATAGTATGTATGTAGTTCTACATCCGGAAGTCTTTTAGTTTTCCTTCAGGGAGGGGTGGAATAAAGGTGCTTCCTAAGAAGGGTCCGATTCAGGCAGGCCGTTGTGCAAAATATGTATAATTCCACCTGTCATTACACAAGTCTTATCATTGCATATTACTTAGTAATTCCGAAATAATCAGTCTTAAAATCCTTAAGTGACTCTAAATTTTATGGCCAAAGTTTGAAAAGCGTAAGCTTTTTTTACGTTAGCATTTTAGTAACTCCAAAGATATAATCTATAATCTATCCTGATGAATTAAATCCAAAGAATATTTCACATCTTTAAGTTGTTATGCTTTGGAAATCTACAGAGTTAAAAGAACGAGGTTATTTGAAATTATATTTTTCGGCCCAAGAGGTCAAGTTGGATTTCGGATTTGGCCCGCAACTTGTTTTCAGTTTGACAGGACTGCCATACGCTTATTTGTGTTCTCTTCCCTGGTCATAGAGATGTTACGGTACTCCCAGATCATCATGGCCGATGTCCTTCCTTTATTATAATAAACTTGGAAAGAAATTAAACAAATATTTAATTCAGAATCCCCAACGGACTTTCGGTTTGTGGTCAATGGAAGCCATGTTATATTGCTCGAAGCCATGTTTTCGACCTGCCACCAGCTAACCAACTCGCTTGCGCGTAGATTATTTAATACCCACTGGTGTTTGACAGGGAAATTGGAATTTTTATCTATTCGTTATATAAAATATTAACCTTTCATTTTGCTTGGTTTGTGCGTGTCATGTGCATAATTTATAAATTCTAAATTAATATACTTTACGCGCAAATATTAACTAAACTGACCAAATATTTTATTACTAAAGCTACGTATTTACATTCTATATAAATAGTATGAAATTTATTTCTACGAGTTATGCTGTTAAATTTTCCAAAATTCTTAAGGGACTTCTTTTTGAGCAAATAATTGTGTTTTTACAACATCAGATGCTTAAGTCGTTGCCGTAGTTGTAATTTTTAACTTATAGCCGGTATTGCCTACCAAATGGATAAGTTCATTTATGATCTATTTCCATTCCAAATTTCACATGCTTAAATCTAATTAAATACTGCCATAGAAAAAAAAGGTAAATAAATTTTTCTTATTGCCTCCAAGTTTTTGTTTTGTTTTCTATAGACTGTATCCTTAAAAGTTGATTTTTTAAAACTTTTTACTGCCTTACATCATGTTCGGACTGTGACGTAGCTCCTGTCGCTGCTACGTCATAATGTTACGCTTCCACCATGTTGTTATTCGTGGCTGTAAGACTTTAGATTGGAATACGTTTGAGTTTCCACCAGTAATTTGAATTCTGTACCGACTTGCAAGAGAATCGGTCAGGTTTTAACAGCTGAAGTAACACGCACGCACACACACAGTTCTAAAAGTGGCACTGGCTCTGGTTTACACTAGGTCTATGCAGAGCCTAGTAGAAGTGTTCTTCGACACAGGCAGCATGATAACATTTTAATGGCCTTTAAGGAAGGAATTCGGCTATATCTGTCTCTTTTGTCATTTAAAATGGAAAGTATATTTCTTCGTAGATAAACAAAGCATGCATACGCCTTTTGTTTTGGCATATCATTCAAAACCAACCACGCCTTTCGTCCTTTCCGCGGAACCGTTCATTCTTACCATTCAAGGGTTCTTTATTTGTCTAAATACTTTGTTTTGAAACGCTCTTGTCTACCTACCTACCTACATTCCTAACCTCTATTACATTTCCCATCTGTTTGAGCTGAAACAATCTCATGTATAAATACCACTACTACAAATGGGTATGACATGCCAATTAACCAGCCCTGAGGCAAAATTATAGGAATTCATAATGATATGTGAACTAAATCACTATCCATGTGGGAATCTGAATTTTCACTGTCGACCCCCGACCAACCAGAAATAACCGCGATATACTAATATGGTAGCTCAAACACGAGCTACGTAAATAGCTAACATTCTGATGCTGTCTGAAATGATATTTTATTTTCTGCTGAATTATTTGTCTGTGCTCATGCAGTCTCATCTTACATCATTTCGGTTCTTCGGTTATTAACATCCGCTCACTGATCTGCACTGTTAGTGACCTATGGGGAAATTATGTTGGTTAAACAAAAGCAATTCAAATCGCACAGTAAATTCAGCTCTTACAGCTGTCAACATTAGGAATGTCTATATACGTATTTCGTGTCTGGAATGTGTTTACTTTGCATTATTGCTTGGAATATTCTCATTCATGAATAGGCATTAATGTGGAAAAATAGTTAGTCAGAAATTAACGATTTAGGATTAAAATTGTGATAAAATACTAATAAATTGAAAATTACCACGTGATAATTCTTACCGCACATTGCAGTGGCATAGCATTTTGAAAGTATCTAGTCAGGGAAGTGGCCTATACATTGAACTATTCCATATTTAGTGCAATATGTACAGGCATATATAGACTAGATTAATTCATTTTCTTCGAAGCTGAATAAATCAGTGCTGAGCAGTCCTTGATTAGCCAGTATTCACTAGGCAAATAAGTGACATTCTTTCTCGTATTCGCTACTGGTAACTATCTTTAGCCAGTCTGATATGTTCAAAATTCCGCGCATTTATTAAATGTATAATATTTATTTAAAGGATAAAAAATGCACATTGCTTATATGAATGTAATTTTATTATATAGTGAGCACCGACATGTTTCGTCCACTTATGTAACCATCTTCAGTGTGGTAATTAAGAATACAAATAGATTTATAGGCAGTTGAATTTGCTCCTCCTCCTTACATATTGCTTCCTTAATTTGCGCGCCTGTATTTTCCTTCCATCAATGTACGGTCTTAAGGCTTGCTTTTTCCTGTCGGGTTTTTTTGATTAGTATTTAGCATGCATATGTTACATGTGCCATGAGTGTAGAAATGTCCCGTTCATATGTTAAATGTGCCATGAGTGTAGAAATGTCCCGTTCATATGTTACATGTGCCATGAGTGTAGACATGTCCCGTTCATATGTTACATGTGCCATGAGTGTAGAAATGTCCCGTTCATATGTTACATGTGC
>Ga0123355_10016718_pt1 | contig 11575 bp, 8 predicted proteins | sample TergutEmb28metaG_3_FD_89872 | JGI IMG/M metagenome (GOLD analysis project Ga0123355, IMG submission 89872) | Embiratermes neotenicus P1 segment gut microbial communities from Petit-Saut dam, French Guiana - Emb289 P1 | ecosystem: Host-associated > Arthropoda: Insects > Digestive system > Gut ...
AAGATGGTCGTATTAACGGCCGAAACATGTTGAGCAATGAATGAGTATTGAATAAATAATAAAATAAGTGGCATCAAGTTGGTTTTTCTCTTTACGCAACTATAAGAGTAGCAGTGTTCAGTCTCACATTTGGTTGTGTAATGTGAAACAGCTGACCAACCAGAAAGTGGCAAATCAACAGCTCCCACACAGATGTCAGTCTCAGAACATAATATGTCTGTTCCATTTCTTTTCCTACTCTGATTGATGTAGGGTCATCAAAATAACACAGATGAGAAAATCATAAATTTTGAATAATAACACCAGCACCAGCAGAACCAAATCTATCTGTCCAAGATTTGCAGCTTCATGTTCTTCGCTGAAGTGGAAGAAGGTAAGGCCTGTAATTAAAATGCAGAGAAAGGGAAGATCAGGGCAAGGTTCCGTACGCAGGAATACTGAAGTACTAGAGCAAGTAAGTCATAACTGATACAAAGCATTAATCTTATGTTGTAAGTGTAAATGTAATTTTTTTTCTCCACAGGGTTGTTGAGAGAAAGCCCAAACCACCCCAGCCAAGTTGACTGCCACAGTACTTCCACAACTGAAAGCCTTAAAGCCTCAAAGAATGTTATAGAAAATATATTTGATAGAAATGCTTGTCTGTTACCTGGCTACTTTATAGTAACAGAAATCCAGACGGCATATCCAGACAAGAACCGGCCACATTGGGTATGTTTCATATTATGGACAGTCATATCCCTTATCATCCTTATCATCACCAGTGTTGGGCAAGTTCCTTCAAAACCCCCCACCCTGCTTCTTATGGTTACCTTCAATCAATTTCATTAGTTCTGTAATCAGCATGGCCAAAGCTATTCTATTTATACATCCCAGTGTCAGTATATCCATCAAAGGTCACTTGTGACTATCACTTTAACCACAAAAAAGCAAGTGCCACAGGTAAGCAGACGAGTGAATGCTCAACCCTTGATCACATAATCATTATTTCCACCACTTGTTATGGATGGGTTTAGTCACTGCTTCAGAAATACTGCAAATGTTTTAAATTTATCAGTGTTGAAATGAATGAAAAATATACCAGTGATCGAGTAGTGTGTGGAGTGACTGCAGTAAGATAATATTGTTGCCAGCACCAACTTCTTTCACTAGGTGCAGATAGAATATATTCTCCTGAGTAATTTCCTGCTTTAAGTAAGGTTCTAAAACATGTGTGGTTGTTGAGTGATGACTTGTTAAGTACATGCTGTTCCATTTGCAATTCTGGTATACATGGAAAATGGCAGACTTGAAAGAACAGTGTGTCTGCATCAAGTTTTGCTTAAACTGGGGAAAAACTGTGCCAATGTTTTTGACATGTTGAAAGTAGCCTCTGGAGAGCAGACAGTGGAATAGCCAAATAATTGTTTTCAAAGTTAAAAAGTGGTGTGACCTCTGTTGAAGATTCCAATGCGCGGGATATCCACTGACGCACAAAATAGGTCACAGTGTGGATCAAGTGAAGGCACTTTTACTTGAAGACGGAAGAATCACTGTCCATGATGTTGCCAACATGTGAATTTCGGTTGGGTCAGCTGAGAGTATTTTGGAAAACGGACAGTCTAAACATGTGGTTCACCACCATATTTGTTCCTCAATTACTGTGTGTGAATTTCTGGCAAAAAAAAAAAAAAAGTTTCACTTCTTTCCCTCCCTTTTTGCCAGATTTAGTGCCATGTGACTTTTTTTTTCTCAGAACCCAAGACTGCATTAATGGGGAAGAGATTTTATGATATTACCATAATTTGAGAAATGCAATGGAGCATTCAAAGATGGAGGCAGACACAGATGACATTTCAAACAGCCACTGCTGTGGTTACATCTCTCCAGCCAGGCCATCTACTTCGTGCTGTTCCAGTTTGCACCATTCCCAAACATTGTATTGGCTCTTCATGACAAGGTGAATTTCCTCCACAGCATCTCAATAAGAAGTATATCATTTTAAAGAAGATTCAGTGTCTTTACTTCCAGTTTTGGTATTTTATGAACGCATTTCTGGTGATTTAAATTTAAGTTCTGTTTACTCCCTGAAGTAGGACTGTTGTATTAGAATGCTTCTCTTTTTTGCCACTAATATAAATAGCTCATTTTGCATTCTGCTGTAGGTCAGCTGAATCCATGTCACATAATCTTAACGATAAAATTAATTTTTTCTGATGTTAGTTTTAACATTACTCTCTCACATTTATCTCTCGCTTTTTAGTAGCTATTATTGAAGATAATTCTGCATGCATCTCTTATTTTCCATTTCTTGGTTCTGTGTTTATTATGCTTAAAATTTCAGTCATTTCCACTGTATCCCATGTATTTCTCTTGGCTGTTTTGTAAGAAATCAGTCAGTAAATACATGTAACTCCTAAAATAATGCAAATATCTGAATGATAAAAGACAAGGTTTTAGAAAAATTTCTAAACAATGTTTTGTACTACACACATTTGTAATGAGGGATCCTGTGCACTTTGGCCCAAACACAAAGTATATTCATGTACAAGTCATGGATATAACCACACTGCTACAACAAAAATTTAAGCTGAAGAAAGAGAGACCAACTTGATGTCACTTGCTTTATTATTTCATTATTTAATGCTCAACATGTTTCGGATGTTAATACATCTATCCTCAGGAGCTTGCGACTTATTTGTTGAGTTATTTCGTGGGTTGTATTGCTCTGGTTCGATGTGTGTTGGTGTTACGTTGTGGTTTGGCTGTGGTGGCAATACAACCCACGAAATAACTCAACAAATAAGTCGCAAGCTCCTGAGGATGGATGTACAAGGTGGTTCAAATATGACCGGGACTGATGTCACCAGATTTACACACAAATCAGTCCCGGTCATATTTGAACCACCTTGTATTAACATCCGAAACATGTTGAGCATTAAATAATGAAATAATAAAGCAAGTGACATCAAGTTGATCTCTCTTTATTCGACTATCAAGATGATGCACAGTCCAATAAACATAAGATTAAAAAAATTAAGTGTGAACACTCAGACAAACAACAATATTTTACTAGTAATAATCAACTTTGTACATACCAGTGCAGTTGCACAAACACGCCCTTTTGTATTAGGAAACTTCCAGTTTGTGAGACTTGTTTTTAATGAATGTGAGCATAAGGAGATAAACATTGACTAACACTTGAACATATATGTTTCTGTTGTTCACAGCTGGCTGGTTGTGATTTAAGAAGAGACAGGGATCATTTGATGTGGGTGTTACTGCAATTCATTTCTGGAAGCATTCAGAGGAATCCTGTAAATTATGTCCGTGGTCACACTTCTGAATAAATGCCAACCCCCCATTTCATTTATTACAGCATATTGAACAAGAATTACAAAATGCATCCCTGGGGCAGAGTTAAGAAAGTACATTTCATGTATGTCTGACATCTGTCTGTTTTCTAGGTATATGCAATGCTTTTTGTATTTGAGGTATGTATTAAGGACATTTAGTAAGTAGGGTTCTCATGGTCATAGAAATTAAAGGAGTAGTTGTTGTAATGTTCAATGTGGCTCATTTATTCTGCAGAAGTATTGTTAGTTTTTCTACATAATCCCTGACCACATTGATGCAACTGTCCCATCTTGGATGAGTGCAAAATTCTGCTGTCATAAAAGCCAGGCTGTATTATTGGCAGCAATTCACAAACAGCCATATCCACTCCCGCATAACTGTGGAATTGGTGACCACCCAAGTACTGCTTCATCAACCCAAACAAATGACAGTTTGCTCGGGCAAGTCCAGTACTATTTATAGGGTGGAGGTAACAAGAAGTTCCCAGTGAAATGACCACAGAAACTCATGTGTCTGATGTATGCTGTGTGGGGTTGCATTTTCACACCAAAGGATCAGACCTCATAACAGATGTCCAGGTCTGGTACTGTAAATTTCCTCATGCTTTGTCAGGGAAGTTGCGTGTTCCCTCTCCATTCCAGCTTGTTTTGTTTCATGTGTCAAATGTTCCACTGGTGTCCTGTCACCTGTCACTGTGGATTCCAGGAACTTATTTCTGTCTTCTTTAAACCACTGAAGATGAGAAACAGCAATCTCAAAACATTGATTTTTGCTCTCTTGTGACATCTTGGTACACAGAGGGCACACACATCGCAGTATCCGAGTTCATTGTGAACAGTGTTTATGTACAGTTCTGATGGTCAACTCCAACACAATGGAATAATCTTGAATTGTGACTTCTCAGTTTTTCCAGATCACTTACTCCACTCATGCTGCAATAAGGTCCATCCTTGATGTGCTAGGCAGACCAGTGAGATCATCATGGATATCCAATGAATCTTTTTTGAACTTTGAACTCTGCATCACATTCTAATATGCCACAACCTCATTATGGCATCACCATATACCTCTAATTGGCTGTGCATTTCAGTCACATAAACATATTTCGTCCATAAAAACTAAATCACAGTAAGAACTGCCTAGCAGGATGAAGTTTCCAATGCCATTTCCATTCCACATCAACTTATCCCATGAATAGCATATGACTGACTCTTGTGCCATCTGTTGCATGCTACCCCTACTACAAGTTCTGCCTCCAACTGCAAAATAATATGCTTGATTAGCATAAAAGTTACAGGCTAGGGAACCTTACTTATTGAACATATCTTGTATGTAGGGCAATAACAGGAAGTTGGACAGTGCTTCCAATGAGATGCACTTACTACGTTTTATTATGTTAGTGAGCTTTTCAGTATCAGTGGAATTTATACACATAATTTTATGGCTCCCTGTAACTGTATAAAGTACAGCGTTCTGTCAGGTTAGTACTTTGCAAGATGACCTAAAAAAAGTGTTTAGGTGCTTAAGTAATGTGGGCCTTTAGAAAAGTTAAAGTGGATGAAAGTCACATATCGTAATAATGCAGAGAGTGTATCATTAATCTTGTCCTTGAGCATAATACAATAACAGCTTGATTTTCCAAGGCATAACTGGTGAGACTTTTTTCCAGGTGGACAACATGTATGAGAAGTGTATTCTGTTGAAAAAAGAATATTCATGTGCAGTAATTTTTTGAGGTTTACCTTAAATGGGAATGTAAAGAATCAGAATAACAGATATTTATGTTGTGACCCCCCCTCCCCCTTCATCAGTTCATGAAGTTTCTTTGCATTACCTTAGAGCATGATGTGCAGTGAGTTTGTGAAAAATCATATGCATGCTGTACCACTGAAGTTTGTCAGAAGACCCAATAGATACAAGTATGTGAAAATTCTTGTAGGCCCTTAAATACAATAACTAAGAGGTAAAAATGTACATTTACTATTATACATAACATATGTACTGTATATATTATAGTAATAACAGCTGGCATTTATGAATAATAACCTTTGGTTATATACAATAGAATTCGTTTAATCCAGCCCTTCAGGAACATAGTCCCAAGACTGAAAGTTCTGCCATTCCTAACTTCTGGTGCGCTTAGTAATTTTGTGAATTTAACTTGGGTTGTCTGGATCTAATTGAGCTTGTTACTGTTACTATAATGGATTCAGAAGACCCAAAATGAGGAAATAAGGCTCTGTTGGCAAGACAAAACACGTAACTTTAACAATTCCTCAGACACTTGAATTAACTGAATGGCTTGAAAGTGGCAGAAGCTGAAGGGAGGTTATGGCTTTATACATCACTGGGTTGTCAACTGTCTGTGGTGTAAAAAAAGGGAAGCATAATCACAATTGTTTATGGCATCAAGTGAAAGTGTGAATGACCGTTTCAACCAACAGACATTGCAAGATCGAAATTAGTGCAACTGGATAAGGGGATGTGGTTTACAGCAATGCATTCCAAAGGAAAGTCCATGAATGGACCTGTGATAATTCAAAAAGCTAAGTATTTGTATAATGAAATGCAAATAAGTGAGAGGTGCATATTCTCTCAGGGCAGTAATGAAAAATTACCTGCAAGAAATTTGATAATCCAACACCTTTCCAGTGCAATGGGTGCCAGATTTTATGAATTCTACTGTTTAACTCTTTAAATGCCAAGTTAAATCCTATCTGCCACTTGCAGGCATTATTAGGAGCTCACCATATTCTCCACGTTAGCAGGATAAGGGTTAATTTCCTGGCAGCTTGATAGAATATGCAGCACTCTTGCCTACAGAAAACTTCTTACATCTCAGCTGCTTTATAACAATACACTGTTGTGAGCAATCCTTGCTGCCTGTTGTGCGTGACCATAACTGTAAGCATAGCTTGGTACCCTCAGGGCAGTATGACAACAGAATTTGAACTCTTAAGCTTTTTGTATAGCTATATAAAAGTTATATACCAAAACTTTTATTCGTTCTATAGTACGTTTGCTTCCTGCGCAACCACACACAACATGGGCGATAGTTTTCAAGTCACAACTATGATACAGGGCTGTAGGCTTTTTGATGGGCTGCTGTTCTTATTTATCAATATACTTATGAATCTGTTTGCAGATGAACAATTTCTTACCAGTGCTAAAGTTGTATGACTTGCTGTATCCCGAGAAGGAACCACTGGCCGTGCCAGATTTTAATAAAGGACTTTGTACTCACCAAATGGCCTTGACCTACATCAGGGTACATTTGCTGAAGAAGTCTGAATCAGAACACCTTAACATTCATCGTCACTTACCACATACTTTGAAAGTTCATCATGAGCCAGTGTCTTGATTAGGTCATATCATTATAATGGGGTAAATAACAACTTGAATGAATTTACACTTAATTCAATGAATGTTGCAGTGGAATGATTAGAAAGATTCTGTAAGGTTTTGTGACCTCTTTCTGTCTTCAAATAGATTGCTTAAATATCACAAAATGGGCCATGTGCTTCTTACACATCATACTACATATTGTTGCGTCCATATGGCACTACAGATTCCATGCAGTTAAAAATGAATTGTTAAATAAACTGTTAAGAATATTTCTGTGAGTGTATCACCTATTCTGGTCCACCAGTTTTATGAGCGTTTGGTCTCAACTTTTGATATTAATTAACAGCATTTTGTATAAGTTGCCACTAAGGAATCCATACAGTTTTGCTAGTGAGATGATGTAAGAAATTTATGTCAGTTTCCCCCTAATGTTGTTTGTTATGTCAATGAAATACATGTTATAGTGATGCCTTTTTTTTAACTACTGGCTTTGGTAATGGTGAATTTTATTATATACACCAAGTTAAAATGTGCTTTTCATCTAACACTGTAAGTCCCAGAAATAACATTCTTATAACAAAACCAACTAGATGCACTAATTTCTCAAATTTGTTTTGGAATAAAATCCTACATGTTTCAGACAGTTCCTCTGTCCATCATCAGGAGTTTTTCACTGTACACACAGCAATGGTGTATGTCATACAGGTTTGCTGTGTGTACAGTGAAAAACTCCAGATGATGGACAGAGGAACTGTCTGAAACATGTAGAATTTTATTCCAAAACAAATTTAAGAAATTAGTGCATCTAGTTGGTTTTGTTATAAGAATATATCATGATGTACGGTCATCTGAACGTCAAAATCCCAGAGATAATTTTGCCCCCAGATAAATCTTTAAGACATATTTATATAATTTACTTTATTATAACAATATTTTTGGTTCACACTGTGTAGTATTCAGTGATACAGTGATCAGTAAATAGTGAGGTTGGAAGGGATACAGAAGGAAGTAGTTATGGTTTGATTGTAGGTATGATCCTAGAATTTGCCTCAAACAGCTGCAAAGGAACACAGGAAAGCTTAATCACAATATCAAACATCTGGAATGAGATCTGACCTTGGACCTCTTCATTGTAAATGATGGGTGCTAGCCACTTGACTGTGCTGCTGTTAAATTTTAAGATAGAAGTCTGGTTTAAAAGCATCAAGCAAAGATCTGTAATTCATTTGCACCGCAATTAAATGCCCAGTACGATATGCAGAAGACTAGGATTTAAACGGCAGCCCATTACACTGCATATTATTGGCCCGTGACTTCAGTGGACATTTAATTTTCTCACCATCACACTGCACTTCAACTATAGTTGACTTTTGGTGCCACAGGGTTAATGTTATCTGATAGTGGCTGAAAAATGATTTCAGAGAGGGACCTGATTACCTGGTTGACATTCAAACTGATAAGTCTTCAAAATGCAAGTCTATGTGCTTGTGCTTGGATTCTTTTATGAAGCCTTACATACATACATACATACATACATACATACACATATATATATATATATATATATATGTATAAAATGTGTGTGTGTTTTCAAATTAAAGCCTTGAAACTGCTCAGGTTCCCCAGCGCAACAAACATATGGAATAAATTTTCCTACTGTTTGATCTTAGCCTTAGTTTTCCATATTGCCACAAATGCTTTACAATGAGCGTTACTGTAATTATTTACTACATTCCCAAATGTAATAAACACAAAATGCAGCAATTGCAAGTTAAACAGTACTGCATCATTTAATGGTCATACATACTGACAACCCTGGTAGCAAAATGGAAGCAGTGTGTACACAACATCACATTCTTTAGGATAAATGTATTGAAAATAATAAATAATATACACAGATTACAAAACTTCTGAGTATATGCAACTTGCTCCATGTATATACTTACATTAATTGTCATAACAGGGGTTATAAGATTTCTAAGTCACAGTGACGAATTTCTGGGTGATTTTTCTGTAACAAAACAAAGATGGAACATCAATTTTATATTTGTGAGAATGGTCAGCAATTTGTGCTTCTGAGAAAAATATTTAAAATTCAGTTCATTACACTATCACTGTAATCATTTCAGCAAATGAAAATGTAAAGTATAGGTAAAGCAGTCCCTTTACAGGCCTGGAGGGGCCCAGAGGGTTCCAGGAAGTTAAGGTCCCCAGATTTCGTGACAACGGCACAGGATGGTGGTAGGTTAAATGAAAATGTAGCAGCATTAATAATAAACAGCCCTAGCAGACAGCAAAACAAAAACTGATTTATACTGTGCACTATTTCCAATTTACAGGAACATAACAATATCAATAAATAACAGAATACAAAAAGAATTATTCTTCAAAATGGGAAATAATTTCAGAACATAGAAGTAACACCTTCCATAAAATGCAAACACCCAAAATGAAACCAAAAACATGAAAAAAGTTTGGATACTAATTATTATCCATGGCTTATATAATAGCAAGATAACAAAATATTCAAGAACAAAAAACCTAAAATAAATACACACAATAAGTAAAGTCAGACCAAAAAACCATCAAATTTGATAACATTGGTACATATAGACTAAACATGTCATAACTGTGGAATGGTATATAACTCAAAACATGGTATACAAAACACTTGAGTGATGTAAGAAGTAAAATAAACATTGAGCTTGTTACACACACACACACAAAAAGAGGAAAGAAAATATATGCCACATAATTAGGATAATGAAAACCCTTAAGATTGCAAATGATGGACGGTGTGACATGAGACACAGACTTTAGAAAGCCATTCTTTATATTCAAATGCCATATGATATTATGGACACATGTAAATGAAATCATTTATGTCCACTCAAAATTTACTGCATCCTCTGAGCCAATTTTCATGAACTCACAAATACTCAACAGCATTACATACAGATCTCTTATATCAATTTTCACCGAAATAATTCAACAACTTTAGGAAGTATGAATATAAATTCATTCATATCCCCGAGTAGAAGAAGGCTTCAACTGCAACTATTTTCATGAAATTCATAAACGCTCAACATTACATGGAGATATACACTAAATTTTGTTCAAATCAGTCACAAAATACTGACAGTACAAGTAAGCTTTCATTTAAGCCCTCCAAACAGTATGACTGTCACTGAGCTTACCTTCACAAAACTGATGGTTGTTTCACAAATTTTTGTAAGAATTCATAAACAGAATTTCATGAAAGTACATCAATGCTTAGTTGCCAAAACTAGTTCAGAGACAGGCATCATACAGACAGACACAATCTTCAGATATGGGATTCTTTTTTTACTTCATCATCAATGTCTATAACTACACTAGAAGAAATAAGGTACGCCAAAAATTGTATGAAGTGAACATATATCTTTCTGATAAGCGATAAGAAGGCTACTGGAGATGAGGATGTAGCTGGGAGTTGGGAGAAGATGGTCATAAACTAATGACACAACTGATCAACAACACATATGAAACTGGAGGGGCCAAGGCTTTCAATGAAGGTACAATGAACGCCTTAAGGAAAAAGCCCAAAGTTTTGACGTGTGACATCCTGTTGTGTTATTCAGTAAACTGATATATAAAGTTCAATATTATATTCAAACTCTATGTATTGATATGAAAAGCCAAAAGCTACAAGATGCAGCAACTACTGCACAAATGGCCTCATCATATATGCAGCACAGACAGCGGCAAGGATACTTAGAAGTACTGAATAGTAAATTGAGGATGTACTTGGAGAGGATAAGGTCAGATTTAGAGGAGCAAAAGGAACTAGGGATGCAACTGGGATGCTGAGAATAAGTCAGAACAAACTCTGAACATAGATGAAGAGGTATGTGCTTGTTTCATAGACTGGCAGAAGGCATTTGACCATGTAAAGTGGATGAAATTAACGCAGATCCTCAATGAAACTGGTATTCTGGTATTGACTGGCACAAAAGAAGAATGATCAGCAAACTGTACATGGATCACAGCATTAAAGTACAACTGGAAGAAGCAGAAGAGGGGCTAGGCAGGCATGTTGTTTCTCACAGATTCTATTCAAATTATAGAGTGAGGACCTTACCAAGGGAGCTCTTGCAGTGTTTGGAGATTTCAAAATAGAACAAATAAACACACTCTGAAATATGCATATGGCCATGTGCTACTGGCAGGCCACGTCCGTGGCCAGCACGGTCTCCCGATTTAACCCCATGTGACTACTTCCTTCGAGGTTATGTGAAGGACAAAGTGTTTGTGCCACCACAACCCATGAGCATAACTGATTTGAAGAATAGAATTACCGCTGCTGTGGAGACCATCACACCTGACTTGCTGAGCAGAGTATGGCAGGAATTGGACTATAGCCTCGATGTGTGCCGTGTGACGAAGGGTGCAAACATCGAACATTTGTAGGTATGTGTCATAAACTTGTTAAGTTACTCTTTCATTTCTACTAGTATTTATAATTCTGTTCACCATACGTGTGAATATAATCACCTTCAAAACCACTCCAACCATTTTGATACACCCTGTATACAACTGTTCACTGTCAAAAACTACAAGGCAAGGTGAACAGGATGATACAAAACAATACGTCGGAAAATGCAGAATGCAGTTCTCAATTTGCCACCTTCCACCTTCAGCCTCCCTTCAACCCCACCAACCAACCATCATTCACTCTTGGTTGATTCACGGTGACAATTTGTGAGTAAACAGTAGTTACCAGTACAGGAAGGCTAGCACTACTGCACATGTTAAAACAGCATGCTACTTAGATCCTCTCTCTCTCACCCCCCCCCCCCCCCCCCCCCCCCCCCCCCCCCCCCCACCATCAACCTCACGCATCAGGTGCTACTAC
>Ga0123355_10016719_pt1 | contig 11574 bp, 4 predicted proteins | sample TergutEmb28metaG_3_FD_89872 | JGI IMG/M metagenome (GOLD analysis project Ga0123355, IMG submission 89872) | Embiratermes neotenicus P1 segment gut microbial communities from Petit-Saut dam, French Guiana - Emb289 P1 | ecosystem: Host-associated > Arthropoda: Insects > Digestive system > Gut ...
TTTCAAGACATTTCACACCAAGTTAAATTTTTAAGGTAAGATTTTATTGGATATTTGAAAAGCTTAGACATTCCTAAATATTTTGTTTCAAGTTTCATCGAAATCCAACCACTATTACCAAAACTACATCATTTTGAATAGACTCCTGCACAGTTTAGCTCAAAATTTAAATACCCCGTAGAAAACCTTCCCACATCACAGTGTTGACTGGGTATTAAATACCCCCACGCTGAAGGGTTAAACAATTAAATTCATTTTCCATTTTAGGCTCGTTTGCATCCCTGCGGATCGAGTACGCGAATCGCCGTGCCCCTTCCAGCCATTTTGTCTCCTCGTACATACGTAGGCTTAATCTGGAGAGTTTCGCGAAAACCTGTGGAGGAATTAATATTTTGATTTAGATTGCACTCACTTAGGATGGATAAGATGCATACGCGCATTAATTTCTGTGCCCATTTTTTGAGACTAAGTTGATTAACATCTATCAGGGAGAAAAATTCATTTGGAAAAATAAGTAGAAAATAGTTAATAAGACAGGCAATATACGTAAAACATAACATTGATAGGCGTTCGTGCAACCATTGTTGCAGCGGAAAAGCAATGAGTGTTACACAATCTGTGTGTGTATATTTGTAGCCTTAAGTATCCAGCATGCAATGCGCAGGCGCCATACGTATTGTCGTATTGCCATCTGTGGCTTGCTCTGCTCTACAGCATTTTTCCACATTATCTCACACACGGCAAGATTTTCGAAAAAAAAAAAAGTTATTAAGTATAAAATGCTTGTTTCTAGTTTCTCCACAACTTTTGTCTGAAATATTTATCATTCTGAGAAGAACTGAGGGATATATGACCGGAAATGTATATTGGTCTTCACGGAAAGTACCTGTTATTCTTGTCCAATTTTAATGAATCTTGATTTTTCTCGGCAGATTTTCGAAAAATCCTCAAACATCAAATTCCATGAAAATCCGTCCAATGAGAGCCGAGTTTTTCCATGCGAACAGACGGACAGGCGGACGGGCGAACGGAGAGACATGACGAAGTAAATAGTCTCTTTTCGCAATTTTGCGAACGCGCCTAAAAAGCGTGTTCTATTCTACACTTGTTTCCATGAGTCTTAAGGTTTTTGGAGGAAATTGGATGATATACGTACATTTCCGAAATTATATTACACAATGAACAGCAGGTTCACTAAAATAAATAAATAAATATTATAAATAAAATTCTGTGTGAGTTTACGCATCAGTGTATTCATACTAGTCTAATAATTTTAGTCTAATAATTTAACGTAATGGTCTGTCACAAGACGACTTTGAAGTAAACAAACTACAGATATATTTTACTACACACTTTGGGTTTGTAGTAACAGCGAACATTCTTAGGTCATCGTTCTCTCCAGTCTAACGAAAACTAGCAGCAATGACGTAAACATGAATTTAGTGTTTGTTTTATATTACGCGAATGCCCAAAATTATCTTAATTTCCCAGTTCAGTGGCACGTTCTGCTTCCACAGACCTCAAGTCAAGCGCGTTGCTAAATGGAGGCTGTTTAGTTTTAAATTATTATTATTATTATTATTATTATTATTATTATTATTATTATTATTATTATTATATATTTTGCTACTTCGCTTTCCCTTCAGTCTTTACGATATTAAGGACTTTCAACCATTTTACCATTTGACGGTAAATTACTTGTTCATTTGAATACTTTTTATTAAATGGTGCATGAATAAATCACTTAACCGTAAATTATATACTTATAAGAACATTTATGAGATATTTTATGCGTGTTTGACGTCAAATTCGAGAGAGAGAGAGAGAGAGAGTGTGTGTGTGTGAGTGTGTGTGCGTGCGTGTGTGTGTGTTTGTTTGTTTGTTTGTGTGTTTGTTTGTTTGTTTGTGTGTTTGTGTGTTTGTTTGTTTGTGTGTTTGTTTGTATGTTTGTTTGTTTGTGTTTGTTTGTTTGTTTGTGTTTGTTTGTGTGTGTGTGTGTTTGTGTGTGTTTGTTTGTGTGTGTTTGTTTGTGTGTGTTTGTTTGTGTGTTTGTTTGTGTGTGTTTGTTTGTTTGTGTGTGTTTGTGTTTGTGTGTGTTTGTTTGTGTGTGTTTGTGTGTTTGTTTGTGTGTGTTTGTTTGTTTGTGTGTGTTTGTTTGTGTTTGTGTTTGTGTTTGTTTGTTTGTTTGTGTTTGTTTGTGTTTGTGTGTGTGTGTTTGTTTGTGTTTGTTTGTTTGTGTTTGGTTGTTTGTTTGTTTGTTTGTTTGTGTTTGTTTGTGTGTGTTTGTTTGTTTGTGTTTGTTTGTGTTTGTTTGTTTGTGTGTGTTTGTTTGTTTGTGTGTGTTTGTGTGTGTGTGTGTTTGTTTGTTTTTGTGTGTGTGTTTGTTTTTGTGTGTGTTTGTTTGTTTTTGTGTGTGGGTGTGGGTGTGGGCAATTTGAAACAGAATAGTTATGGAGAAATTGGTGGAATTTGTAATGAAGATACTCTTTAGACCTCCTTCAGAAAATAATGTAAAGTTACGCAACTAAATAAAGCAAAAAAAAAAAACCTGCTTTGGCCTTGCTTCGCGTTGGCATGTCTTTATTGGAAACTTAATTGTAGACTTTCTCTCTCTACACATCTTGATCTGAGTGAGGCAGCACAAAATCAGAAAATTTTCAGGCAGAATATACAATATCTAGGCCGCAACGGAACCGGCATCCTTCCACACACAAGTCTGTAACGTGACTGCTACTCCAGCCTTCTCAGTAGCTCGAGATTACGTAATACCGTCAGTTGAAGGACAGCAAGAGTTATGAATGCAAAAGCTACTGGCAGTGCATCTGTTTCCTCTAGTCCAGCTTGAGGGATCAAACAGCCCGCAGGGATGGTGGGGTAGTGACCTACATTACGAGTTGAAGCAGTCTACTCGATCAGAAATCGAATGTTATCACGCAGGCCTACGAACGCATTGCATCATACGGCGCCATGGTGAAGGGTCTTCTTGCAGTTAACTGTCGCTCAGCTGTTCAAAAATTCTCGCCATAACCCTGAAGTCTTTTATTCTGGTGACAGGAGACCGCCAAGAGACCCTACCTGGCAACAGTTAAATCCAATTAAGACCTTCACACAGCATTATAAGATGCGTCATAACACAGGCATTACATGAATACACCAACCAAGCAATATTACCCCCGTTAAAAATGACTTCGACTCTATTTCACTGACGTAGAATATGGCCTAGTGGCGCAGTTCTATAATTGAGGTGAATAACCTCCGCTTTCTTCACTGCCTTGACCAATGATAGACTGATGCCTTCTGAAGGACTCTGCCCTATTTAACTGGTTATGCCTTGGTATTTCTCTTTTATAACTGCGATATGTGCGTATAGTTAGGACTATTGTTAATACTAAAAGTAAAGTATATAAGTGTTCTTCGCTCTTCTGGGATATTGGGCAATGTAGATTGGTAGTTACCGACGTTTCGGGACAATCTGTTGGTTCCATCTTCAAGGGTCAAAGAGTCCAGTCTTGGACTAAACACCATTCTACGTCGCGTAACATCCAGAAGAGCGAAGATCTCTTTCTAACAGCGTCGGAAGCCTGAAATCAGGTAAAGTGTACAAGTTGACTAGTGTTTTTGTTTTATTTTACTGCAGTGGGCTAAGACTATGTCTCTCCCCCGATTGGTAGATAAACGAACATCGAACACTGGTGGAAATATGACAGTGGAAAACAGAAGTGCTCCGAGACAAACCCGTCCATATCCAACCTGCCCACCACAAATTTGACATGGACTGTCCTGTTATTCATTCCAGCTTCTTAGTTTAGAATCCAGTGGTTGTCTGAGCTATAGCACCGTCTTAGACAAATGCTTAGCAGAAAATAACACTTAGAAGAGAAGAACAACAAATTTATTTGGCGTATTTAATTGTGTCGAGAGTAAAACTGACGAGAAAGTTTAATTGTAGGTGCAAATACTGAAATTGCAGGTATCCCGATATTTTCCGTTTGCATGGAAGGGTTCATTTCCGGCTAAAAATTATACAGATGGGTTACGCATTAAAATTTCTGGAAACGTTCATGACTCTTCAGAGCGATTATTAAAACTTCTCACCTCTTCTTTCCTCTGTTTGTATGCCCGCAATTCTCCAGAACTGCTCAACAGATCTTCATTACATTTGACATTTGTAAGCTGTGATAAAATCTTTTTAAAATCAGACATTTAACGGTCACTTTCCGCGAAGGCGTACATTCCTTTCTGCAGACATATGGAACACAATTCAGTAAATATTTATGCGAGGGAAGAATGTTCGAAATAAAATTTAAAATAAAAGACTGTCACTTCCAATAACACTGCTGCATTAATCCTACAGTTTTCTTGATACATAAACAATCATATATGATCTTCCGAACACTCACAAAGACTGCTGAAGAAATCAACAATTTTCCGAACACGTGCGAAGGTTATCGAAGTCTTTGGTTTAATTGAAGTTCGCATTACTTCAGCTCTAATATGTTGTGTGAAAAGTGGAAAGACAATTAAAATTGTCATGTTTATCAAAGTTTTCCTTGAAATAATCAGTATTTGTTTCAAGTAAGAACATATGTGCCACATTTATGTTGAAATCAGATGTTGATTAGGAAGACCTGTCCCAGAAACTGTTTTGATAACAGCCGTGGAAGATGTACCAGCGCTGCCTAACTATCCGTGTATGCCTCGTGACTGTGTTGCCATAAGAGCAATAATCCTTACAGAAATTGATTCGGTAACGTTGCTAAGTCAATTTGTTGACATTCACACTTTAATTTATTTAAAAAAAAAAAAAGCGCAGCGTCTGTGTGCTGGTGTTGGTCGCAATTCAGATGTGCATACATAAAGGCTCTCACTACCACATAGATATCGGAGCGGTCTATTGGCAGAGAGTAGATTAGGTGTGCTGTATTGCTCCACGTTTAGTTTCTGTACAGACACCCGCTTGTGCGGTAGTGTTGTTCCCACGTCTCTCGCCCGGATGGAGGAAACAGAAGCGACCGCAGGGCATTTGACACCAGTCGGTTTCCGGGGAAACACCCGATGCTCCAGTTGTGGTACGTAAAGTTCATTAATCAGACAAAAGCATCTCACACTGTCAGTGTAAACAACTAATGCAATAATTGCAAATTATTTGAGGTTACGAGATTACTGTGTTTAACCACTAGTCAGTTCATTTTCTACAGTGACTAGGCTATGGAATGGACGATCGAGGATCCGTGTTTCGATTCCTTAGCAGAGGAAATATATTTATGTAGTGTTCAGACCATGCTACACCATGAGTACAGGTGGCACTCTCCATGGGGGTGAAGTAGCAGAGGCGCGAAGCTCACCGTTTGCTTCCATTTAGGGCCAAAGATGGGAATGTGTGAAGCAACCCTTCTCCCTTTCCATATGACTTCAAGGCGTACGTATGGACACCCTTACTTAATAAGAAACTTTACTCCCTCAGATTGGGCGACCGGGATAGCGCAGACGGTATAGCGAATCGCTACGGGTCGGACAGTCAGGGGCTCGAAACCCAGCGGGGGCGAGATTTTCCGGATCCATTCAGACGGGCCCTGAGGCCCGCCCAGCGTCCTGTACAAAGGGTACGGCTCTTGTACCCGAGGGTAAAGTGACCGGGGCATGGTATTGACCACCCAATCCCTTCTTGTGCGGAGGTTAGGTAGAGGTACTGTTATACCTCAAAGGGGCAAACTTCACGGTTACTCTGTCATATCAGAATGCTCTGATTATGTTCTGACCTCAGAGCTGGTCGTTTTCTAATTGGTACGTCCGCAAAATTGCGAGAAGCGACTATCAGCTTTGTTATGTTTGTCTGTCCGTCTGTCTATCCTCTGCATGGAACTCGACTCCCACTGGACGAATTTTCATGAAATTTGATATTTGATTATTTTCGAAAATCTCTAGAGAAAAAATTGAACTTTCATTAAAATCTGACAATAATAACGGCTACTTTACATGAAGACCAATATGCATTTATAATTTTATCTCACCGAATTATTCTTACAGTGATATGTTTCAGGCAGAGGTTGTAGAGAAAATTAAAACACACTTTTTATATTCAATAATTTTTTCCTAATATCTTACGTTTATGAGATAATGTTTATAATTACATTGCTTCTGTTATTAGAACTGGCACTATTAATGGCATTTGTAGTAGGAGTATATTTACGACGCAAAAAATTAGCAGTCTGAACATTTACTGCAGATTTAACAACTTTTTGGTACAGTAAAGGTTTCTAACCATTGCTCCTGTTACAAATTGCCCGTGACCATCCATACACCAGTAACGGTCACGAAAGAAACACGCGTTCGTATAAAACTCTTCGTTCCAGATTACTCGGGTGTAAAGGGATAACACTCCAGAACTGTGTGCAAATCCTGTTCTCACAAAATATTCTGAAGAATGTGGAGTGTTTTGTGGTTATTACATAAAAACATATTATGTTAGACAGTATTTAATGGTATGGTAGACGTTATTTATTGTGTTATGTTAAACACTAATTCAGCGCAGGGACAATTTCCCCCTTTACTTTACACGTGTCTACAAAGCTATCTTTGCACCAATCCTCGTTCTTAAGACATGTCTCCAGTGCTATCTCTAAATTAATCCACCCTATTACAGGTGTCTACTACGTTACCCTAACACCAATCCCTCCTGTTAATACGTTTCTCCGGTGTTATAGCCAAATGAACCCACCCTATTACACGCTTCTGCTACGTTATCCCTACACCAATCCCCCCGTTTGCAAAATGGGTACCGGGTCTTTCCCGGGGGTTAAAGTGCGGCCGGATCCTGTTGTTGACCACTTACCCTCTTCTAGTGCCGCGGTCATGGAAGAGTAGAGCTATACCTCTACCCACCCTCTGAGCCACACCGGGCCTGTAGCGGGATCACTTTAGCTTTTACCTTTTAATCCCCCCTGCTAAGACGTGTCGCCAGTGTTACAGCTAAATTAACCCACATTATTGCATGTCTCTACAACGTTGCATCTACACAAATCCATCCTGTTAACACGTGTCTACAATGTTATTGCTACACCATTCAATCTTGTTAGTCATGTTGGAGCGATTTCTTTTATCTCTCACGTACCAAATGAGACATAAAAGACATTTTTTGATCCGAACAGCTGGCTGTACGTCTTACTGTCTGCGAGTAATTACCCTAAGCTTCTTACGCATGGTATTTAATCCCTTTAGCTCTTAAACGTATCCCTATTAAAGTATCATACAACGTTTGGAAACAAAGCCATAATCAGAATCTTCTTTAATCTGAAAGTCAAATAATAAAGACGTAACAAATATTGACACGTAAAGAAAGATGTTTCAAAGACAGAGCATATGAGACCCAATGTCCTCCACCTCATAACATAGCGCAGTCTGACTTCCTACATGCATAAAATGATTTACTGCAGAAACAGAACCAAGAAGACGGATCTGGAAGTTAGAGAGAAATTACTGTCGGATTGCGTGCTGTTAGCTTCTTAAAGATCATCACCTCTTTAATTAAATTTTTCATTATTTTATAAACAAATGGCAAAGCATGTTGGTACACTGTATGCGTTCAGCAACAAACAATTTGAGAACTAAGGTCAACTCACAAAAGACGGGGCTGCAGGGGAGAAAAAAGTAAAAAGAACTGAGAACGTGACCACAGTTACCAAACATTTCTTTTCTTGTCACAAATATGAATGCGCAAAGTCATATATTCGGTGACAGTACCGTACTGCTAGAGGTCCATTCTTTTCACTTATTACAAATTGCAACGAATCTTTCTAAAATCTTAAAAAAGTCGTGTATTTTTATTGCTACTATTATGACTTTTCGTATGACAATTATCCATCAACTGAATTAAGATACGGAAATCTAAAATAAACACAACTTATTATTATGTCTTCCAATTTTCTACATGATTGTAAAACGAGTCACTCTCATTGAGGGAGGAATACAGGTAGGGTATTAAAACTCCGGTAAGACGAACAAATGCACAATTCTACAGTCTGTGTAATCTTTCTATTACTTAGCAGCTACAGGTTGCGGCATTGTCGCCATTCTCAGGAAGCTTATATCAAGATTTTATTATAGCATACAGAAATACACAATTTACAATAAATATACTTTTGTGTTGATGTCAGTAGTGCTACTGACATCAAAACAAATGTTTATTGTAAATTATTTATATCTGTATGTTAGAATGATATCTTGGTGTAAGCTCCGGATGGCGACAATGACGAAACATGTAAGAGCTAAGTAATAGAAAGAATAGACAGATTGTAGAATTGTGCATTTTTTGGTGTTACCGGAGTTTTAATATTTCATAATGCACGGAATGAAAAACATAGGAGGCTGACGGTGTTTGAAAATAGGGTGTTGAAGAAAATTATGGTGCTGAGGTAACAGGGGAGTGGAGTAGACTACATAACGAGGAGCTTTATGATATGTAGTCCTCATTCAACACTACATGGGTGATCACATCAAGAAGAGTGGTTTGGCAGGTATGGGGGAGAGGAGAGGTGCATACAGGGTTTTGGTGGGGAAGCCTGAAGGAAAGAGACCACATGGAAGACCATGGCGTAGAAATGAAGATAATATTAAAATTGATCTTCAAGAAGTGGGATGGAGGCGTGGACTGGTTTGATCTGGGTTATGATAAGGACAGGTGGTGGATCCTTTTAAATAAAGTAACGAACCCCTGTGTCTGTAAAATGCGGAGAATCTCTTGACTAGCTGAGGACTTGTTAGCTTCTTAAGAAGTACTCTGCTCCAATGAGGCAGTTATTTTTGTTTATAATTTAATAGTTTAAGTTAAACAATGGGTAGTGTTTAAATGGACATAATAATGGCAATTCTACAACTGTTATGACAGCAGATCCACGAACGTGTCACTTATTCTACTCCACCAGTCGTGTACAGTTAAGGTCATGGCTGAGATTAGTCCGCAGCTACGTAATAAGAAGATAACAGTGTTCTGTTTGTGGGGTGCCCGAGCAATATTGGTACTGCGAGACATGAAAGCCAAAGATACAAAAAGAAAAGCGGTGAAATACATTTATACGATGTCTATCCGTGTCAGCTAAACAATCACTTAAACCAGTTCAGGGCAACCTTGCATTGCGCAAGGTTCAATTGAATATTTCCAAATAATGCGCGAGCTGCAAACCAATTATAAACAGAAAAGCCTCATTTTTAAGCAAAAATACCCTATGTTCAGTGACTAAGAGACTAAAAACAATGCTAAATAAATGTTGGTAATGTTAATATGAAAATCAAGTATAATTAATTTTAAGGCTTAAATAATTTTTACTAAAAGAAAGACGTCATTGAGAAGTTTTAGTTTGCTCTGCCTATTTGTTATTACTGTTTTTTTAAGAGTTGCACCGAATTTCATAATACAAAATTATGATCCTGGTACACTTGAAATAATTATTATTAAAACGTATTTACTCTAGCAGTGGGCCGGGTAGCTCAGTCGGTATAGAGGATCCAATCCCAGTGGGGACGAGATTTTCCGCCCGTCCAGACCGGCCCTGGGGCCCACCCAATCTCCTGTACAATGGGTACCGGGTCTTTCCCGGGGGTTAAGTGCGGCCGGGGCGTGCTGCTGACCACTCACTCCCTTCTAGTGCCGCGGTCATGGAAGAGTAGAACTATACCTCTACCCACTCTCTGGGCCACACCGGGCCTGTAACGGGATCACTTTACCTTTACCTTTATTTACTCTAGCATGAGTAAGCGGGGATGGTGCAGCTCACTGCTCTCTATTTTTTTTTTTTATTCATTTAGCTCTAACCTGCACCGAGAATGATAATGCGTCCTCAGGCGGCAGGGCCGGGCCGTTTTGTCACGTAGTCAGTCTAACCAACAACTAATGCTTCTAGGAAACTCACCGGTTTCTTTAATCAAACTATTTTCTGCCTTCACTCTTTCTTTCTTCTTTGCTTCCTTTCTTTCTACGGAACGAATATTACTCCGTTCCAGACTACACGTGCCCCGTCACCGTCTTTAAAATGAAAACTATTGGCCCATTCACACCTGATGAAGATAATTTAAATTCCTAGTCTTGAATTGCCAATATTTTCAGTGTCAGCTTATCTGTATTTTGTGCGTTTATATAAAAGAATGTACTTCCAGTACCACACAGACAATTTTAGAAGATAGGGGTGTTTACTGTAGTTTACATATGTAAATATTTTGCTTTAATAAGTTCCGATATGAGGCTTGTACTCTAATATATCACAGCAAGACATTCACAGTTCGAGTGTACAATACCAATCATCTCTGCCAAGCACAGCTAATTTATAATAATAATAATAATAATAATAATAATAATAATAATAATAATCTCTGATCGTAACTTGAACTAGGTTTCAATCCCAAGAATATAAAAAAAATTAATTTTCACCTGATAACACACCATGAAGGCACAGAGGGGAAATAGGGGTATTAGCTATACTCTTTCTTTAACTTCGGCGCTAGGTGGGGTGGGTGGTAAACGTCACGTCCCGGGCGCTTTACCCCCAGGAAAGCGACCCGATATCCACTGTATTGGAGGGTGGGTGGGCCCCAGGACCAGTCTGGACGGGTACGAAAAATCTCGCCCCACCTGGGTTCGATCCCCACATCATCGATCCCGTAGCGAGAAGCTATACTCACTACGCTGTCCCGGCCCTCGAAGAACATATGGGCAGCAAAATTACTAACTGGATTTTAACTGATCTTAGTCTTTGATCAGCGTCTCGAACTGAAGGGCAGCTACCACTTCGTACATTTATCCACAAATGGCACCCAACCAACTCCTCACACCGTAGCAATGAACAGTGCTCCTAAAACCGATCCTCCTTTTACTATGCATTGTGTCTACTGTATTACTGATAATAATAGTACGTGAATATTGCATGTTTAAAATGTGGTTGGAGAAGAACAAGAGTAGCCTGAAATGGCGGGACTTCATTTCTTATACCTGTATGTCAGTAGATAGACTTGTACATCAGTGGTTCATGTATTTTTTTTTCTATGGTTTTTGCAAAAATAAGAGAATGAAATATAGGCACAATGGGGCGATATTTTCTTTTTATCATCCGGGCGTTCCAGCTCTGTAATAACTGACAAACTTCCCGTTTCTTTGGACTTTACAGGTCTCCGAAGGTTCTAGGTATTATCAGAAGTCTTTAATTTTTGTTCACGTGCGTCCAGTGTAATTCCTATTTTGCATAAGATCCATGTGGAATTAAAGATTTTCTCAGAACGGGACCGTCATACCGACAGTTTGGATACAAAATATGGGAGAAGAAAGGCTTTACCAGACAAACACCAAATAACTTTGTGAAACTGTAAGTGGCTTGGCACGTTCTTACTGGCTGATGGGATGCACTGTCAGGTTGCTCACTGCATTCTTGATTGCGCCAAACAAATTCGTTCATTAAAGGTGACTGTTACTTCGGATAGTGCCCATAGCCTTGGATTTATCCAGGAGGAATATTTCGAAAACTTAGGTCTGTTTCCATCCTCCGCTATACGCATTCCTTTTCAGTTGCGCTTCTTAAAAAAAAAAAAAAA
>Ga0123355_10016720_pt1 | contig 11574 bp, 5 predicted proteins | sample TergutEmb28metaG_3_FD_89872 | JGI IMG/M metagenome (GOLD analysis project Ga0123355, IMG submission 89872) | Embiratermes neotenicus P1 segment gut microbial communities from Petit-Saut dam, French Guiana - Emb289 P1 | ecosystem: Host-associated > Arthropoda: Insects > Digestive system > Gut ...
ATTATATGTGAAATACTATATGTGATATATTAAAAAATATAATAAAAAGTGCAATTAGTTGGCCATTTATATATACATACTTTTGCATGGAAAAATGAAATGAAAAAAAAAGAAAAAAAAAAAACATTCACAATTTTATTCGTTCCTGTAAACAGGGTGCTGTGGCAGCATGTCATGTTGTGCAAGAGTATGCTGTTGAGAGTGCAGTTGGCTAGGGTGTGCATCATGTGCTACGTAATGAGAGTCCCTCATTACGTAGCACACGACGCACACCCTAGCCAACTGCACTCTCAACAGCATACTCTTGCACAACATGACATGCTGCCACAGCACCCTGTTTACAGGAACGAATTAAATTGTGAATGTTTTATTGGAACTTTAGGAAGGAAAAAACGTAGCTCCCTGAGGATGATCTGAAGATCGAAACACGTCGGAGCGATTTTAAGTGTTTTTATGTGAAATGATATAAGCGTATTTATTGGTTGATAATTAAAGTGACCAGGTAACACTGCTTTATTCTGAGAGCCCTGAAAATTTAAAAAAAGGTCCTATGACATCTGTACTATTCTTCCCATAATTCAGGATTAACTAATTCTTTTCTTCGACACAAACAAGTATGGAGGGGGAATGGATGACGAGCATGAGACGACCACGACAAGCCACAACTAAGCCAGACAACATCTATCAATTTAAGAAGGTTTCACAAACACGTAAAATATATTTTCATTGATGAAACTGCAAAGTCTTTCCCAAAAGAAAGACGAAATGTTTAAATGCTATTCATAAATCTATTCTGACTAAGATAACTTACTTTACAGTTTATAAACATGCCTTTCTAGGCTCTTTTATTCATAAGATAATATTAAAATTTCATTTATCATACCCAAGGACATTAGATAACTATGAATAATTAAAATTCTCAAAGAGGGAGATTTGGGGGCGATAAAAAAGTGAAAGACGAAAGACTGCTATGGTATGTGCATGTTAAAAAATCTCATATGAGTGGTGGCAATGAGAGGCACAGAAATTGTTCTGCTACGAAAAATAACCATAGAATATGGATAAAAATAAAGGGCCGCCTTCATTGTAATGATATAGTGTGATTTATATCTGAAATCCTCCGAAACCGTACATTGAGTTTTAATTATAATGCACTTCAGAAGAATAAACTGAAACCTGAGTTTAGCACTGACAACCAAAAAACGTTCTCTGCAAGACACATCTTCTGCATTCCTGCAAGTATTTCTTCGCTTTGCTTTCTGTTTCACCTTCTGAAATTGCCTTGAGCAGTTTCATGATAAGAATGGTAACAATTCTTCAGTTCCATTTAGTGGTTCATAAACAAAATAAATCACTGTAAGAGGAGAATGCACCTTTGAACATGCTCAATGCCAGACTATTATTTGTTACATCGTTATTGCTGTGTCTGAGCAAGTACCAGTATAAGGTAACACTGCACACCACTAGAAAGGGCTACAAACAAATTACGAAAGAAAGACACGTAGAATAAGAGTGTGGAAAACTGCAAAGAAGGCAATAGCCATATGTTAGTGATGGAGGTGGTGGGGAGAAGCAAAATCTTTCTTGTTATATTTAAGGAAGTGCTATGCAATTTTAACAAAGAACCATACAAACAGTAAACCATCCTCTGGATTTGAAAGTTACTACATGTTTGCAAGAGGGAAATGTGGACAACACAACAACCATATATTAGGAGCTCATTTTCAAAAACATATATGTCCACTTCGGCAACAATTTAAGTCACCGTGGGAAAACAAGCATGAAGCGGATGTTAAGTCCTGGGTACAACTACCGTGGTCAAATGTCAGTCCAGGCACTGTCATTATACAATTCCTGCTTTTCCCCATACATCTGTTTATCCCTCGGTTTTGTGTAATGAAAATCAAATTAATGTCAAAAAACGGACACACACGTCTTTGAATATAAGCTCCCCATACATGAGAGAAGTCCATTTATTTTCCACTGTCTTGTGGTCTACCTAACACGTTCATCAACAAAAATACTTTTGCCTCATTGTGAAACCTTCTCAATAAGCTACTGACAGTCCCGGCTACCTGTAGTCCTCGACATTGTTGGTGGCCATGATGGGATGATTCACTGAGTAGAAAACGACCGCATCCACATTCACAGTGACAGAATCACGGGACAAGACCTGTGAGTGGTAAGTTATCAAAACATAAATACACTTCCTCTTGCAGCGTCAAGCCTGGATTCAAGATGAATACTGCAGTAACCTGCATAGTTCTGGAGATACCAACATATCAAGGGTTTTATAATACAAAATTCTTTTTTCGTATGTTTATTGGACTGTGCATCATCTTGATAGTTGAGTAAAGAGAGACCAACTTGATGTCACTTGCTTTATTATTTCTTTATTTAATGCTCAACATGTTTCGGTTGTTAATACAGCCATCCTTAGGAGCTTGCGACTTATTTGTTGAGTTATTTCATGGGTCGTATTGCTCTGGTTCGATGTGTGTTGGTGTTAGGTTGTGGTTTGGCTGTGGTGGTGTGGTATCTGTATGCAGGCTGAGGCACTAGTGCCTCAGCCTGGTTCGATGTGTGTTGGTGTTACGTTGTGGTTTGGCTGGGGTGGTGTGGTATCCGTATGCAGGCTGAGGCACTAGTGCCTCAGTCTGGTTCGATGTGTGTTGGTGTTACATTGTGGTTTGGCTGGGGTGGTGTGGTATCCATATGCAGGCTGAGACACTAGTGCCTCAGCCTGCATATGGATACCACACCACCACAGCCATACCACAACGTAACACCAACACACATCGAACCAGATCAATACAACACATGAAATAACTCAGCACATAAGTCGCAAGCTCCTGAGGATGGATGTATTAACATCCGAAACATGTTGAGCATTAAATAAAGAAATAATAAAGCTAGTGACATCAAGCTGGCCTCTCTTTACTCAACAAAATTCTTTCTTAGTCAAAAGCGTAACCACATACCAGACAGAACTTACAAAACTTCCCACAACTACGATTTTAAAGGTAAAATTCATAAGCATTTCTGAAGTCAATTGCAATCTAGGGTGACCATATATTCCTGTTTTATTCGATACAAGCTTTCAAATCCAGTGTGGTACAAGAAAGTTTACTTTGCTAGCTGCTGGCCAGTGTGAGACCTACAGGAGCTACAAACTGATACAAATGTATTAAGACAGAGAAACCAAAGTTATTTATAGTTTCGAACATAATGCAGTTCCCTACAATGTTTATGTCTGAATTAATCAATATGTTACATTCTTCAACCGCTAAGAAAAATACTTTTCCAAGGTATGTGTAAAACAAATGCTTGCTGAATTTAAGATTTACAGTGAAGTACATTCAAGAACAACTGTAATGCAGGCCACATTGCTGGACTGTCTTAAGGGATCCTTTGAAAGGTATAACACAAAGAGTCGATTTGATGTTCGAAACATGTCTGCATTATGTGAACAGTAACAGTAACAATGCAATAATAAACTGCAGGGATGTGGAAACCCAAGTCAATATATTTCAGACAATTGTAACACAGATAAAGAACCAACACAAAAAAGACCATGCTGTTAATCTGTAATTTAGTACGTTATTTTACCAAGCAAAACACTAAACAAAAAATGTAAACAGCACACTAAAAGATGCTCTAACAGATGCACAGGAACATCAAAACATTAGCCCAGGACAAGACACTTAAAAGAGTAAAGATTCAGAACTATAACCATGTAACATGTCGATTAAACCTACACATGGAGAGGTTATGGTAATTTTATTGATCTTCTACCAAGTGATATAAAATAAGTGCAGTGTTGCCCTCCCTGATATGGTCACCCTAAAGTAAAATTAACACAGCCAAGAAAGACAAACTGTCCTCACATTGTTGGACTATTGCAGCAAACAAGTACATCAACCTTTCAAGTGTGGCTGGGGGTGTGTGAACGGGTATAACATCCACTATGATCACATTTATGTGAAAGTTTCAAGATAATGTAAACATTTCAGCACAAACCTAAATCATTAATTATACCGTATACTTACACATCTTACCAAACCTCTACCCTGATACATGCGATATAATACATGTAATAAGTGTTTCAACACAAGAACTCTTTTCAGAAGTGTCTCCACCTAATGATGGCTTCTTCCTCATCTCAGTCAAGTAATCGCATTTCCAATCTGGACACTAAAATATTTGGTTTGCGAGTCACACCCTGATTTTGGTTTTTACCGCTGTTTCGAAGGTTTCGACACAGCTCAATAGATTCTACTGTTACAACAGAGCATGGCTTGTGAGTGAAGTCACACCCATGTTATGGCTAGGTGTGAGGTTGTAACAAAAATCAATATACTGAAGGCAGTGATAACTGCCCATCCCTCATTGACAAAACATTCCATCTGAGTGTCTCCAAATTATCTTCGACAATGTTAACTGAGTAACTCGCCTTTACTGAAATACGGTACGCTGGCAGCACAGCTACTGGTAGGGCCACTCATGCCGGACTGGTTTCGAACAAGGTGCCACACAAAGAGAGATATGCTTGCCCTCCAGGTTGGGAGTTGGGCATGGGGCTGCCAACATTACCTCATAAAAACTCAATTGTCTCAAACCCTGGCAATGGGAAGGCCATGGACCAAAAATGGGTTAAGTTCCACAGAAGAAGACAAAACACATACTGAAATAATCGATTTAATACCCAAGTGAACATTGTTGTTGTTGTTGTTGTTGTTATCATCATTTTTGTTATTACTACTACTTATTCATTCATTCATTCAGCAGTCTGTCTTACAACAGGTCCATAGCCTCTTCAAAGACAGTTCTCCACAAAGTGCTATCTAGTGCTCCATCTTCCAATTTCCAGTATCCTCTTGTTTCCTTAAGGTCATCTTGTAGCTGCTTATATCATCTTCTTCGTCTTCCTATCACTTCTAGTCTTCCCTCTATCTTTCCGACAACAAAGAGTTTTAGAAGGCAGTTCCTATGCAAGACATGACCAATCCAGTAAGTCTTCTTTCTTCTTATTGTAGCATGATATTCCACTCCTCCTTGACTCAGGGTAATTGTTCTTCATTTCTCACACAATCTTCTTCATCCTTCTCCAGCACCAAATTTCAGAACGTACCTGGTATTTCTCATCTACTTACAGATGTGTCCAAGTTTTAGTACCATACAATGCCATGCCCCAAATGTAGCAGTTTATTAGTAAAAGCAGTCCCATTGCAGGCCTGGAGAGGCCCATAGGGTTCCAGGAAGTTAAGGCTCCCAGATTTCGTGCCAATGGCACAGGATGGTGGTAGGTTGTTAGCCTTACGCAACAGCTGCCTTTACCCCTAGGAAATACTCCTGGTACTCATTTTTGTTAGAGCCTGAGTCGACCCCAGGGCCATAGTGTGATCAGAAGGATTTTATGTTAATGAAAAATCCACTGACACCAGCTGGGATCGAACCAGCGACCTTCCGATTTGTAGCGCAGCACCTTGACCACTGTGCTACCGTGGTCCCCCAGCACTTTATTAGTTTCTTCCTTAAATTTAAGTCCAATTTTCTGGTGAAAAGAGTTTCTTCTTGTTGAATGCTGCTTTTGCTATGGTAATCCTGGATTTAATTTCACGCGTACATCTTGCAGCACCTGTTATCGCGCTACCCAAATAGTTGAATTAGTCCAAACTCTCCTGTTGTTTTTGATATCATAATCTTTTCTGACACACATTTCTTGATGCTGTTCCACTGCACTTCCACATTCCCACTTTCACATCTCCTCGAGTATCTTGCACTTTCTGTCAACCAGCTCCATGATATATGCACTCTTATATCCTTTTGGTGAAAAAAAGTGGTAGCCTGACATCCAGGTTAGTAATAGAAATTCTTTAAATTGTTCTGCAAATATTTAAGCAAAAGCCCAGTAAACTCATATTCAGATACTGTGTTCGGTGTCTACTCAGAAGACCTGGCACTACTACATAAATATACAACCCCTGCAGTGTTCATCAGCTGGTAGTGTGCACCACAAAATCAACTTGGCATGTATATCATTTAACACAGCTATAACAATTACTAAATCACAGCTAAGAAATTATCCCTTTTTTCATTTTTGTACAGTGACTAACTGGTGTTGAACATCACCACATACCTGGCACTGCCTCAGTATGACTATGTAAGACAACTTTCTTTCCACTAAAAACCAAGAGGGAGAATGGGATAGCATACATGGTATAGTGACTTGCTACCGGCTAGACGGTCCTGGGATCGAATCCTGGTGGGGACGATATTTTCTGCACCCGCCCAGACCAGCCCTGGGGCCCACCCAGCCTCCTGTACAATGGGTACCGCGTCTGTCTCCAGGGAGTAAAGTGGACGAGGCATGGAATTGACAACCCACCCCCAACTAATGCTGAGGTTAAAAAGATTAGAGCTATACTTCTACTCCCCCTCTGGACCTTCGTGGTCTGTTCTAGGGTGAACTTCACATTTACCTTTACCTTTACCTAAGTGCCAAGAGGACATTTCTGATACCTGAAGATATTTCATGCACACTTATGCACAGCGTTCGGTGACTTTCCACAGTCATGTGCCCCTTTACATAAAGTAAGCAAAACTATTCCTGCATGCATACCACAATTAATTTCCGTACAAAATTAAATTTTTAAACCCTGAATATGAAGGAAGCAGGTTTATCTGAAACGCAATCAACACAGCTCACTGCCGCACAGGGCAAAGCTGAAAAACGTGATCAACTTTAAATCATTACATCATATACACATTCAAAAATTATATTCAACTTCGCACACTCGATTACATTAAATATAAAAACCATTCTACATGACTTATGAAGTTATTCCATATTGTATTATTTTGATGATAAGGTACAAAATAACAATGGGCACAAAGGGCCCGTTAAATCAAGGCTTAGGTGCACCGGGCTGAGAGGTCCCGAACCCAAATGCAAATCAATCAATGAAATAACAATGATAAGTGATTATTATTCACAATGAATACATCAATACGTACTGAATAGTAGTGAGGTTATTTTATTCTGATACCACATAAATGATCAATGGAAATATCACAGAATATCAGCAGGCCTATCACCAGAAAACTGCTAATTGGTAGGAAACATATGGTGGCTTGAACAAAAGCACCACCACAGACTTCAAATATGCGACACAGCATTACAATGATCAGAATCATTGTTACTAATGGTGGTAACTACTGGGGCCATTGTAATTAATCATTTGATTAATTATATTATTTTTGGTTTTGTCATCGCATTTGTGCGCCGGATAGCTCAGTCGGTATAGCGACTGACTATGGGCCGGACGGTGCGGGATCGAATCCCGGTGGGGACGAGATTTTCCACCCATCCAGACTGGCCCTGGGGATCACCCAGCCTCCTGTAAAATGGGTAGCGGGTCTTTCCCGGGGGTAAAAGTGCAGCCAGGGCGTGCTGCTGACCACTCACCAACCCCTTCTAGTGCCGCGGTCATGGAACAGTAGAGCTATACCTCTACCCACCCTCTGGGCCACACCGGTCCTGTAACGGGATCACTTCACTCATGTTATCTTCATCGCATTGTGTTTATCAACGTCTGTATTTATTGTCAGTGCAAACATAACTTTTAGAACACTACATACATTACACTGTTATTTACCGTGTTTTGGCCATTTTTGGACATCATCAGGTAGATTTTACGACAGACATGGAAAATAACACCAAGGTGAAAGCCTCCTCTTAAAAGTAAATATATTTAAATACATAAAATTCTGATTGTTATTCCCTATAAGGGAATAATAAAATACACAATAGTGGTTAAAATGAAAATATAATTCTTGCTGAATTTTTAGATAGAAGAGATTTCTTTACAGGGGGCATGGGTCAGATGAAAGCATAAACCCCTGTATACAACAAAATAAGTCACAGTGTTCATTAACCTCCACTGCTGGCACAGGGTGTTCCAAAGCAAGGAAAGCTGCATACATACATCTGACAAAACCCTGCAAGTGGAAGTTTATGCCATACATCATAAAGAAACACTCAGTATATTAACCTTTAGGCACCATGCATCCTATATATAGGACAGACGTACTGCTATTCCCCAGAGTAGGCTTTTTATATATTTAGTCAACATATACATGGTTAATCTTTTTTTTTAGACTTTCTCTCACCATCTTCGTTTATTCCTCCACAAAATGTCGTGTATTTCCTAATGCTACCCTTCTTGGTCCATAAAATATTCACATTTTACATAAATGGTGTGCCTCAACTGTAAATGTCCAGCTCCAGGGCCAAAGGGTTAATAATTAAGACTGCAACAACTATTGCCAATTATGTAAGCCACATCCACTACACTATACTAACCTATAATATACAATACTATAACAAAATCTCGTTTATCTAAAATTCAACAACAATAATATTTTAATTTTTAACCAATTTTAACCACTACTGTGCTTTGTATTATTCCTTTATAGAAATAACACAGATAATTTATGTATTTCAATATATTAACTGTGAAGGGAAGGGCACCTTGTTATTCTTTTCCACGCATGTTGTTGCCAAATTGGCCTGATGATAGCCAAAAACAGCTGAAAAATGTAGTAGAAAACAAGTGAACATATAGCATTCTAAAAGTTGTGTTTGCACTTATAATAAATACAGACATCACATTATTTCGATCGTTCATTATTTCATTGATGAAGAGAGCCAGTTTATAGCTGTTCATCACTCGGCTTTGAAATTCACGTGACAAATCTTGCTTGTAATACGCACTGTGGCTTCCATTACCATTGCACTTACTTATGCTTTTCAGTGTTACAATTAAAACATGATATGGAATTGTCCGATCGTTATTGTATCTGCCATCCCAATTAATATTATGGACCTTTCACATAATTAAGAATAACAAGAAAGAGTTACTAATTAAAATGGACTGCAATGTAGTATATCTTTCAGTAAGCATTGAGTACAGGTATAATGATCTAAAGAATTACAGAAATACACAATTATGCTGCAGAAACACAAAAATGAAAAGTGAATGGTCAATCTTTTGTTTCCTTGAAATTTGGATAATTTGGATATGGGCGTGTACTTTTCTCCTGGACACATTTTTCATTTTTGTATCTTATATTTTAGGATATTCTCAATCACATACCCAGTTCTTCAAGAACTATTAATTTTACTTATTCAAACTAAAAATTTTACAATTAAAGTAGTCAATTTTCTCCTCATGCTGTCATATCTGCATATGATACAGTTCATTTTAAACGGCACTTCTTAATCTTTTCCCATACTATATGTAATCTTATGTGGAGCCGGAACAGCATAGCGGGTAAAGTGATTACAGCATGGGCTTGATCAACTGGGAATGCAAATCCTGGCAGGGGAAGGAGACTTTTCTCTTCCCCCAGGATGTCGAGACTGGCTCTGGGGCCCGCCCAGCCTCCTACTCAGTGGAAACTGGGGTTCCAGGCTTCTTCACTGGGGAGTAAAGTGGTTGGGTCATGGAGTTTACCATTCACCTCCATGCAGTGCTGAGGTTAAGAATGAGTGAAGCCATACCTCTACAACCCCCTACATGCTTTCATAGTGTAGACAGAGACGACTTTACCTTTCTTCCACATTTATGTCATCTTCTTCAGTCACTTAATCAAGCTTCAGAAATACAACTTTACCTTCAGCACACGGTCGTTTTTACATGTGCCATCTGCACATTGCCTACAGACAGTATTTACATTTTATATGATTCTCAGAATACACAGTGGTAATTTCTCTTAATAACATTAACAGACTGGTCTTTGTAATGGAGACTCCAAGTGTCTATACAAGGTACGATCTGAATTTTTATACATTATTTTGAACAGCCTAGAAGTTCAGAAGATTTTACCCACTGGAATCATGACAAAATTTGTTTGGTCACATCTAACAGTATGCTTCACACTAACATCCGTACACTCCCGACCAATGACCACAAACATGAGCATGTAAGTAAATTTTCTGGGTTCTGTACGTCGTACTGTCACAGACTATTGTTATTGATACAAAGAAACAAGTGTAAATAATACACACTATCAATCAATTCTGAAATATTGTGATTGCTTTTAGTCTTAGGTTAAAACAATCCCACAAAATATTTTATTGACAAACAATGATGTGGCGAATGAATAGCGAATGAACCTTCTTTTATAATCCTGATGCCTGCTAACATTTTCACATGAACATATTATTATTACAACTACTACAGTCTCCCACATATAGGAAATATTTAGCACTGCTATGGGCACATTACGAGTAGGCACAGAGCATTCATAGGCAGGACAGGGGAGTAATTATGTGCACGCACAGTACATTGCTCCTGAACACTATTCCTGACTCACAGATGCAACATGTGTGCGAATTTATTTCCTCCCTAGTGCAGCTAAGTGGACTGATGTTCCTACCACCCTGCCTACCCAGCTCTGATGACTTCTTGTCATGTGTTCACCCTGCAGAACATTATGATTCATTGGCGACAATAATAAGACAACCACCTACCTCCTGAGGGGGCACATCGAAGGAAACTGTTCGCAGATCCACCTTGCAATACGTGTCGATGCATGGCAAAATGAAGAAGATGCCAGGTCCGCGTGCCCCACCCTTACGCAGCCGCCCCAGTCGAAAAATTACTGCCCGTTCATACTCCTGCACAACCTGGTAAAAAAATATACAATAAACTGGAATAGAGTGAATAGCATCAAACTCTCGTGTGCTTGTGTGCGTGTGTATGTGTGTGTGTGTGTGTGTGTGTGGAGGAAACAAAAATGCACAGAAAGAGCCTCTAAAAAGATGGAATACCTCTGTTTACTAACAACTGTATGGGTAAACTGGGGTCTAAGTCTAAGGATGCACAGGTCAGTCACACTGCACACTGCTGTCATCTGTGACAACACACAGTCTGGTAGAAACTGTTTAACTTCTCAGAAGACTGTACTGCCTTCTTCTTCTGCGTAGATAAGTATTGTGACATAAGTTTGCTATGCAGTGTCACTAACCTTCTATCAGAATGCATGTTGTAACATCCCAGAAGACAATATTCTGCACAAAGATACAACAAAAGGCAGAATGGTACAAACAATAAAATAACTAATGAAAACACACACGAACAAAAACACAAAGCAACGTAAGTTAGGCGAATAGGTCCTACAATTACACGTTTTTAGCCCAGACAGTAAAAACCCTGTTTCAGCACCAAACGAGAAAAAACTTATCTGACCCAACTTTGCCCTTCAATAACACAAAAAAACCAATAATGGAACAAATAAATTAACTATGAATAAAAACAAATCAAAACAAAGATACAAAGCAGTAAAACAATACCAACTATCTCCCTACAAAACCCACGTACGCATGTACCAACAAGCCCAATTTTACACCCAACCAAATAAATAGCGAACAACAACCAAGAAACCCGTACTTACTTACTTACTTACTCCATGGAGCAGAGTCCTTCTTGAGAAGCTAACTGGTCTGCAGCTAGTCAGGAAATTCCCCGCATTTCACGGAACCCGAAGGTTCATTACCGCACTCACAAG
>Ga0123355_10016721_pt1 | contig 11574 bp, 11 predicted proteins | sample TergutEmb28metaG_3_FD_89872 | JGI IMG/M metagenome (GOLD analysis project Ga0123355, IMG submission 89872) | Embiratermes neotenicus P1 segment gut microbial communities from Petit-Saut dam, French Guiana - Emb289 P1 | ecosystem: Host-associated > Arthropoda: Insects > Digestive system > Gut ...
ACGAAGCTGTGCAACGTCTGCGTCAACCCCCCAAAAATGCATCCCATATGCAGCCTGCTCAATCAGCATTGCACGTCCATCAATTGCTGGAATTTCCATCCGTTGCGCTGCTGCAACTAACGGAGTTATGCCATCGCGCCGATATACAATATCGAAAACTGCATCTGTAGCAGAGTGCATCCAATCATGTCGCACAGGCAACAAGTCATTATCCATCCCAAGAGGCGTTGCATTGACAAGCAGATCAAATCGACAATCCATCTGATGCAGCGTATCGTAGCTCACAATTCGCAAAGCGTGCGCACCACTATCGTTGCCTATTGCACCTATAAGTGCAGTAGGGTTGCGCGACACCATTGTCACCTGTGATACTCCATGCATCAGCAAGGCCTCACATGCTGCTTTTGCTGCTCCCCCACTACCACAGATACAAACATTGAGACCTGCAGGCTTCAAGCCTAGCTGCATATCCAGCGCATTCAGAAAGCCAACAACATCAGTGTTATCGCCGCTTAGACTGCCATCAGAATTGCGCCGAATATAATTTGCAGCCCCTGTGCGCTGTGCAATAAAGCTCAAGTCATCACAAGCATGTGCGGCGGCAAGCTTGTAGGGAATAGTTACGCAGAAACCTTGATATTGCCCTGCTCGCAGATCCTGCAATAAAACTGCAAAATCCTTAGTATTGCCAGGATCACGGGCAACAAGCTCTCGATTCAGTTCCAATTGTTCGTATACTGTATTGTGCAGCGCAGGTGATAAGCTGTGCGCAATAGGCGTTCCTACTACCAAATATTTGGCCAAGTATTTGAGCTTTGCTGACATGCTGTTTAAAGAATTACAAATAGTAGAATTGCGAAGAAATGGAGGAACGTACCCAAAAGCACCCAAGCATGAAAAACGCTGTGGAACCACTTAACACGCTTGATGACATAGAAGATAGTGCCCAGTGAATAGGCAACACCACCTGCAACTAAAAGCCAAAAACCTACCGGTTCAAGTAGGCGGTATATGTCTGGAATAACCCATAGTGCCGTCCAGCCCATAACCAGATAAATAAGTACCGCAAACCAGCGAGGTCGCGTTTTCCAAAAGGCCTCGCTGATAATACCTATAAGTGCCATTCCCCACAAGATGCCAAACAATAACCAGCCGTTGTAGTCGCGCAAAGTGATGAGACAAAATGGTGTGTACGTGCCTGCAATAAGCAGGTAAATGCTCGCATGATCAAGCAATTTGAAAACGCGCTTTGCACGAGGATTAGTCAAGCCATGATAAAGCGTTGACGCAAGATAGAGAATAATCATCGATAGACAATAGACAATAGATGCCGCAATCTTATATCCAACATCCACGTGAGATTGCACCGCAAAAATAAGTAGGATTGGCATACCCACAATACCTAGTAGCACGCCAAGTCCGTGAGTAACTGAATTGGCAACCTCTTCGCCCAGAGTGTAATGTTTTATGGTGTCGGTTATTTTTCCCATAGTCGTATAATTGTAGCAACATTGTGCGCGATTTCAGTATCACATTCCGCAAACGTTTTTGCGAAAATAAATACAGCCAAAATGGAATATCTCTTAACGTGAGAATTCATCAAGCTACGATACGGCAAATCTTAGGTGACCAACTGGCGACACTGTCCATTGATCTCGTAAAACATGCGATGCTTAGATTCACCAAGGTTGAGCCATTTGCTTAGCCTCAGTCAGTCAATGCAGATAGATGATATGAGGGGTGACATCATGAGTAAGGTGCCTCGCACAATGGAAAACTTCAAACACTGCAAATGTTTATCCTGTCCGTCCTATACTACAAAATGCAAACTGAAAGAAGTTCCACGCGATCTGGTTAAAATGGTTGAAGGCGTTGACAAAGCTGATCATATTGATGGAATGTTTTGTGCCTTTGGCAAGTCAGAATGCATTACTGAAATCAAAAGTTGCATATGCATGACATGTAAAAATGCAGAAAAATACGGACTTGTTGCGGGCTTTTACTGCGTACACGGATCAGCAGAATAACTCGAATGCCCTGCACTGCAGAATGATCATGATATGTCGCTAAGAAGAATCAAGCATCCAGAACTGTATCAGGATTTGAAGCAAAGTAACTATTTCGAAGGCTGGTACTTCAAATTTCAGAACAACGCTGATGATGTTCTTGCTGTTATTCTAGGCGTGTCCAAATCAGCAGAGGGCGACTTTGCCTTTATCCAAGTTATTAACAGTTACAACAATACAGCTACATACACAAAGTATGACATCGAAGAATTTCGTCACAGTGAAGATCCTTGGAGTATTCGCATTGCAGACAATTACTTCAGCTTTGATCGCGTGGAGCTAAACATTCATGCAGATGACATTGAACTAGTTGGCACAATTACTATTTCAAAAACTACTCCTATCAGTACAAGTCTTTATGCGCCAAACATCATGGGTCCATTTGCCTATCTAAATTTTATGGAATGCTACCACGCAGTACTCAGTATGCACCACAACTTAAACGGTCAGCTCTGCTTAAACGGTCATCGAATTGATTTTACTGGCGGTTGTGGCTACATCGAAAAAGATTGGGGCAGATCATTCCCGCGAGAATACATCTGGATTCATGGACAGAACGTGCCTTCTGGCAATACATTGTTTTTCTCATTGGCGCGTATTCCTTTTGCAGGCACTGAGTTCGATGGCTTAATCGCCGTCCTTTATGCAAATGGAATTCAGCATCGCTTTGCTAGCTATGATCTTGCACAGGTCACATTGCTTGCCGCAGATGGGAATGACTACCTACTTGAGGTTAGCCAAGGAAAGAAAGTCTTGAAGTTGCGATTACAGATGAACAATTCACATCCCTTGCTGTCTCCACAGCTGGGCACAATGAGTGGCACCATCAAAGAAAGTCTCGACAGCATCTGCGAAGTTCAACTAATGCAGGGTTCAAAGACTCTTGAACATATCACCTTTAAGCCAGCCCTGGCAGAAATGGAATGGAATAGTTTCATTTATACTTAAAGTGTGCATACACTCTAAGAGGGAGTTGGTAATGGCAGGACATAGTAAATGGGCTACAACTAAGCGGCATAAGGCAGCGCAGGACAAGAAGCGCTCTGCCCTGTTTGGCAAGCTATCAAGAGCAGTTTTTGTTGCAGCAAAGAATGGAGACCCCAATCCTGACAATAACGCAGCATTAGCGGCTGCAATTGCAAAGGCAAAAAGCTATTCACTGCCAAAAGATAAAATAGAATCTGCCATCGCGAAAGCGAGCGGAGCTAGTGCTGATGGTGCTGTGTGGGAAGAAATCATTTACGAAGGCTACGGACCAGCTGGTATTGCCATCTATCTAGAAATATTAACTGACAATCGCAATCGTGCCGCAGCTGACGTGCGCAGTGCCTTTAGCAAATCAGGAGGAAATCTAGGCACAAGTGGCTCGGTTGCTTTCCAATTTGAGCGCAAGGGCGAGGTAGTACTGGATATTCCTGTAAATGACTTTGACGAGGACGACCTAATGCTCGCGGTTGCTGATGCAGATGGCGAGGACTACGAAATTGCTAACGATGTTGCTGTGGTAACTACAACACCTTCTACAGTAATGGCAGTTAAAGATAGTCTGGAGGCATCTGGTTTTGCAGTCCGTGGAGCCGAGCTGGTAATGTTACCTACCAATACACAAGCAATTGCCGATGATGAACTTCGTCAGGTAATGCGCCTAATTGACAAGCTTGAAGAACTTGATGACGTGCAGAGCGTTTACCATACGATAGATCTAAGCGAAGAACAACTGACACGGCTGGACGAATAGGCTCGTCACATTTGTTACAGTTTCACAGTGTGACCGACAAAGCATCATATAATGAACCACGTATGTAAAATTTTACGATTAAGCAAATGAATGTATTGTTGCGAATAATTATTATTGAAAGGAGGCAACAGTGAGGTTACGGACAAAAAAGAGAAGCGCACGACGTTCGCGACGCATGCTGGCAATGCTGCTGGTACTTGCCATGCTTTCGACGGCGAGCATTTCAGCTCTCGCCTTTGCAGTTAGCGCAGATGATATTGCAGATACTGCCTATGTTGAAAACGTCTATGAACCTGCAGTTAACACTGATGAGGAGGAAGCCGTTGGAAAAGTTCCCGATTCTGCGACTGACGCTGAAGAAGCTTCGAATGCAGTTGCTAACGATGTTGTCACCTATGAGTCTGCGACTGACGCTGAAGCTGCAAATAGTGCCGATGATGCCGAAGATGCAGCATCTGTTGCTGTGTCGACAGATTCCATTGTCAACACTGATGGCTACATCGAAATCGAGCCAGCAACAGTTTCGCCAGGTGACACTGTTGCGATTGTTGTTGATGGCACAGACGCAAATGACCTTGGATTCCTTACTCTGGAAGGAGCATTTGCCGCATCAAGCCCAGGTGACACAATTCGCTTTTTGACAAATGTTGACTGGACTTGGGGCACTACCTTTGGTCCACATGCACTTACGCTTGACTTTGCTGGATTCAACCTGACTGCTTCTAGTGCAATCTGGATAACAAATCCTCTAACCATTAACAACGGAGGCACTATCACCATCAATGCTTCTGGTGCTGGCTCTCAAGGCATTGCTATCGCAGATGCAGGTCCAGTGATAATAAGTGCTAATCAAATTGTAAGCACACAAAGCGGAATCACGGTACTGGGTGCCTCGAATGTAGCGATTAATAGCAATATCACTAATCAGTGGCGCGGTATTGATGCTCGCGACACATCAGTCGTTACCATGAATGGCAATATCACAACAGTTGGCTCAGGCGGACAACCGCTCAACAGAAATGGCATCATGGCACAAGGATCAGCGCAAGTTACTATGACTGGCACCATTACCGTAGAGGCAAGATCTGCAACTAATTTAGTTAATGGAGGAGCAACGGGCATTCTTGCAATAGGTTCATCGCAGGTAACTCTTGCTGGTACAATCAACGCCTCTGATCCCTCAAGCGCCAGAGGAGCCATTGGTGCGGCAAGTGGAAATAGCGCATGGATCCAAATTACAGGCGACATCCTGGCTCCTGCTGGCACAAGCACCTTTGTCGGATTTAATGACGGAGGGCTGATTGATGGCAACCTATGGATGCCATGGGAAAACATTACTACGCAGACTCGAGCGCAAAATGATGCAGTGTCTGAAAGAGCTGGCTTTGATCAATGGTCTGCAAATGCTGCACGTATTTGGATAAGTGCGCAGGGCGGACAAGAGCCAGGTCCACTTACTGCGGTAGTTACCGCACCATCAGGGACTGTTCCTATCACAACAAATCAAGTGATTATTACCTTTGACAGAGCAGTTAATCCAGCAAGTCTAGGAACTGTAATGCTTACAGGAACTACTGGTGCTACCCTCAACATGGCTGGTGCCACGTGGAATAGCGACTTCACAGTATTGACTATTCCTTTGTCTGGTCTTGTTGCGGGCGGAAGCTATTCGGTAATTGCTCAAGGATTTGTAGCAGCTGACGAAGGAATCATGGAAGCGCCTGCCATAGGCAACTTCAATGTTCCGGATCCTAGCATAGATCCAGGTCCCGACCCTGATCCAGATCTTGACCCTGATCCCAGACCACCTGAACCCCCTAGTCCTCCTAGTGAGCCTGGCAACGAGGGTTCTCTTGGGCCTGGCACAGCTGGCACAGGTGACCAAGATCGCAGGCCAGCAGCTGATGGCACTGCTCCAAAAACTGGTGACACTACTAATGCCACACTGTGGATTATTGCTCTTATTGCATCAATGATTTCAGTAGGCACAGGACTCTTTGGACAGCGCAGAGGACGTCATTCAAGGGCCAGTTAGGAAGCTTGCCGAGATTTGAAATGTTAATTGTTAAAGGGGCTGTATCAAAAGGTACAGCCCCTTCTTCACAAGTTAACAATAGTTAAAACGAACCGTAAAACAGTTTAACGTGCACGATTACTTCTGTGCCATTTGCCTGTGCCTCTTGCAATAAGTGATCAATCAAGCCCTGCTTTACCTCAAGACTCATGGGCAAGTGAAGATCGCGAAAAACACGTTCATTTGCTAGGCTCTTTTTCACTTTGAGTGCAGGCTTATAATTTTTGACTTCCGCAGAACCAAAGGGAACATACACTGAGAGTTTTTCGCCGTATTCCCGAATGAACAAATAGCGCATTCCTGCTGCCATGCAAACTTGACGAATGGTGCGCGGTTCGTAAAGGATGGCCTCGTCAACCCCAAATTCTTGTACTGCCTTGTTAAATGCAGTCTTTGCTTCATCATTCTTGAAAATTAATTCCTTGCTCATGGTGAGACCTCCAATCTCTGTTCATTTGTCAAATTTCATCGAGTTCATATTCCACGCTTTTCGTGGCCCAATTTCAAGGTAGCACAGACAGACGAGCATAAGTTCAATTGTTGGCTTTTTGCTGCTGAACCCTCAATGCCTACTACAGGGCAGCACACAAAGTCCTTCGACCACACACTTGCATACTCCCACTTTGGAATGAAGCAGTATAGCTTGTGGTCGATTATACGATGAGCATCGCGTCACCAAAGGAAAGAAAGCGATACTGCTTTTGAACAGCTTCATCATATGCTGCAAGTAATTTTTCTCTACCGTCATTCTTATCCGCAAATGCACTGACCATCATAACAAGCGTTGAGCAGGGTACATGAAAATTGGTGATAAGTGCGTCCACTACCTCAAACTCAAAGCCGGGCAGAATATAGAGCGAGGTTGCCGCACCTTGCTCACTTAGCCCTACTTTGCCACTGTTATTTGCGCTATCACCCTGACTCATAATGGCTGCCGATTCAAGTGCGCGCACTACGGTAGTGCCCACAGCAATAACACGTCCTTTATTAGCACGGGTACGGTTTACTGCTTCTGCGGTACGCGCAGGAACATGGAAGTACTCGGTATGGATGTGATGATTTGTAGGATCGTCTTCTGTTACGGGGCGAAAAGTATCAAGCCCTACATCAAGACGAACCTGTGCAATATTTATGCCATTTGCCTGTAGCTGGTCTAGCAGCTCTGGAGTGAAATGTAGACCCGCTGTTGGAGCAGCAGCACTGTGCTCATCCTGATCGCTCGCGTAAACTGTCTGATACATATCCTGATTGCCACTGTAGTGCTTGATATAGGGCGGCAAAGGAAGTTCACCTAACTTGTGAATTGCAGCATTGAAATCACCATCCACTGCAGTGAAGGCGATAGTACGTATGCCCTCTGCACCTACTGCGGTAATTGTGCCCGTAAGAAGTGGCAGAGATAAATCTTCACAGAACTCAAGTGTTGTGCCCTCACGAACGCGCTTTCCCGGCTTTGCCAAACATTCCCAAATTTGTTGAACTGCACCATCTACCACACTCTCATCACTACGCTGCTTCAGCAGCAGCACTTCAACAGTGCCACCTGTATCTGCTCGTTTTCCCCTCAGACGTGCGGGCAAAACACGTGTCTCGTTGACGACAAGTAGGTCGCCAGGCTTTAAGTAGTCGCCAATATCATAAAAATGACGGTGTGCAAGCTCTCCTGTTGCGCGACCCATAACAAGGAGCCTACAAGCATCACGTGGCAGCATGGGCTCTTGTGCAATTAGCTCATCTGGCAGATGATAGTTAAAATCTTCTGTACGCAATGTTCTGTTATTTGAAGTATTAGTCTTAGCTTTCATGCTGTATATCTTAGCATCGTCTTTTGCGGCGAGCTGCTCGCTGCATCTGTGCTTCTGCCCTACTGGGTAGACATCCACAGTAGTTTTGGCAATAGATGCCCATCTCACGTGCCTTGACCTGTGCTGCTCTGTAATGTTCGCGAAAGTCACAATCTAAGAACTGCAATGATGGAAAATTGGCAACGGCGGCTTGCCCAGCACACGCAATAGCATCTAGATTTTGCCATGGACTGATGTTCAGGGTCGTAGCAACTACCTCACAGTCATTTGCTATTGCCCACTGAGCAACTTGTCGTAAGCGCAGGCTGTAACACGCACGGCAACGCTGCTCTTGCGGCAGCGCTGCAAAATCCCAATTTGCAGCATCCAATTGCAGTTCAACAAAATCAATGCCCTGTTCCTGCGTGTAGTTCCTGCAAGCATCACGACGTTTGATGTACTCATCTGTGGGTTCAATATTTGGATTGCAGTATACTGCGGTAATATGAGCGTACTCTATTGACAGTGCCTTGCGCACGCCAATCAAACAAGGAGCACAACATGTATGTAGGGCCAAGCGTTTCATCAATAATTAAATTTTGATTCATTGCTTAGTCTGCTCTTAAAGTTGCAGATTAAGAAAGAATGCATAATTTCACGAGGCAAGCGTGCTGAGCACGTGTCTAAATAAACTATGTGTTCTGACGCAAAGATCCAGCTTTAAGTGCAGCCTGAACCGTATTTTCAACCAACATGGCACGCGTCATGGGTCCTACTCCACCCGGCACAGGAGTTATGGCACTGGCCAGAGGTGCTACCGACTCGAAGTCGACATCTCCAATTAGACCATCCTCTCCCCTGTTGATGCCAACGTCAATAACAACGGCACCACATTTTATGCAGCTCTTATCAATTAGTTTTGCACTGCCAGCTGCAACCACGAGGATATCTGCTTGGCGACACACCGAGGGCAAGTCCTGCGTATAAGAGTGACAAACAGTAACAGTAGCATTTGCCGCAAGTAAGAGTAGCGACTGTGGCTTGCCCACAATGGTCGATCGTCCCACAACCACGGCATGTTTCCCCTCAATGTCAATGCCATAGTAATCTAGCATGCGCATAACCCCAAGTGGCGTACAGGCACGTATGCCGTCTTGTCCGCGTATCGTAAGTCCAAGACTGGTTGCCGTAAAACCGTCAACATCTTTTTCGGGCAAGATTCGTGCAATTATTTCTTCCTCGTCGCAATGGTCTGGTAAAGGCAACTGCACCAAAATACCATGTACTGCAGAATCCGCATTCAGGCAGTCAATTAAATCGAGTAGTTCTGCCTGACTAGTGTCTGCAGGCAAGCGATGATCAAAGGTGCGAATACCCACCTGCGCACAGTCGGATTCTTTCATCCTGACATAAACCGCAGATGCTGGATCATCACCAACCAGTACCACTGCAAGTCCAATGGTAGTGCCCGTTTGCTGTTCGAATTCCTGGACCTGTATGGCCGCCTGCTCACGTACAATTGCAGCAAGACTATTGCCATCGATTATGCGGGTCACGCTGATTGCTCCTTACAGAAGTATTGATTGAATGCCACATTAAAGTGTATCACTGCTATCTACAGAGAAACGAGGTGGATATGAAAATCCACCTCGTAAAATTCGTTTGTGCCTGCAGATTGATGCTATATCCTCTTAAGGTGCCGTATCAAAATCCACGTCGCCACTTACTGTGCTGACCTCTATGATCTTGTTTCTCTGTCCATGTATTGCAGTGCCACTGGCAATACCAGAACTTATAATATTTCCGTCCTTGCGAACCGTGCCACTGACATTGCTAGCTTCTATGCTAAAGTCATCCAAATCATACATATGAAACTGAGCCCGGCCAGAGACGATATCGACATTTAAGCTTCGCAGGTTTGCCTCTTTAATGGACGCCGAACCACTTACGCTTTGAACACTTAGTGCTGCTCCTTGCGACATGTCCAACCCAATGCTTCTTGCAAAAATTTCACCCGACACTGATGCAATATCCAAATAATCAACCTGCACATTTTCATATATTGAAATAGTGCCAGACACTGTTGCCAGGTCTACACGTGCAACCTGTAGCATTTGGACACCATCATCTGCCTGCTTGATTTGCGAAATTTGATCCGTATTAATGTTGATGTTTCCACTGACGGTTCGCAGTTCGACTCTTTGCAATTCCGTGTCCAGCGGAACCTCAATGATTATCTGATCGTTGCTACCTGAAGTAAGCAAGCTTCCAAGACCAAGGAAGGTAATACCTGGGTCGAATTCGATTGTCAGTGCACCATTTCTTACATGACTGCGATAGGACAACAAGTCTGTCGCATCAATCGAATAGCTCAGTCTTGCATTATCGGTAGAAATCAGCACAACTTCAGCGTCTACAACCGACACTGATATAGTATGGATATCCTCTTGTGCACTCTCAACGCGCGAAGTCAGACCATCCATGCCTGCATCACTTGCAGACTGCAAGCGCGAATCGTATAATACCCCTTCGCGCCAATCCCAAAATTGCATGCCACGTGTACCCGGACCAAATCCTGTGGGCATGTATCCACCCAATGCAGCTCCCAATCCCATCAGTCCTAGCCCCATTAGGAATGCGGCAAGTATCAACAGCCATAATGTTTTTATCACTGGCTTTGTAGATTCATTCTTAATCATTACGAAGCCACCTCTTTTCTGTTATCCCATCTGCGCAGCCACACTGCGCCACCTCGTGCTATTCCATTTATCGCGTGCTTTGTCAGCCATATCAAAATGATTGCAAGCGCACCACCAAATGCTGTTGTGGCAAGCCCCATGCCAATAGTAATAAGTCCCGTGGGAACACCAAAGAACAAAGTATGAAAACCTACGCCCACATAGGCAATGCCGCCAAACAATGCAATCGCAGCTGTAAGGAACGACCAGAAGATTATCGTCAGCACAGTAACAAGCAATGAAAAAATTATCCCAATTAGAAGAAGGGCAAGCGGTAGCGCAATCGGAGCAGCAAACACCCCTATTACGACCATCCAAATGGCATTGAGCCCTTTGCGAGTCGTCTTTTCTTGACCCGTCGTGTCAGCATAGACATAATCGCCGATAATGCCTGCAGCAACTTCTGCAGGACTACCCAGCCCCACAATGGCAGCCTGCTCGTTCTCTGATCCTGCCTCTGCCAAGTACTCTTCATAATAGGCCATCGCTGCTGTGACTTCTGATTCTGGCATACCTTTTAGCTTATGTTGCAACTCGCTCAAAAATGCAATCTTTGTCATTGCGTATCGCCCCCTTTCTGTATGCTGGTGGTTTGCTCTGTAATATCTAGTAACGAATCAATTCCCGCCTTGAAGCCCGTCCATGCAATTTGCGTATCTTTTAGACGAGTACGCCCACTATCTGTGATGCGATAATAACGTCGGTTCCTGCCACTGTGCGACTGATCATAGGTTGTCAACAATTCCTCGCTTTGCAGTCTGCGCAGCACTGGGTAGAGTGTTGATTCTGAAACAGGAATGACCTGCTTTATTTCTTGCGTCAGACTATAACCATAGGCATCCTCGCGCGCCAGTACGGCAAGCACACAACCATCAAGCAGGCCTGATCCTAGTTGAAACATCTCTCTTCCTCCAATCTGTACATCTTTGTATTCTGTCTGATATCTATGCGGACTAAAGAAGGTTTTACCATGGATGCTTCTCTAATACCTATATCGTGCCTAATACTATATGTCATATAATATAGCGTGTCAATATATATTATGAAAGAAATAATTTAGGCTTATAGGACAAAAAGTGTGCTCAAATTTCACTAAAAGTGCAGGTCGCTGCGGATAATATGTTCAAAAAAGTTGATTTGGCTCAACTTTTCCACTCGGACAAAATGTGTGTCT
>Ga0123355_10016723_pt1 | contig 11573 bp, 10 predicted proteins | sample TergutEmb28metaG_3_FD_89872 | JGI IMG/M metagenome (GOLD analysis project Ga0123355, IMG submission 89872) | Embiratermes neotenicus P1 segment gut microbial communities from Petit-Saut dam, French Guiana - Emb289 P1 | ecosystem: Host-associated > Arthropoda: Insects > Digestive system > Gut ...
CAGAAACCACATATTCCTGCCAGTTTCAATATGTATTTGGTAATCAATAAGTGAGTAACAGCTGTCAAAGTTTCAAACTTCTCTGGCCATTATCTCCATAACCGTTCAACTTTGGATATAGGTATTTTGGGTTATATCGGTATAGTTTAACATAAGGAACACTCTCCCGGTCTGGCACATTCCTCCTGGGACACCCTGTATACTAGGTAGTAACACTCAGTTTCTGTGGGGAGGAATAATTAGGGTTCCAGTGTTCGTAACTTTACAATGGTCACACATCACGGTTTTTGAGGTTCTTGCCGAGTATTTTCTGCTTTTCACTCTAAACCTCGATCTTCAGCAGCACTGTCACCGTGTCCAGGCCACTCACACACCTTGTCCCACCTTAATACAACTCAGGACGCAGCAAATCCTTAGGTGTAGCCCTACACTCTTACACATTCGTGCGGCCTCTACGCTATTTTTGTTTGACCCAACCTGCGTGGTTATGCAGTCACACCTTTGTTCTAGTGATGCTTCACACCGCATGCCCCCCCCTCCCGCTCTGGTGGAGGCCACCAACAACCACTGCAGATCTTGGAAAACCGTGCTGTGAGCACGGTTCAGTATAAATGCCATTATAATGTAAAATTTGGTTCTGAACAAATTTAACAACTATATTATCCATAGCCCTGTGTAGAGCCATTACTGTGTGATGTGTTGTGTGCACATCTTGCTCTTACGTCTCGTGAAGGAAATGCATTAACACTGGGTAGCAGTCGGTAAGTGGATCTTCGATTTCTTCTCATACAGGTGAAGATGGAACTGCACAATGTTGATGAAAGTATGGGATTGGATGCATTGCTTTCTTTGGCCAGTGGCTTGCCTAGTCATGAATCGTCACTGGAGGATCCTTTGGCAATGAGCACTGGCGACTGGGTTACGTCAGGATGTCACGGAAATGATTTTGGAGAGGCTGAGAAGGGCCTAGAGGAATCAACAGCATCAGGACCTGCAGAGTCTACATTTGCATCTACATCTGTAGTAGACGGAACATCAAGTGAGTCTGCAGTCGAAGAGATGCAGTCTACAGAGACAGCTGCGTTGGAAGTGGATGTTACTGGTGATGACAGTAGTTTTTCAAGACAAAACTGAATGGAACGGTCTCATGAAACGCTAAAATTATAGTGATGTGACAAAGACACTGTGCTGTCATTGGGTGGGCAGTTGATGCAGCTAGTTGTCATTCACATTGAGTGTATTGTGTATTTTCATGAACAGCTGGTTTGACATAGTGATTATGTAGAAAGAAAAATATCTGAAGTTTATGTCAAGTGAAAAATCACTATGATGATAATGGTAATAGTTTCATAATCCGTGGTACTATGGGGTAGGTCTTGGCCAGGATTGCTGACACCAAAGCGTTTCTGTTCACAGAGAAATTAGAAACAGGAATCGGAAAATTAAAGTGTTCGTGATAACCAATTCAAATGTGGGAGCACTTGTCATTACAGTGCTCTGCAAGTTAATTAACTTTTCCTTAGTACCACGTTCCATTCCCGCTGTCTTCTTGTGTTTGTGTCCCTTGTCCTTCACTACCACTGCTGTTCTCCATGCCTGACCAACTATATTAAAATCCCCCCCGTCACAACTGTCTGTTCTGCTGTCTTCCGAATACTGTCCTTCACAACCATCTTGTTATCTTTCATTAAAACTTGATACATTTTTCCTAAACTTGTATGTGTTCCATCCCTGATAGTGAAAGGCTTAAGTAAGTAATATACAGCCAGCATGATAGCAGGCAATGTATTAGGGCAGTTTGTGACAAGGGGTTGCTTTCGTGTTGGTATGACACCACACTGCTGAGGCAAAATGCAGTATGTCCTTAAGAGTAATAATCTTGTAAATCCTGTACATGGCGTGAAGCTATAACTGGCATTACTAATCACTTCCATACTATGGGGTGGGTGTGTACAGTGTAAAAGTTACATTGTTTGGCAAAGGCTACATTAAATTCCACAAAAATCACACTGTCAATGTCCAAGATTGTGACTTGGCGAGACTGTGTAGTGGAGCTTGATTCAGGACTGAAAGTGAAGGCCAATGCCCTGTGACATTGATGCTTCTACTGGATCCTCTTCCCCTCCCCATATGGCATTGTCTAGAGAAATGGTGATAGAGGAGCTGCACATTAACTAGCAAATAAGTATTTAAGCAGAAATCCATATTTCTGCTTTTATATGAAGTTCTCCCAGAAGTGAAAAGAGAGCAAATTCAGCTTCATGTAAGAGTTTGTTAATAACTTGTTGCTGTAGCTTCGTTCTGTTATGAAGCATGTGAAAATAGTAATTCATAAGAAGCTTAGGTTTATTTCCATTTTTATTTTCGTGGAAACATGACCATGGATTTCAGTGTAGAGTGGAACCCCCATTTAATTTTTTTTCCAGATTTAACGTTTTTCCCTCTTGTAACGATGAATTCCAGTACTGCAACTTCCTCTGCCATAAAGGTCCTTCCTTTAAGACTTATATCAGTTTAGTGTTCATATTTACTGTTCCAAACCCCCCCCCCCTTAAATGGGGGTTTCACTGTGTCTGAATTTCACTGAAAATTGAATTATATTTTCCAGCACTCCATTTTTTAATATATTTATTTATCAAGTGATGTGAACGTCAGTAGATGTGACGTGTCTACTAAAGATGGAAATATGCAAGAGACAAGGGACAAGAACTTTCTTTTGTGGTCCATGCATTATTTTTTCCAAACAGTGCCAATGAAGGAAATTTATTCAGTTTCAGATTTTTATGGTGTTCTTCAGAATGCCTGTCATATAGATGCAGTAATTAATGTATATTTTTCTTTATCAACAAAATTTTGCAGACAGTTTATTTCCTTCTACCTTGAAACAGAACAGGACAAATTAAGGGAGTCCATTTCTTATAGAACATGTTTTTAGTTAACTGGACATTTGTATCTTCAGTGTGCAAAGTGCGCTTGTAATGGCTGTCTGTAATGAGTATATGTTCAATAAAAATGTCTCCCATTCCTTCTCATTTTGTATGTGCGCATGTGTCTTTATACATGATTGTGTATATGCACTGTATTTTCTGTAGATAGAATGCCAAGAAATGGTGCAAGGGTATTACAAAAATTGTATGTGTGATCACCGTTGTGTGCAAGTTAAGAGTGTACTTTATGCCATGACAGCTTCCTTTCTTTCTGGTTAGTATTCTGTGGAGTTATAATTATTTATCTCTAACAGTTTTCTAATAACACCTCAGAATTAAGAATTGCATATCTGAGAGTCTGTGAAATTATTCCTTGGACAGTGTTAAGAATGTCAAATTTTTTTTATTGGCATGCTGTTTAATTTATATTTCCTTGCTCCACTACAGTTCACATGATTTAAGTCTGTGGCGTATCACCGTTTGCAGTTTTTCCTGTAGCTTTACAAGAGTGAATTTACAGCAGAAAGAATCAGTACACTTACACAGAGTTCTTATTAATTAAACGAACCAGATGAACTAATTTCTGAAATTTATTTTTGGAATAAAACTCTACATGTTTCCAACAGTTCCTCTGCCCATCATCAGGAGGTTTTCACTGTACACACAGCAGTGGTATACGTAATGCAGGTTTGCTGACAGCTCGCGAGCAGGATCAGGACGGAACCAGTTCCATCTCCATCCTGCTCGCAAGCTGTCAGCCAACTTGTATGACATATACCATTGCTGTGTGTACAGTGAAAAACCCCTGGTGATGGACAGAGGAACTGTCCGAAACATGTAGAGATTTATTCCAAAAATAAATTTCTTAAATTAATGCATCTGGTTGGTTTTATTATAAGAATTTATCACGATGCACGGTCACCTGAATGTCAAATTACACAGAGTTGTAATCTCTTTGTAGTGATGTGTCTTGTGCCCTGTTAAGAAAGAAGTTGCTTTATGAATATTTGATGGCCTTAAGAAAACAGTTTTAAATTAACCTGCTTCAGGTTTTTGACTCTACACATCCCATGGACAAGTTGTGTTCGTGTCGTAGGGAAACTACTTCATTGCTGGGTGCAGGCATATGAATATATCTTTGAGGTTGATTCAATTTTGGGAAATAATCCATGACCCCTTGTACCGTACAGGTGATTTGTACAGTGGTTGTGTTGCAAGTATGGAATGTTGTTAGAATGAACTTAAACCTAGAAGTATTTAACATTTAACAACAGACATAATTTTATTCAGGAAGTAAGTACCGTTTTGTGTAAAAAAAAAAAAAGGAGTTAGTTTTCGTATAAAATTTTATTTTTATCAGATTCTGTATTCTTCAAACTATTTTTCCACATTATTGAGGCACTTATCGTAGTGGAGCACAAGTTTTTGTATACCCTCCTCATAGAATGCGGCTGCCTGCGATGTTAGCCACTATTGACAATGCCATAGAGTAGAGTCCTTGAAATAGGAGGAAAGTGCAGGACAGATCAGAAATTGTGAAATGTCTGTTGTCACGCACTCTTTCGTTGGCCTTACGCACCAAACCATCATTCACCAAAGATGGACGCCCACTTCGCACCTCATCATGCATGTTCTCTCGTCCTTCATTGAACATCCAAACCCATTTCCTAACCATGCCATCACTCATCGCATTGTCACCATACACTTGACAGATCTGGTGATGAATCTCACTTGGAAACACATTCCTAGTGTACAAAAAACAAATTATAGAGCATATTTCACAGTTGGTGGCCCCTTCAATTGTCTTAAACCTGTTTAATGCACAGGAACAAACATAAACATAATACAAATTTCACTAAATGGCATCTGTGGCTTCTCAGTTGATAGAGGAAGTCACTGCACATGCGCAAAGTGACAGTCTCGAGGATGTGCGAGAGATATGTGCAGACGGTACTTACTTTCTGAATAACCTACATAAAATTTCACACTTTTTTTGGGTAAATTAATCATAACTTCTTCATTAATTCTAAGTTGCGAGAATTATGCATTACACAAAACAAAGGGGAAATGAAAATGAAATATTGAAACAGTATGTAAATTCAAAATAATATAAATCTGGAGTATAAATAGACTAGATCCTGCTTTAGGTGGTGGGTGGGATTAGTTATTGAATAGATGGATCATTGGCTTCAATTGGCTTAGGTGGCATGTGCGAAGATGAAAGACTGGAATAGAATGCAGGGGTTGGAAGTTTGTGTTATGGAGAGTGACCTGTGATCATTTCTGAGTGGAAGCAACTGTCTAATGCACTATAGACAAATTAGCATCAAGCACGTTCTGTACTGTGTATCCTGAGTTATTGAAAGGATCATTCAATACATCACAAGCAAGTTTAAAGCATATGACTTTTGTTGGAGGTGTTGCTGTTGCAGTTGTATATGTAATTGTCCTGTTCTGTCAAAATGTCACCTTTTTTTTTAATTATTTACAGGTTTTAACAACCTGTATAGAAGTGAATTATGTATATTTTATTCTATATTTTAAAACTGTTAACTAGCTTATACAATAACAGTACCAACAAACGTACACAAGTATATTGAAGTTAAATCTTATATATATTGGACCTTGCATCATTGTGATAGTTGAAGAACAAGAGACCAACTTGATGTCACAATTTATTAAGTTTTATTTCACTTCTGCGCTCGACATGTTTCCGACATCAATACATCCATCATCAGTAGCCTGCAACTATTCTGTTGAATTACCACATTGGTTATATTGTTCTTGGTTTAATGTGTGTTGGAGTTTCAGTGTGGTTGGGTTGGGGTGGTATCTGTGTTGCAGGCTGAAGCTTCAGCCTGCAACACGGATACCACCCTAACCAGCTGCACTGAAACTCCAACACACATTGAAACAAGAACACACAACCAATTTGGTGATACAATAGAAAAGTCGCAAGCTCCTGATAATGGATGTATTGATGTCCGAAACATGTCGAGCGTAGAAGAAGTGAAATAAAACTTAATAAATTGTGACATCAATTTGGTCTCATATTCTTCAACTATATTGAAGTTAGTTTACACACACAGTGACCTCCTACATGTTTTGTCCGACCACGTTACCATCTTCATGGATATAAAATACAAAAGTTATATACATTAAAATGTACAAAATTAAATTAGGTGTAGATGATCATAAGAACCCATAGTTTAAGCATACACAAATATCATTTGTTTCTGATATTTGTGTATTTTTAAACTACAGGTTCGTATGGCGCCTTTTACATCTGTGGATTGGTTCTGATAAATTTTAGGTTCTCTTGACCATGCATCTCTATATAATCTTGTACAGTAAATGAAACCAACTTGGTGCACAATATTCTCAATATATTTTGTCAATTTTATTTATAACCTCCACATGTTTAGAACCTCTCCAGGTCCATCGTCAGGAGGAATAACTGTATTTATATGACACTTGATATTTTGTTATTCTGTATAGCTAGCTAGCTGTCTGGTGTGCAGTTTCATTCCACCCTGCACACCAGACAACTAGCTATACAGAATAACAAAATACCAAGTGTCGTATAAATACAGTTATTCCTCCTGACGATGGACCTGGAGAGATCCGAAACATGTAGAGGTTATAAATAAAATTGATGAAATGTACTGAGAATATTGTGCACCAAGTTAGCTTCGTTTACAAGACAATTCTGATACTGTAATTTCATTTTGTACCTTAAAATGTATATAACTTTTGTATTTTACATTCCTGATGAAGGTGGCTGTGTATTTTGGACAATACATGTAGGAATTCATTGTGTGTATAAACTAATTTCATTATATTTGTGTGCATTTCTTGGTGCTGTTATAGTATATATATTGGAATAATGCACAGATTATGGATTATACGATGTCACTAGTTTATTTTCCATAAAGTGAATGAAAAATCAATTCTGTAAAGTAGTTTGATGTTTGTGTATAGATGGTAAGTCTGTACAGGAACAAAATTGAATATTCTTTCCCATCTGTTGCATACATAGGCATAACTTGGTTAATAATAATTGGGGTGGGGGGGTTCAAAATTTATGTTGCCTGTCTTCCTTTGTAAACAAGTGACTCATCCCTATTCTGCATCCTAATAAAATTCAGGTTCTTCATTTTTTCCCCCCCTGTCTTTACACTACTTAATCATTTAGAAAATATACTTTTTATTTGCCTGTCTTCAACTCCATAGCCTAACAGAAACTATATTTAGGTAGATAAAATATTGGAGGGATATTTTCCGCCCTCACCCTTGCACCCCAGGGACCACGGTAGCACAGTGGTTAAGGTGCTGTGCTACAAATCGGAAGGTCGGTGGTTCGATCCCAGCTGGTGCCAGTGGATTTTTCATTGACATAAAATCCTTCCAGTCGCACTATGGCCCTGTGGTCGACTCAGCCTCTAACGGAAATGAGTACCAGGAGTATTTCCTGGGGGTAAAGGCAGCTGGTGCATAAGGCTGACAACCTACCACCATCCTGTGCTGTTATCATGAAATCTAAGAACCTTAACTTTCTGGAACCCTCTGGGCCTGTCCAGGCCTGTAATGGACTGCTTTACCTTTACCCTTGCATCCCACAGGTTATGCCTAAAATTGCATACATGGTAACGAAAAACAGTGTAATGTTAATTTAATTTTTTTTTTAACCCAACTATTGCCCTGAGCCAGGATTGTCATGTATGGTGTGATTCTTGTCTAATAGTATATCAGTAGATAATTCTTTAGTGGTTCAGAAATTCAATACATGAAACTTAAAGTGTGATGTGTCCCCCCCCCCCCTTCTCTGCCTTATAAAAATTTTGTATGAATGTTATGTCATATATATATATATTAACCCCATTTTAATTCATCAAGTATGCAGAGTCAACACTGTATTTCTTTCTACTCGATCCATTGTCATTTTAACTTCGGTACTTCTGCTGCAACCTGCATCCCTCCATACAGATTGTTCAAAGAGTTTGTGAGCACCCTGCATGATGTGTTAGTGTAACTCTCGTACCCTTACCTGTATCACCCCCTTGAAAGAGAGCAGTCTTGATGTTTACTCACGTCTGGGGTGCGATGCTGTGTAGCTCGGCGTGTAGGTGACAATGTCATGAATTAAACGTGCTTCCCTTCTTCAGAGCATAAGAAATTGGCAGATGGAGGAAGCAGGTTTCTCTGGAGTATTGGTATCCATGTACCAAACTACACTGCATCATATTCCAAAAGATGATAAATTTAAAATCACCAGCATGAGAGCCTCTGATCCCACAAACCATTCGTGAGTCAGTATTTTTGCAGTAGTGTTTTCACAGTACTACGACACATTGAAGAACATTTTTGTACTGTAAGGATTGGTAGAAATATAGGACATCAAATACTGTGTTGTAGATGAAGTGCATGCCAGTGGAATTTGGATCCCAATTGTATTGACACATTCTAATGTTTTTGCAGCTGGCTCTTGCCCTTACCTCATGCTCAGAACCCCAATTCAGCACATGTTTTCCTCCTAGTATAGTAACTGTCATGAACATCAATTAACTGTTTTTGTAAGTGTATTAAGTAACGATTCTGTCAGTTGCTAAGATTATGTAGGATCTGGGATTGCTGAGTAATTGGTGGAATGATGGTGAAACCAGTCTAATTTGGGGGAGGGGGAGAACCTCTTCCAGCCAATGCCACTTTGTCCACTATAGATCCCATGTGGACAGGCTTGGGATTGAACTTGGCCTGGCCGGTGAGAGGCCAGTGATTATAACATCATGTTAAGTGTAATATACACTCTTCTGTATAACAAAAAAAGGAAACCCTAATTTTATAATTGCAACAGAATATGCATGAACAATTTCTTTCTTTTGAATTTGTTTTTTTTTTTTTTCTTTTTGTCTTTTTTTAATTTTATACGTAGCAGTCTGCTTTTAACATAGCTTTTCTCTGTATATTTCAAGTAATGATATCTTCATGACAGAAGTAAATTTTGATTTGCAATAGTTTTAATTTGGATGTTTTGCTCCAGCTAAGTTGATGTCTTGAGTGTTCAGTTGATGTGCAGTGATGTTCACTGCCATGGCAGTCACCTGTGTCTCCTGTAGACACATTTATCATGCACCATGGCATTCACCAATGTCTGTCACCATTTATCTTGTACCATGAAAGTGATCAGTGTCTGCTGTAGACAGATGATAAATCTGCACCATGGCAGTGATCAGTGTGTGCTGTAGACACATTTATCTTACATCATAGACATCACCAATGTCTGATGTCGACCCAATTATATTTTGCCATGGCAGCCATCAGTATCTGCTGTAGACACATCTTGTAGCATGGCAGTGATCAGTTTCTGCTGTAGGCACATTTATCTTGCACCATGGCAGTGATCAGTGTCTGCTGTAGACACATTCTGCACCATGGACATCACCTGTGCCTGACATAGACTCGTTTATCTTGTACCATGGCAGCCATCAGTGTCTGCTGTAGACTCATTTATTTTGCACCAGGGCAGTGATTGGTATCTGCTGTAGGCACATTCTGCGCCATGGACATCACCAGTGTCTTGACATCGACCCATTTATCTTGTACCATAGCAGCCATCAGTGTCTGTAGACCCATTTATTTTGCACCATGGCAGTGATCTCTGTCTGCTGTAGACACATTTATCTTGCACCGTGGATATCACCAATGTTTGATGTTGACCCAATGATCTTGTACCATGGCAGTCATCAGTGTCTGCTATAGGCCCATGTATTTGTACCATGATGGTCACCAGTTTGCTGCAGACCTACTTCACACTACGGCAGTAACCATTGTCCACTCTGTAATGCCTGGATATGTTCTTATGCAAGTGCATGTGTTTACCGGTTGAATGCAGTCCCTAAGATAATGTGTTCACTGTAGTTTGTGCATGTAAAAGTGATATTGTCCATTTTGCCTTGAAGAGAAAATATGGGGAACCTTCATGGTCTGGGACAAATATGAAAGTTACAGTGGCAATCAATATGTAAATAAACAGAAATGTTCTGTTGTGCTAAAGATGCAGAGAGCTATAATAATTCAAAATTCCTCCATTACTTACACAGCTGATATCTTAAAAACATCTACTTATATAAAATAGAATTAATGTAGTTGTTGTTAATACGGTTTAGAAATTATGTTGTGTCAAATTTACACATACTCTGAATGCTGTTGCTTGCTCACCCAGTGATCTATGGAACCATCTGCAGCATTTAACAGACCAGTCCTTCTGAATGATAGGTAAGCCAGATGTTAATGGAATCATGAAATTTACGTGAAAACTTCTTCCAAATTATGGCAAGATCAATGCCTTATTTTGAAAATGATTTTCAGTTGCGCATTGGAATAAGCGGTATTGTTGGCATACCTAATCGGCATATGTGGCCCACTTTATTGACAAGGTGAACCGAGAATCTGCTGCATGAGTCTGAAATATATTTTGTGTGTCTTAAGAACTGTAGTGCGTAAGTGTGTTAAAGTGACAGCTTTTTAAAGTCGCTTAATTTTCAATATTCTGTTTCATAGTATTATCTTATTTTTTCTTCATATTAGTGAGTTTCTGGTTTGTAGAGCCTGTTTTATCAGAACCAGAGAAATATTCCAATGTAGACATTTTTCCACCTCTCACAAGTTTTTTTTTTAATTACTGTTTTACATATGGGACATGTTCATCGACATGTAATGAGCAGTGTCACTGCCAAACAAACTGTTTTCTCATATACATAATTTCTTCCCTTTTCGTAAAACTCTTATACGAGGGAGAGTCAACTGAAAACCTTGAAGAGTGCGATAAAAATTCGAGCCACAGCTCGATTGTCTTGTAAGTTTCAACAATGATACTCATGGTTTGAAGAGTGGCCGACAGGTGGCAATATGATACCTTATGGAAAAATGAAGTCATTATTTACCTTTTGTGTTCAATAAATTATGAGATAAAACATATTTAAGGTTTTCATTTGACTCACCCTCATATAAACATGAAGATTAAGTTAGTTGTCCAGCCATTGTACTGAGGTTTTGCTTTAATGTTAGGGTTAGTGGAATGTGCAGTTCATTATATCTTCTTTTGTGTCTGCCAATAAATAGGTGGAAACTTCTGTGTACTTCCCCCTAGTTGGAAGCTATTTATTTTGGATTATATTCAGGAGATGGGGAATTTGAGCATTTAGTAAATTGGACAAACGTTAGTGTGAAATAATTTCATGTACTTGATAATTGTGTATTTAATTTATAATATACAAATATCAGTGGCATACCCAGGAATTTTGTTTGGGGGGGGTTCAACAAATTCAGTTGAAGACAGAGGACAGAGAGAACGGGGATCTGGGGGCAGTAGCCCCTTAGTCAGGGGTTCTGGAGGCAGCTGTAATTTGGTATAAATTTCATTTCATATAGTAGAATTTTCTTAATTTTTGGTACTTTAAGACTATTTATGGTGACAACCAACCTAGGTAGTTTTAGAATTTTACTGCCTTTTTTCCGAACATCTTGGGGTGTTGGCATCCCAAATTCAGCAATTTTTAACAGTTTCCACAATCGGGTTGAGTTTGGCACGATTTTGGAGGGCCTTCAGAATTTCGGGGGGGGGGGGGGGGTTGAAACCCCCCCCCC
>Ga0123355_10016724_pt1 | contig 11573 bp, 12 predicted proteins | sample TergutEmb28metaG_3_FD_89872 | JGI IMG/M metagenome (GOLD analysis project Ga0123355, IMG submission 89872) | Embiratermes neotenicus P1 segment gut microbial communities from Petit-Saut dam, French Guiana - Emb289 P1 | ecosystem: Host-associated > Arthropoda: Insects > Digestive system > Gut ...
GCGTCGGCACTAACCATATTATCAGTTGCCGGAATCACTAACATCACGTTAACTGGTAACTTCGCATAAACAATTGCGTTAAATGCGCCGTACATGGTCGCAGCGCCACCCATATCACCGTGCATCCCGTACATATTTGCCGCTGGTTTCAAAGAATAGCCACCGGTATCATAAGTCACACCCTTACCAACTAAAGCAAGGACATCACCATTCGCATCGCCGCCCATATATTTAACCGTGATCAACTTTGGTTCCTCACGTGACCCTTGATTAACCCCGAGAATGCCACCCGCGCCCAACCGTTGTAAATCACGCTTTTCCAAAATTTCTGCTCGCAATCCATGCATTCCTGCAAATTCTGCCACCACATTCGCCAACACACTCGGGGTCAATTTGTTTGCCGGTTTGTTAACCAAATCACGTGTCGTCGAAGTGGCAAACGCCAATAATTCGCCCTCACTCACGGCATTGTGAATGTGATACTTCGACTCAATTCCAATAATCAACTCATCCTGTGGCTTCTCGTCCGTCTTCAAATTATACGGTTGATGCACCACTAAATGATACGCCTCCGACGTCGCAAACGCATACTCACTAATATTCACATTACTCGGCAAAAACGTATCGAGCAGAATCGTCGCATCGTAATGCAGCTGCTTAATCACATGTCCAACCAACTTCCGGTGTTGATCAACGCTATAATCAGCCTCTTTTCCGAGCCCAACAATATGCACAATATCATGACCTTCCCAATCAACCGTCACCGTTGTAAGTGACTTATAATTCTTCGCCTTCTCATGACTATTCGCAAACTTATCCAACACCCCACCAAGACTCTCATCTAATCCCTTATACGTTCCCGTCTTCGAATCCTCAAAAATCCCAACAATAACTGACCTCATCCTCATCACTCCCATTTCTATCTATTAAGACAATCATAACACATTTCTTTTTTTGTTTCAACCGCCAAATCACGACCATCAAAAAACCGAGCAAGCTCGGTTTTGATTATTTCCATCTTCTTAAACCCGAGCCATTCCGTGACTCAAGGTATAACTTCGCAAAAATAAATACTAAAACACCGTAATAAACCAACGATAGTGGTCTAAAAATCCGAAGAGTAAATAACACGATTTCCATTGGTATTCCTTGACCAGCAAAGATAAACACAGCCATCATCAGAAAATATACTAATCCAATTGCCGAAAATCCCATCCACTCAATTCGCTTCTGCTGATTCGGTGACCACATATATTCGGCTTTTAACAACCAGAAAAACACACCAACAGTAAAAAATTCCCTTAATATACTCAGTAATGGTACCAATTGGTTTTGAATGAAAAATTCTGGAACAATTTCGACTCCGAGCCGCAATGACCAGCTGATAAACATTCCAAAAATCGCAAAATACAATGCGTTTTGCACCTCGCGCGGACTCGTTTGCATACTGCGAATCCCCATAAAAATTGGAATCCATCCGAAACCAGCAACATCACCTGGAATAAAAAGCAAAGTAGGCGACGCTAACATAGCACCCCCAATCAGCAAATACAAATACCCACGTTCATTCATATTACAAGCCCCCCAATCACTGCGTCTAGACGTTCTAATACCGTTTCCTGCCCAAGTAGCGCCACTAAAACCGGTAAATCCGGTCCATGCATCTGCCCACTAACCCCGATTCGACAAGGCATGAACAGATTTTTCCCTTTTGCTTCCGCAATAACCCCTGTTTCTTTAACCGCTGTTTTAATATCTTCAGCTGTAAATTCGGTTAAATTGGTCAACTGTACTCTGAAAGTCGACAGCGTTTTTTTGCTGGCACTAGCATCAGTGGTCAAAAAATCACGGGCTTCGCCATCGATTTCAAATTCATCGAAAAATTCATCATATAAATCGACGATTTCGCTCCCATTGGTCAACCGGTCGGCGAATAAATCAACCAAATCCCCTGCCCATTCAGGACTTTTGCCGACTAAAATATCCGCATCAATTAAATGTGGCATACATAATTCCAGCAATTCATCGGCATCGAGATTTTTAATGTGCTGCGTATTAATAAATGCTAGCTTTGCCTGGTCAAAGGTTGAAGGTGATTTTGATAAGCGATTAACATCAAAACCAGCAATAATCTCGTCGTGAGTTAGCACTTCTGAGTCACCTTGTGGTGAATAACCAAGCAACGAGAAGAAATTAAACATTCCCTCTGGCAAATACCCAAGTTCGGCGTATTGTTGGATAAACTGAACCGTATCACCGTCACGTTTTGATAATTTTTTCCCGTGTTCATTAACAATCAACGTTAAATGGGCGCAGATTGGCGCCGTCCAGTTAAACGCGTCGTAAATCATTAATTGTTTTGGCGTGTTAGTAATGTGCTCCGCACCCCGGAAAATATGCGAGATTTTCATTAGGTGGTCATCGATGGTACACGCGAAATTATACGTGGGAATGCCGTTGGCCTTAACCATAACCCAATCGCCGATATCCGCTGATTCAAATGAGATTTCCCCACGCACAAGGTCGTTAAACGTATAAGTCACATCCGCCGGCACTTTAAAGCGAATTGAATAATCTTTGCGGCCAGTTGGCGGATTTGTTAAACAACGACGTGAATAATGGATATTATCAATCCCACCGGTCGACAATGCCTCACGCTCCGCTTCAAGTTCTTCACTTGTACAATAACATTTGTAAGCCAAGCCTTTTTCGACCAATTCATCGGCATATTTTTGGTAGATATCCAGTCGTTCCAACTGCCGATACGGACCGTATTCACCGCCAACGTCAAACGATTCATCCCATTCAATTCCGAGCCAACGAAGATAATTCATCTGCGATTCTTCGCCACCCTCAACATTCCGTGCGATATCGGTATCCTCGATTCGTAAAATAAATTTCCCATCTTGCGACTTCGCGAATAAATAATTAAACAACGCCGTGCGGGCATTCCCAATATGTAAATCACCCGTTGGTGATGGGGCATAACGTACTCTAATTTCTGACATAATAAAACACTCCTTGTTTAACTGTAAATCTAGGATCTTTTAACGAGGTAATATACTAAAAGCGGTCGAAACCATCATTGCAATAATAATCAACAATACGATAATTTTCTTACTACCTTTACCTTTAAACATTGCCGCCTCAAGTTTGATGAAAAATGCTGCTTGCATCCCATTGATAAATGTGACAATTGGCATAGCAACAAGGATCGCTTCATTGATAATTTCATAAGACCTTCCAAGTAAAAACAGCAATAGCGTCCAGTTGAATATATGTAACCCTATATATTTAGCCCATTTGATAATTTTGGGGGTTGGATCTTTTCGGGTTTTAATTAATAATATTATCAAAACAATAATCATTATAATTGCAACGAACGTGAATATTGGAAAAATCAACCAGAGTGCAAATGACAAATTAATTATTTGAAAATAAAGAAACTTTTCAAGGATTTGATACCTAGTTTTATTTTTCACATCAGGATTTTGCTTGCGGGCATTCCACATCAAAATCAACGCTGTCGCCCAAAGCGAAACAATTGCTGGTACCATTCCTTCCCACATAAAAGCTAGAAAAAACGGCACAATTATTACAATAAATGCAAGCAATGCTTCAATCAACCAGCTACGAATTACTCTTTTATCCATAAAATTACTCCTTTTGGTAATTCTTATTAAAGGTCATTACTCGATTTGTCGACGCAATATAGAACATGTGAATAGAAATCTTCACCATGTTGTCTCAAGGTGAATTCATAGTTAGCGTTGCACATTTGAGCGATCTTAATTAATCTAAAAACATCATCTGGCCAATAATGGGCACTAATTGCCAGTTTAGGACGTTTTGTGGTAATGATTTTTTTTGCTCCATGTAGTACTCGCTGTTCTGAGCCGATAACGTCTAATTTAATAAACGTCGGCCAATTAGATTCTGGCTTGTCTTTAAAAAAGCTATCCAGAGTGATTACTGGGGCTGTTATGGTTTCATTCCCGTGGTTAAAAACGGCTGATGCTGTTCCCAATCTTATTTTATTAAAACTTAATTCTGCATTCTCAGACCATAAACCCTGATTAATAATTTCAACATTTGCGAATTCATTTAATTGCTGTTTCATTCCAGCATATGCTTCACCATCTGGCTCAAAAGCATAAATTTGCTTGTAAGAATCGCTTGTATCATCATATTTTTTTACAAAAACATCAACTGTATTACCATAAAAAGCACCTCCATCAACAAAAATTTCATCATTTGTTAACTGGATTATATCATTAGCAAAGTATTTTAAAACTTCGGAAGATGGCGTCATTTCAGTGCCAAGTAAGTATCTCTTCATTATGTCAACCAATACTCGTCGTGACTCACTATCAGCTAAATTTTCATATGCATATTTATAACCATAGTACAAATCACTCATAAAATAATCTAGTGGGAAAAGTTGTGAATTTTCGAATGTTTCTGTTTTTTCAGCCACCAATATTCTAATTTTTTCTAATTCATACTCAAAATTTTCAACTGCCGTTTCTTGTTCACATATAAGCTCTTTTAATTCCAGTTCGTATTCTTCCAAAACTTTAATTTCGTCATCAGATAAGGCGTAGTTATCCGCCCAACCCAGATTATTTTGGACTAGTTTCTTTACTAATCTTTTCAAATCATGGATTAATTCAGGTCTTTTTTCATTTCCTTCATCATAGTTTCGAGAGAGAGTCAGCGCAAACACCTTCAAATTCTTCATAATTTCAATAATTCCATCAAAATCTTCATCAGATGTATTAATGCCTGGCATTACAATATATTTCAGCACTATCTGGCCTTCACCTGATGTATATTCAAGATACTTAGCTAGATTGTCCAATGTTTTTTTGAAATTATTTCTTCGCTTAATAATGTTCCATGTCTTAGATGTTCCGCAATCTAAGGATACAATCATCTTGCTTAATGGATTTTGACTTAATTTCTTCGCTACGCCTTCATCAAATTTCATCCCATTTGAATAAAACCAAGCAGTCATTTCACCAACAATTTCTAACAATTCTTTTTTGAAAGGGTGGATAGCTATTTCTCCTGATGCAATGTAAAACATCGCATCGTCAGCAATTTTATTGTTTTCTTTTAAATATTTACATAATTCAATTATATTTCTATAAATTTCATTTACTCGTTCTTTATCACTTAGGTCGAATTTACCAGTTGATCTTAAATCGCAATAGATACAACCCGCTTGGCATGGAGCTGGATAGATAGAGATATTAATTAGCTTAATTTTTTCACTAGGTTCAGTTTGTCCTTGAACCAGCTTAGGGCAATGAAAACAAGCGGCACTTACTTTTCGATCGCATAATTCATAATCACTCTCTTCTCGCAGTTGAGTTACCAATTTTTTCCAATTTTTGAAATTCTTTACAGGTGTGTTTTCTAACTTGATTCCAGGTATTAGGGCTTCATTGATTACCTCACAACATATCCCTAACACTCTTCCATCGTGGGCACCATGAAATGTTAAATGGTTCCCATCTAGTGAGTAGCACGTTTTTTTCATATTACCAACTCCTTTTCACACCTACCATTTTACCACTTTTCGACGTTTTTTACAACCCGATTTGTCAACGGTAACAGCACAAGTTGATATACTAAACGCACAATCACGGTCACAAAATACATCGTAATCATTGAATCCATTGGCATCGTTCCTAAAAAGGCGATTGGAATAAAAATCGCACTATTCAACATTTGCCCCAATAGCGATGAGAACATACTCCTCGTGGTGAAATTCCCTTTTTCTTTTTTCAACAGTCGCTCAAAAACGACATCATTAAACCAGCTGGCAAAAAACGAGGCCAACGTTGACGCAGCAAAAATTCTTGGTACTGCCCCAAGGACAATCTGATATGCATGCTCATTTTGCCAAAATGCTGGATTGGGAATTAATAATGTCAGTTGGTAAACAATTACTAACAATACATTAATAATGATCGCTAATAATGCCGTGAAACGAGCTTTTTTATAACCAAAAACCTCCGAAATCAAATTCGAAGCAATATAAGTAAGCGGAAAAACTAATGTTCCCGCTGCTAGTGTAAAGCCAAATGGTAATGCAATAATAATACCTGCTAAAATATTGGCTATCGCTAATGATACCACGTAAGTCGACACCAATAAGGCATATAAATTTTCTTTATTCTTCATTGTTTGGGTAAATATGCTTTGCATTTCTTTGTCGACTACGTCATTCAAAATACTCACGTACCATTTGTACGCTCCGTTTTTTCATTCCTTATCTCCTAGAATTGCTTTGCTTATTTACCAAACACCTCCTATACCTAAACTTTCTTCTTATATTTCAATGTTAAAACAATTACCCACAAGCACAATGCCCCTTCAATAATGTTGATAATAAATAAAACTGGGCTAGTAGTGAAGATAAAAGTATATGCAGCTAATACTAAATAACAAAACATCCACATCAGGTAGGTCAGAACATTAATATCATCAGATTTTTTTGTTCTGTATAGCTGGGCAATCTGTGGCGGATAAGCAAAAAAGCCAACACTACCGACGATAAATAAAATAATTGATATTAGTAAATTTGATTCTAAACCGAGCATTACAAAACACCCTACTCTTTCATTAAGTTAATAAAATCCTGGCGCAACTCCCGATTATCTTCAAACGCAGCCCCTTCATAAGTCACCGTCGTGGTAGTCGAACCAGGTTTTTGAATGCCACGAGCGGTCATACAACTATGCACACCATTAATTAACACACAAACCGCATCCGAATTAGTAATCTTCGTAACAATTTCGGCGATTTCTTTACCAATTCGTTCTTGCAACTGCAACCGGCGACCGACCATATCAGCAATTCGTGCTAACTTCGATAAGCCAATCACTCGCTCTTTCGGTAAATACGCAATCGTCACTGTCATGTCATACATCAATGCCAAATGATGCTCACAATAACTAAAAATCGGAACATCACGCACAATCACAATATCACTGTCATTACGCTCAAAACCTTCTTCTTCAAATGTCACACCTAATAATTCAACGAGTTCGTCATTGCTGTAAGTCATCCCAGCAAATACTTCTTCATACATTTTTGCAACCCTTTTTGGTGTGTCGACCAATCCAACCCGGGTCGGATCATCGCCAATGGCTAATAAGATTTCCTTGATGGCATTTTCAATTCGTTGTACATCAATTTTTTTGCTCATACTAAACACCTCTTCATAGAAAAAAGGGCAGAACTGCCCCTGCTAGTTTTAATTATTTTGATTAGGTAGGGGGCTAGTAACTACCTTAAAATATTCACAATATTTTCTGGAATAAAATACAAACCATTTCGGGTTGCAATTTCAGTTATGCGTGATTGCTGTGATAATTCCGAAATTTGGACATTTAACTGTTCATTAACCGACGTTTGCAAACGAATCTCCTGTTGCGTTAGTTGGATTGCGTAATGAGCATGGTGAATTTGTGAAACCATATATAGATTCATAAATGCCAATGCGAATACACCGATACCGGATAAGATAAGTAACATTTTAAATGAATAGAATCGTCGTTTTGGTTTTTGCACAACACGTCTTCTGACAACTGGCTTCGGAGCTGGTTGTTGGTATGGTTGTTGTGGCAGATGTTTTACTGATTCTAAATAGACTTCTTGCTTTCGCTGCGCAGCCATAATCCAACTTCCTTTCGTTGTGATATACGCTTTGAATCTCGTCGCCTATTTCACAACAATTTATACTCTAACTCGTTTTGCTACTCTTAACTTCGCAGAACGTGACCGTTTATTCTCTTCAAGTTCCAACTCACTTGGTGCAACTGGTTTTCTCGTAATAACTTCAAATTTGGGTAAATACTCTTCGGGAACAACCGGCATCCCACGATAAGCGTCATCTTCTTTTGACACTTCGGCGAAAATCTGCTTACAAATCCGGTCTTCGAGCGAATGAAACGTAATTACTGCTGCTCTTCCATCAACCTTCAACATCGCTAAGGCATCTTCGAGGGCGGTTTCAAAGACTGACAACTCATCATTAACCGCAATCCGAATCGCTTGGAAAATCCGTTTCGCCGGATGACCACCAGTTCGACGTGCTGCGGCTGGGATTGCCTCTTTAATCACTTCGACTAATTCAAGAGTCGTCTCAATCGGTGCTACTTCCCGCTGACTTTCAATCTTCCGGGCAACCTGCTTCGAGAATTTCTCCTCACCATACCGGGAAAATATTCTCAACAAATCATGGAACGACCAGTTATTCACAACTTCTCGTGCTGTTAACTCGGCTGATTGATCCATCCGCATATCTAATGGTGCATCCTGATGAAAACTAAATCCTCGTTCAGCCTGGTCGAGCTGCGGGCTTGAAACACCTAAATCAAAAATGATTCCATCAATTTGGTCAACCCCATGTTCAGCCAGCTTTTCCTTTAAATGCAGAAAATTACTTTTGATGACCGTAAAATTGGCGTTAATCCGTGTTAGCTTCTGGGACGTCTCGTTAATCGCAAACTCATCTTGATCAAAAGCATATAAATGACCAGTCGTTAATTGCTGCAAAATCGCCGCACTATGACCGCCACCACCCATCGTTGCATCCACATAAATCCCATCTGGTTTAATCGTTAATAAATCAATTGATTCATTTAACAAAACGGAATAATGTTTAAACATAGATGGTGCCTCCGAGAAAAGTGTCGAAATTTAAGGTGAATCATCAAAAGTATACCACAACATGTAGGCATTGGGAAGAGTTTTTCACAAAAAAGTTTACACTTTTCCCAATCTTTTCCCCAACCACCTTGCAAAAAATTCAAAAATAGAGTAAAATTTAGTTGTAATGCAAGAAAGGTGATACATATGAGCGAAAAAACTACAGCTACTAAGACATCAATTCAAAAGGTGTTAGAACAAAAACAGGCCAAATCAAGTGAACAAAATAATCGCACGGCACGACCGGTTGGTACCATTGGCGAAAAACGCAAAAAAGTCAAACAAAAATGGGGCGGCGGCCTGTTTGATGGTAAATAAGGCAACTAATTTTAAATGAATGACCTTTTCGAAGGTCTTTTTTACACCCTTATCCTAAATTTTACAATTTTTCCATAGGATGCTTTTTCACCATTTGGGGTCATTTTCGGGATGTTTCCCCAAAAACTCACCCACGGGTGAAAAAAATACAAAATTTGACCAAAAACATTGTGAATAAAATCACTATAACCAAAGAAAACTTCACCCACTTCACCCATTTTTGCCAAAATTGGCAATTTTTTTTATGATAAAAATTTTTGAAAAAGATGATTTTCTTCACCCATGGATGATATTTATTTCTTTTTTAGCGTGATATAATTTGTTTATCATCAAATTGTTTATCATCAAAAACGGTGAAATTTCAGAAAGGGTATCTTTATAAACTCGTCAAACGTCATAAAATCAAGTGTTATAATGTTGTTATTCCTCCAAATATAATAATAAACATTAAAATATATTTCTCTCCTAAGAAATTGACTCCTATCATATTATTGTAATTATTTCCTCCAAAAATAATTCTCTCCTAAAAATTTTTTCTCCAAAAAATGACGAGCTTGATGAGTTTATAAAGATACCCCTGATAAAAATTACCTAAAAAATAAATTAAACTAGAAAGGGTATCTTTATAAACTCGTCAAACGTCGTAGTAATAAGCGTTCTATATTGTTAATTCCTCCAAAATTAAACAATAAATACTTTGTTCTAAGCGTTATAAGACTTCGACATCTTATATATAAATTTCTCTCCTAAGAAATTGACTCCTATCATATCATTGCAATTATTTCCTCCAAAAATAATTCTCTCCTTTATATAAAAACGACGAAATTGATGAGTTTATAAAGATATCCCCATTCAAATAGGTAGTGATAAAATGGGAAAAAATTCCAAAAAAAGACAATATTCTAGACGAACATCCATTATGTCTGGTCTATTCCTGATTTTAGTGATTATGATTAGCGGCACTTTTGCCTTTATGCAATTAAACCAAGCAACATTCAACATTGATTTTGTTGATGTATTACCAGGTGGTCGAATCCATGATATCTTCCAAGGTGGTCGTGTCATTGATGGTGAACGCCGCCAAGATACATTTGGTCATCGTAACTATAACATATTTGCAGAGAATTTCGGTGATATACCAATTGGTGTTCGTGTACAATTCCAAGAATTCGTTTCAATCCAAAACACCCCACTTTATAATATTAATGGCGAACTGATGGATTTACATAATGCAAACACATGGAGTCGTGTTCGTTTTGATGAGCATATGAATCGACAAAGTGTTACGTTCATTGATGATAATGGTGAAACACCAGTAACGAGAGAGCAACAAGGTTCTTCTGCTTATATTGGTAATTTAGGCACTGGAATTATCTGGCAGTTAGGTCATTTACCTAATGAGAGCCAAATGTATTATATGCCGACTTTTAACCACATCAACCAACCTGTAAATATTCAAAATTTGATTGCTGAATACGCATTAAAGGGCAATTCTGTCTTTAATAGAACAAATGCATATCGCTTTAATGATACTAGTGGTCGGGCAATTGATCCATTAGCTGCTGGTTGGGTAAATTCGCAAGTAAATATTCCTGTAGAAACAGGAGAAAACGGGCATCTTAATGTAGTAAGTATTTTAAATTGGCAAGATGAGCGTTTAGCACAAGCAATTGCGACCTACGATACTTTAAGTGAAGCTTTAAGCAGCCTACACAATGCAACAGATTTCCGCGGTCAAACTGGTCGTCCACAACATGATGGAACGTTTGATTTTTGGCAGGACATTGAATATGAATACGGCACTCGTTGGTTCATTAATGATAATGGTAATTTAGGTTTTACGCAAAACTATCGCATGGAAACTCGTCAAACATTACCAGCTGCAACAGTCCGTGTAATGTCAATGACTGAATGGTTAATATTAGAAGCTGATGCTCGTCGTGGTAACTTCTGGGTTCATGATAACTATTGTCCAGAAGGTTGGTTTTACTGGGTTGGAGAATCTGAATATGGTTCTGGAATGATTGATCCTAAAACAGCAACTTCATTATTATTACGACAAACTACTTTACCAGCATTACCACGTTTGCAATATGTAATACGCTTAAATGCACAATTCTTTACTGCTAGTAACTTACCATCTATTGGTACGGCAGCACCAAGTTACCAAATGACAGCTAATGCAGGATTAATCTTCGGAATTACACCAGCAGTTCAACCAACATTAGCAGTAAATCCAGGCGGATTAATCTTAGATTATTCAGAGGGCATCACTACAGCTACTGTAACAGTTACCGGAACAGCAGCAGGAATAATTACAGTTACTGGTGTTCCGACCGGTTTAGAAGCGACAATCAACCAGGAAACTGGGGTGATTACGATTACGATAACAGATCATGCACTAGCGGAAGATATTGCCAATGATCGCCATACTATCACTGTTGAACGTAATGGTGTAGAGGTAACTTTCGAGCTAGAATTAGGTGATTTTAGTAGCAGATTATAATTATAACAGGTTAATAAAAAAATTA
>Ga0123355_10016725_pt1 | contig 11573 bp, 8 predicted proteins | sample TergutEmb28metaG_3_FD_89872 | JGI IMG/M metagenome (GOLD analysis project Ga0123355, IMG submission 89872) | Embiratermes neotenicus P1 segment gut microbial communities from Petit-Saut dam, French Guiana - Emb289 P1 | ecosystem: Host-associated > Arthropoda: Insects > Digestive system > Gut ...
ACTGTGATCGAATGCAGAGCCCGAGGCCGCTTCCGTAAAACAGGTGAGACACCCCTGGTGGGTGATCGGGTCACTATATCAGAAATAGAGCCGGGCAAGGGGGTTGTTGAGACCATTCATCCCCGCAAAAATGCCTTTGTGCGTCCGCCTGTGGCGAATATTGATTGCATGATTCTCCTAGCCAGTGCCGTAAACCCAATCACAGACCCTTTTCTGATTGACCGCATCACTGCCATTGCCACAGCGAAAGACGCAGAATGTATCATTTGCATCAACAAGACAGACCTCCATACAGGAGATGCACTCTTTGCAATCTACCAAGCGGCAGGGTTTCATACCATCCGCACCTCTGCGAAAACAGGAGAGGGGATGGAAGAACTTCGTGCAGCAATCCATGGGAAAATCTGTGCCTTTGTCGGGAACTCCGGTGTTGGAAAAAGCAGCATCTTAAACGCGCTGGAGCCTGATTTCATGGTAAAAGTTGCAGAGGTCAGCGAAAAACTGGGTCGCGGTCGCCATACAACGCGCCATGTAGAGCTTTTCCCATTGGGTGAGGATACCCAAGTGGCAGATACACCGGGTTTTTCTTCCTTTGATATTGAGAAGATGGATCTGACCATCAAAGAGGATTTACAGCACACATTCCCGGACTTTGTCCCCCATCTGGGGTATTGCCAATTCAGAGACTGCGCCCACATCAGCGAAAAAGGCTGTGGGGTGCTTCGGGAGTTACAGGAGGGGAACATTCAGCCCACACGCCATGAGAGCTATGTCAGGCTTTATGAGGCAGTCAAAGAGATCAAAAGCTGGGAACAGAAACCCAAAGGCAGATAGACTATATTTGTACTGAGGGTGTGAAAGTCATTGTAAAGCCAGCAGATACAGCGGAAGAATAAAGGAGCCGAGATATGGCGGAAGTCTCAAACAAAAAAAACGAAACCACAGCAATTATTGTCATTATTATAATCATCGCCTTGCTTGTGCTTTTGCTGGCAGGGGTATTTCTCTTTATCAGAAACATTGCACTCGGCGAACTGGTGGCGATGGTAGATGACGGCAATACAGCTATCTCACAGCAACAGGGGACAGAAGATACCCAGACGATAGAACCTGCACTACCAACTGATGAAGAAGTCAGAATGGAGCTGGACTCATTTGCGCAAAACGCGGCAGTGCGGGGTGATTGGATTTACTTCGGCTATGCAGAACGGGATCAGGTCGCTGTGACACGCCTGAGTGATGATGGCACACAGATAGATCGAACCGTGCTCGAATGGGACAGTTGGTGGCCAATGATCAGCGTATTCGATGTCACAGAAGAGGGAGACTTTCTTTTTCTGCTTCGTGCATTTCGGGACGATATGGAAGCGTACTATTACGTCAAATATAATGTGGCGGAAAACAGATTGATCTATCAAAATATATCAGATCAACTTTCTTTTGATATGACTACAGTTTGGATCACGGACGCGCTTTTTGATTCGGCAGGAAATCTCATCATTCATTTGTGGGACGAGGAAGTGCTCTATGTTGTGGATGATCATGGAAACTTTCTCGCTCGTATAGATTTAGAAGCGTTTCGGTTTTCTCATTTGTTTCGAGCAAGAGACGGACAGGTGTTCCTCCTTGGTATGGATGACAGCTTTGAATGGGCTCTCAAGGGGATTGACTTAGACCATAGCACCCTCACAGCCCCCCAATATATCCATGAGTCTGTCACATGGATCTGGAATGCATACAGTGCCCAAATTGGTTCATCCTTTGACCTGTATGTGGATTTAGACGAACACGGGTTCCACGGTTACGACATGGAAACAGGGGAGCTTACACTTCTGTTTTACTGGGAAGATATAGGAATCATAACAGATTGGGGCGATGATGTACTCATGTTGGAAAACGGTCGCGTTGCGGTCATTCAGCGGCACAGTGAGCGCGATCGACTCTGGTCTGAGCTAATCATCTTTACGCCCTAGCATAGAAAGTTTCCATAAATGCGAGAAATATCCACACAAAGATTTTGTGTATTTTCAAGTTAAGTGACTATATAAGTGCACAAAGTGCCGTCTTCTACGTATACTGTACTGAAACCAATTCAGCAGAAAACGTGGAGGGCGGCATTTCGCTATGAGAAGACGCAGATTTTTCGGAACAAAGCGAACAGGTGTCATTTTGGCAGCAGTGGGCGCTGGGATGATTATTGCCTTGATGTTGCCATTCTGGTTCTGGTGGCTTGCAATCGGGATCGGCTTTTTGACAGGCGGTATTTGCCTGCTCAGGCGCTAAGATATAGGGAGGAAATCGTATGAAAATCGTAGTAGTCAAATCACCTAAAATGCTGCGCTCTATTCTGCGTAGGATTTTCAAGATAAAATAGGCATACAAGCTATCCCCTGTACATAGACTCCTAGTAGAGCTTGACTACATGTGAGGAGAGGGTGCATAAAGTGGAAGCTACATGGAAAATGGAAACGCTGGAATACTTAAAGGCAGTATTGGATACGAGCCTAAGCCAAGAGGAAACAAGGGAAGTCATCGTCCCCGATGCCTATCCGGATATGCAGGCGATTGTAGGCATAGAGGGAAATGTCACGCTAAAGAGTAAGGAAGCAGGCTCTGGCAGAGTTTCTGTCAGCGGCAATGTAGCTGCAAATGTGCTCTGTCTGACAGAAGGCGGAGGCGCGTTAAAAAGCATCGAACTCCAAATCCCATTTACCATCGGACATGATGCCCATGAGATTACAGACGATGCAAAGCTTTGTGTCAAAGCAAAACTCAGCAGTATAGACGCGCGGATGATCAATTCCAGAAAAGTCCTAGTCCGCGCAGATATTATGGTAGAAGTGCGGGCATTTGAGCGAGCTTCCCTCAGCCATGCGATCGAGCTGGACGGAGAAGCAGAAAGCGGACTGCATATCCGTAAAGAACATCTGGAGTTTCGCTTTGTCTCACAAGTGTGTGAAAAGACCTTTGTCCTGGCAGATGAATTTGCCATCCCAGCAGGTAAGGCGGCAATTGGAGAGATTTTAAAATCTCACATCCGTTTGCACACAGATGATATCAAAAATGTAGGAAATAAACTCATCTTCAAAGGCGCAGCCACAGTCCATCTTTTATACACCTCGGCACAGAGCGGAGAACAAGAAGCCCTTGAATTTGAGGCAGGTTTTTCTCAAATTGTAGAGTTGGAGAGCGGCGGGGAAGATGCAAGCTATGAGATCGCCATCCAACTCACCAATGCCTATATTGAAAGCGGCATGACGGAAAACGGCGGCATCAGCCTAGAACTCCATGCAGTGGCGCAAGTGATTGAGCGGCGAATGAAGAAACTGAGCTACATATCTGACGCGTATAGCACAAGATTTGATCTAGAAATAGGAAAGACCGAACACACGCCGGAGAGTTTAGACGAAACAGAGGAACTCCAAACAGAGGTCCGTGAGAGCATAGAACTTCCCACAGGCGCACTGCGGGTGATAGACTTCTCTGTGTGTACAGGGCGTGTTCAGTGGAATATGGAAGCGGGTAAGCTTGTCTCACGCGTGTCTGTGCATTTATCGGTCATCTATGTGAGCGAAGACGGGGAATTGCAAGGTCTTGCGCGTAGATTTGAAGCAGTGGCAGAACTAGATGCCCGAGAAAACAGGGCATACACAGTTACAGCACGCGGGGGTAGAGATGTCTTTGTCCTACAATCCGCAGATGGATTAGAGGTCAAACTGCCCCTCACATTCATTATAAGCCCAACAAGGAAAGCACGGTTCCACGCCATAGACCGCCTAAGCTGGGATGCGGAAGCACCGAGAGACTTAGAGTCACTCCCCAGTGTCACAGTCTATCACGCAGACGGGGGAGAGAGTCTCTGGCATTTGGCAAAGCGATATGCCTCCACAGAGGAGCAGATCATGGCGGCAAACGGTGTGATGGAAGATGCCGTGCCTTACCCGGGACAATTGTTCATCATCCCGAAAGCGCGGTAATAGAGCATCGTGTAGGGGCAGACCTTGTGTCTGCCCAAAAGGGAAAGGCTAACAGGGCAGACACAAGGTCTGCCTCTACAAGGAATGGTTCCAATTAAAAAAGACGGTGTGACCAATATCGGTCACGCCGTCTTTGTGTGAGCGTAGGTCTTATCTATTGCGGCTGTTCTCAGATTTCATCTGGTCAGACTGCTGATTGTTGTTTTTCTTCTTTTGTTCTTGCGTATTATCTTGCGGTCGATTGCAGTCTTGTGTTTGATTCTTTTTATTCTTAGACACGAGAAAAACCCTCCCTTCGGCTGATTTGTACCAATAGTTTTGCCGAGATAGGGAATTTTATACAAGGTTTTTCTCGTTTTTCCTAGAATGTCTCCACAAGCCGCATTAGAATTGTAGCCGCTTCTGCACGAGTAGCGGTTCCGTTTGGAACGATGGTTGTAGGTGTTCTGCCGGTGATTAGACCGTGATAGTTTGCCCAGAGTTTGGCATCCTCTGCCCAATCGCCTATGCGATACGCATCGACAAAGCTGTCAAGACTTGCTCCCTCTGAAACATCCATAGTCAGCTCTGCAAACTCAGCGTAACGATGGAGCATTGTGGCAAATTGTTCTCTCGTGATTGGCGCGTTTGGTGCGAAACGGTCAGATGTGGTGCCTTGGACAATGCCGTTTTCAAATGCCCATGCTACCGCATCAGAGTACCATCTATTCGCTGCAACATCGCCGAAATCGTGCGCCGCGCTGTCTGTCGGTTCGCCCGCTAAGCGGTGGAGAATGGTTGCAACCATCCCGCGGCTGAGGGTGGCGTTGGGAGAAAAGGTGTTGGCACCGGTGCCTTGCATGATGTCGTTTTCGTAGACAAACTGGACTGCTCCGTGGAACCAGTTGTCTATGCTCACATCATTGAAAGGATGATACCCACCTTGGTTATTGTTGTCATCATCATCGTCATCGTCGTCATCATCATTGACAGGCGGGAAGAATCCGCCACCACCGCCTTGATTGGCAACTACAGTTACCGTAAGGCTTGTTGACACATCCTCATTTGCTACCCATGCGGTAATCGTCGCTGTTCCAGGGCTTACGCCCCGCACAAGACCATCTGCGTCCACTGTTGCGACGGCTGTGTTGTTCGACCACCAACCGGCACGCTGATTTGTTGCATCTTCCGGTGTAATGGTTGCCGAAAGCTGACGGGTAGCGTTTACACCCAATTGGAAGTTTCCGGCTGGATGAATGGATATACTGCTTGCAGGAACAAATGCAAACACAGCCTGAATCTCCACATCAACTGCCGGGTCTGGCATAATAAAAGTGGTCTGCCGTGAAGTTGGGTCATCAATTGTTACATCACCGGAAACCACTTCCCAATGACCCCAATTGTCCCAATATTGGCTGTGCCAAGGCCACAGATTCGAAGGTGTTGCCGAAAGCCATATTTGGTCTCCCGGTAAGGCTAGGCGAGGGAAGTTATGGCTAACCGATCCCCACTCGGGGTTATTGACAGAGACATCTACCCTCATAGCGTCAGCCATCCTCACAAAGACAGGCTGAACAACTACATCTTCGTCCGGCATGACGAATGTTGTAGCAGAGGCGTTTTCATCGCTCAAACTTACGCCGCCTGAGAGCACTTCCCAGCGTACAAATTCAAATCCACGAGCTGGCCAAGCGGTGGCTTGTACGGTTTCACCCGGCGCTGGTCGAAAGCTCAAGTCTAGACCCCGAACCCAGCCAGAACCTGATCCAATGCCGTCTATGACAGCCCCCGGTTCTAATATGACTACCCAAGGGCTTGCAGGCTCTACGCCATCTTCCCAGAGGCGTAGCACTGCGCCGGTTGCGTAATTCCAGTTCCAGTCTCCTAGATATGCGCTTGCTAAGGTGTGTGGTCCTGCCTGAAGATCGAAAGTAATGTCGGAAGTAAGCTCATTATGATGCACAATATTAGTAGGAGCAATCGCTGTGCCTGCCGCATTGCGAACCACAAGCCATTGCGGTCCCAGCGGTCGTTCCCACGCTGTCTGTGCTTCTACCCGGAATGTATACTCACCGGGCGTGTCAACCACAATCTGCTGCCCACTAGTTCCCCAAATGTGCATGTGAAACGGGAAAGTAACCCCGCTAATGGTCGCCAATGCTCCTATGGGCACGAAAGCGAGTAGTAGGAGTATTGCAAGGTTTAGTGCTATGAGCCGTTTTGCTTTTGCCATTTTAGTCATATCTTTTTATCCTCCTTTGAATGTTGTGCATATATGAAAACCGCAAAGCACGTCCAAAAGAACGGTGCAGTAATCGGCATAGAAATGCCAAAAAAGGCTTGGATGCAGTAAAACAACATCCCCGCCCCAGCCACTGCCAAGAGCGGATTATCCGGCGAACGAAGCCAGTTCACCGCTGCAAAGAACAGCGCACCCAAATAGGCAAGCAATGCAAGAAGTCCGTTCGTAGCCAGTAGATGCAGGTACTCATTGTGCGCCGCGTCAATTCCCACAACAACTGTTTGCCCAATCTCCGGGATATAGCGTGTAAATGCTTCGATGGACCAAAACCCCAATGTATCCGGTCCGGTACCAAAGAGCAGATTCCCCAAGCGAATGTGCTCTAGCACATTTCGCCATATGTAAATCCGTCGTGTACCAAAGGTATCGTCCCATCTGCCGCGAAGCACTTGTGAAGCCTCGTAAAGCATCCCACTTTCCGGTCCGTCATAAAGCCAGAGGAAGAGGAACATACCGCCTATGGATATCAGAATCACAGCAATCGCACCGCCTCGATACCATCCCTTGGGAACAGTTGCGAACTTACCGCTCTTCCTCACTAACACAGCAAGCAAAGCCACAAATCCAGCAGCAAGAACAAATGGAACAGGGATCGGGGCGAACAAGATCGGACCATCTTGGAACACAAGTATTTGCGACAGACAAAATGCCACAAGGAAAACAGCCAAAACAAATAAGGTGTTTGCTAGGGTTCTCTGGCTTGTTATTGCAACAGGGAGCATTAGCAAAAAACCAATTGCAAGCGCGACAAGTGCGGCGTAAATGCCCATTTCAAAAATCAAAAGTGCTACAATGAAAAGCGGGAATGCAAGAAGCCATTTCCCCCTAAATTCAAATTTTATGAGTGCCATAGCAAGTACGCCGGCTACAAGGCTGACATAAGCTGCGCCTACTCCGGCATTCCCAATTGTGCTCAAAAATTCACCGGAATAATACACACCCGCGCCATAGTAATTATGACCATCCGGATAAAGGGCAAAGGGGTTTGCGCCTGTTAGTTGCACAAATGCAAGCAAACTAAAAAGCACCGCTCCAAGCCCAAGCAGATAAAGCATCCACTTTTGCGGTCGAATGTGTCTTGACACAAAAAAGCAGGTGAGTACATAGATTGCAATGGTCAATGCTCCCTCCTGCCGAAACATCCCTACAAATGTGCCGGAATAGTTCGATAGCAGAGCAGATATGATGACAAAAAGCAGGAGAAAGAAAAGCAATTTCAAAGTAAGTGGAATCTCTCGAATCTTGGTGCCTATTTTCCCAAGAGGCTGATTTCCAATCAAGGCCAGTTGAGCGCGAGCGATAAGCATCACAGCCGCATAACCGCCACAGAGCAACAAAAATAAGCGATACTTAAACGCTCCAATTGCTCCATAGCCCTCAAGAGGAAATGCCAGCAGAAAAACGCTGAGCAGCAAAGCAATAAAAATAGACGTAAGGCGCTCCAAAACTAGTTTCTCCTCCTAATAATTCTGGGCATTTTGAACTTTATCTTATCACGATTTCAACAGAAATGCAACTCTCTCCCCAAAAAGGATATCCCCAACACCTACCCAATCTCCCCGATCAAATTCACCATCTCAATCGCCGCAATCGCCGCGTCATAGCCCTTATTTCCGGCTTTCGTTCCGGCACGCTCGATGGCTTGCTCAATGGTCTCCGTGGTATTGATCCCAAAGATCACAGGGATACCAGTCTGCAAGGAAACCTGTGCAATCCCCTTTGCCACCTCACTGCATACCAGATCATAGTGAGAAGTAGACCCGCGGATCACAGTCCCCAGACAGATCACCGCATCATAGCGTCCGGACTCCGCCATCTTTTTCGCAATCAGCGGAATCTCAAAGGCACCCGGTACCCATGCCGTCTCGATATGATCTTCCGACACACCATGGCGGCGGAGACCATCCATTGCGCCGCCCAAAAGCTTAGAGACAATAAACTCATTGAACCGTGCGCAGACGATGCCGATTTTCAGTTCTTTTGATACCAGTTTTCCCTCATAAATTCTCATTTTCTAACACTCCTTATTTAATAATTAGTCATATGATTCATCTTTTTCTGCTTTGTCTCCAAATAAAACCGATCCGCATCACATGCCGCAATCTGAATCGGCACACGCTCCGTGACGTCGATGCCATAGGATTCAAGTTGTTCAATTTTATCCGGATTATTGGTCAAGAGCCGGACAGAGGAAACACCCAAATCCCGCAGCATATGCGCAGCGATTGCATAATTGCGCAGATCGTCCGCAAAGCCCAAAGCGCGATTTGCTTCAACCGTGTCAAGTCCCTCGTTTTGCAAAGCGTATGCGCGGAGTTTATTTAACAATCCAATCCCGCGCCCCTCTTGCCGGAGATAGAGCAGCACACCCTGTCCCTCGGCGGCGATTTGTTGCATAGCGGTCTCATATTGCGTGCCGCAATCGCATTTGAGCGATCCCAAAGCATCTCCGGTGAGACATTCTGAATGCACGCGGCAAAGAATAGGGGCAGTGCTGTCAAGGTCTCCCAGTACAAGTGCAAGATGCGCTTCGCCGCTCACACGATCTTGATAGCCGGTGACAGTAAATGTCCCGTAGCGAGTAGGAAGATGGGTGGATACAATGCGTGTTGCGATATTCTCTCTCAAGAGTAGATATTCCCGCAGTGCCGCAATGGTAATGAATTTGAGATCATGCGTCTGTGCAAGCGCTATGAGTTCCGGCGTTTTCATCATGGTACCGTCATCCGCCATGATCTCCACACACAGTCCGCAAGGTGCAAGCCCCGCAAGACGCAAGAGGTCTACAGTTGCCTCTGTATGCCCGGGACGAGCCAGCACACCATGTTCTCGTGCCAAAAGGGGGAACATATGCCCAGGCTTCCGAAAATCTGTCGGTTTTACATTCGACTCCGTACACTTTCGCGCAGTGAGCGCCCGCTCAACCGCTGAGATGCCAGTACCGGTATCCACATGATCGATAGACACGGTAAAGGCTGTAGCATGGGGATCTGTGTTTGCAGAGGTCATCTGTGAGAGTCCCAGCTTTTCTATAAATGCCTGATCCATGGGCATACAAATCAGCCCTTTGGCGTGAGTTGCCATAAAGTTGATCATCTCTGTCGTGGCAAACTCGGCAGCAGCGATGAGATCGCCCTCGTTTTCCCGGTTTTCGTCATCTGTGACGATGATCATCTTACCTGCTTGCAGGTCAAAAATCGCTTCGTCAATGGTGTTATAAGCAAACATAAACTTGTCTCCTAAAAGCCGTGTTCGGCTAGAAATTCATATGTGAGTTTGGGTGCCGCAGTCTCAGTCTGCGGCTGGAGCAAGCGCTCCACATACTTTCCGATCAAGTCATTTTCCAAATTGACCAAGTCCCCCGGACGTTTCGAGAGAAGTGTCGTTTCTGTACCAGTGTGTGGGATGATAGAGACAGAGAAGCTCCGCTTATCTATCCCTGCAATCGTTAAGCTAATGCCATCAATTGCAATGGAACCCTTTTCGATCACATAGCGCAAGATAGAAACCTCTGTCTCAATCTGCACCAGAACAGCATTATCATCAGACTGCATCCGGGCAATTTTTCCAACACCATCAATGTGTCCGGACACAATATGCCCGCCAAAACGCCCGTTCGACGCCATCGCCCGTTCAAGATTGACAGCGCTGCCGGAACGCAAAGTACCAAGTGCGGTGCGATTCAGTGTCTCTGGCATGACATCTGCGGAAAACTGCTTGCCGGAAATTGCCGCCGCTGTGAGACAAATCCCATTCACCGCCACACTGTCACCCAACTTGAGATCAGAGAAAATCACATCCCCTGAGATCATAAGCCGACTAGACCGCGCCCCGCGTTCAATCCGTTCAATTGTTCCGATCTCTTCAATGATACCAGTAAACAAAATTATCACACCTTTCGTAGGGGCATTCGGACGCCATGTATGGCGTCCCTACGTAGGGACACGATATATCGTGTCCTTCTCTATTTCCGCATCAAATCATATTCCAAAAGACCTTGTGTCTGTCTAGTGGTTGCTACAGGGCAGACACAAGGTCTGCCCCTACATTTGTAATTACAAATCATACTCCAAGAGCAAGTCTCTGCCAATCGCTGTGACAGTGGGTGTACCAAGCAAAAACGCTTGCTCCGGCAGGGGTACTCCCGCACCGCCGACCGGACCTTTTGCCGTGTCTCCGCCAAACAGCTTGGGTGCGATGTAGACCTGTAAACGCTGCACAAGCCCAAGTTCCAACAGACTATAATTCAGCGCTGCACCGCCCTCAACCAACACAATGTCAACTTTCTCCGCGTGAAGCCATTCCATCAGCCGAAGCAAATCCACTCGTCCATCTGCATCGGGGAGAGGGAGCACCTGACATCCTGCCGCTTCGTAGGGCGCGATATCCACATTGCGCCGCTCAGCGCAGACAATCAAAGTTGGAACATCTTTCGCCGTCCGAACAAGCTGACTATCAAGAGGTGTCCGCAGATTCGAGTCGCAGACAATCCGCAGCGGATTCCGCCCATCCGGCAGACGGCAAGTAAGCAGCGGATCATCCGCCAACACCGTCCCAATACCAGCCATGATCGCAGAAACCGCGTGCCTTGTATGGTGGACATGCTCTCTGGCAGCCTCTCCTGTAATCCAACGAGAAGCGCCTGAGACAGTTGCGATCTTTCCGTCTGCGGTCATGGCATATTTCATGATCACATAGGGAGTTTTATGCTGAATATAATGAAAAAACACCGCATTTTGCCGCAAGCATTCATCCTGTAACACGTCTTCAATCACTGTGACCCCATGTTGCCGCAAAATCTCAGCACCGCCTTTTGCGCGAGGGTTTGGATCCAGCGCGCCGATGACCACTGTCCCGATGCCGCTTTCCAAAATCGCCTCTGTACAGGGCGGTGTTTTCCCATGATGGGAACAGGGTTCCAGTGTCACATACATAGTCGCTCCGCGTGGGTCTTCCGTGCAGGCATCAAGTGCATTTCGCTCCGCGTGTGGAGTGCCGTATGCTTCATGGTAGCCAGAGCCGATCATGCGTCCATCTTTCACGATCACAGCGCCCACAAGGGGGTTTGGACTAGTATACCCCGTACCATGTGCCGCCAAATCCAGAGCCTCTGCCATCCAGTCTGCGTGAGTCATCCAAACACCTCCCAAACATAAAAAACGCACTGAAGATAGAGATATCTTCAGTGCGTAATACAACAAGATTGCAGACATATCTTCTCTCATCCAGACTATCACTGACGGCTTCGGAATCACACCGAATCAACTGCAATGCAGCTCGTGGGCTATACCACCGGTGGGGAATCACACCCCGCC
>Ga0123355_10016727_pt1 | contig 11572 bp, 6 predicted proteins | sample TergutEmb28metaG_3_FD_89872 | JGI IMG/M metagenome (GOLD analysis project Ga0123355, IMG submission 89872) | Embiratermes neotenicus P1 segment gut microbial communities from Petit-Saut dam, French Guiana - Emb289 P1 | ecosystem: Host-associated > Arthropoda: Insects > Digestive system > Gut ...
ATTTGATTACAGCACGGTACTCGACTTTCGACATTTCAGCAGCTCACTACAACACGTCCTACTAGCACAAGTGCCTCCAGCATACTGGAGCACGTAGCCACCTGAAACTGATACAGTAACCTCTCAATAGATGGCTCTATATATCCCTCAGAGCATTTTGCATTTGGTGCGGTCTTTGTATGTCAGGCCGGAAACTTATGGACCCACCTACGTATTTGCATGTATTAATGACAGCACAAATACCGTAAAGAATAGTGCAGCAGATTTTTACAAGCATTCAAAGAAGCAAGTTTAAAAATAGATAATAATAGAATTGAATGTGAGGTTATTACAAAGAAAACTTAACCACATTGTAACTGGAAATTGATGTAAGATGTGTGTGAATAACAGTAACAAAACAGAGTGAGGTTAATTATAAAGTTTTGGTAAGGTAAATCAAGAAGTACTGTTGTTTTTTAATTCACACACTCTTGATCTCTCTCATTCCCTAAATTTTCAGCACGTAGCCATGTTGAACAGAGTGAGAAGTATGTAGATTAGAATTGTATGAAAGTAAAATGCTTCTTCTTAAGGAGTGATTAAGTAAGAATTTTCAGGGTTTGTATGGGCTCTGTCTATTAGCAGACTTTCAAATCTTGGTTCTGGTACAAATCAAAGAAGCGTAGTAAGACAGCAATGAATTTTACTCCATAGAGGGCCATGAAACAGTGGTCTGGACACACAGATTTTAGGTTACATATACCATGTGGGTAGTGTGTATAAGTTTTCTGTTTACTAACTCTCTGTACCTGTTTTTTTCTTAGTTAATGGCAAATGCATTTTAGTGATAGTGTATTATCACCAGTCTAATCTAGTATAGAAATGTGCTAGCTGCCTTTTACTGTGTATTGTGATATTCGCGTGCCCTCTGTTTGTTGCACTTGTACTCACAGATGTAACAAGTTGTTACACTTCTTTCACCAATTCAGCAGCCAAGTAGGAATAAAAAAAGCACTAGCTCCCTCAGGAGAAAAATAGTTCACTCTCCCTGTTCAGATAGGTTGTTTATTGAGGCTGACAGATGCTTAGTTACTTCCCCAGTAAACAGTGCCATTTAGGATAAATTTTACAAAAATGTTGGTACTGGAGCTGTTCACTCACAATGTTGAGACCGCCACACATTTATTTCCTTTCTGTAGAAATCACTTTTGCATTTTGAGGACACTCTTGGTTTATATCTGCTTTACAACTTGTGCGTTTTGAGTGCACTGCAGGTTTGTATGCCTTTCTGTAGAACTTGCTTGCTCTGAGAGAACTGCAGATTTATGTCTCTTTCTGTAGAGCTCGTTTTGTTTCTGTAGGATCGGTGACAGACACTCTGAAGCAGAAGTTAAATGAACGATGCAAGTTTTGGCCAGCTTGTCGATCAGGTGATAAATGCATCTACTTGCACCCTACTATTCCTTGCAAGTAAGTCTTAGCTGTTGGTTGAGTTCTGTCTTGCACTTCTAAATTCAAGAAATATGAAAATTGCATTCTGTAAAATAGTGAATAGTTTCTAATGTTATATGTATATGATGGTTCTTGGGACAAACGTGTGTAAATGTTAGAATGCATGTCAAATGCACCTGTGAGTGTTGTGGTGAGGAGGCAATGGAGTTTTTTTTTTTTTTTTTGGTAGTATTATAGTGTTCATGTTCTGTGAGGAATTTTGTTCTCTTCAAGGTCATTTCCCAATTGTAAGTTTGGTGACAAGTGTCTGTATATTCACCCAAACTGCAAATTTGATGCTTCATGTACCCGGCGAGACTGCCCTTTCACACATGCTAGTCCACGCAACATGAGCAGTGCTACTGCTGCAGGTATTTCCTACACTCAGTTTAATTTACATGTTCTTGTCTGTGAGGAGGGTTATAATTAACATGATGTGGCAGTGAAATGTAAGCATCTAACTTCAAGTAGCAGGGATCTCTTTGAGAGGCTGATAATATGCTAGCTGCTGAAGAAATTCCTCACCTTTTATGGAACCCAAAGATTCTTACCATGTTAACATCTTATACACCCTCAGCAGTGCATGTATAAGTTTTGTGGTTATTTATTCAATGCAATTTTATGAATAATTTTGATGGTATATCAGTCATTAATATGAATTAAAAGGGATGTAGTGAAGTATGTATACATTGAAGATTCCTTACCATGTTCACAATGTCCCACCACTGACAAATGTTAGATACATGTGTTGTATAAGGTTATATACTGGAGTCATTCTTATGTGTATCGTTTCCTAGAGGTATTGTAATATGTGGGTAATACCATGTTAATTTCACTTCATGAATGTTGTAATGTTATTCAATATTATTTCAAAAGATTTGATATCTGATGATAACATCGCTTCACCCTTAGGTCAGAGAGTAAGGGGACAGGCCCCTTTCAACTCTATGATGACAAATTGACCCTCAACCTGGAGTGGCAGTCAGGGAAGGGAGGGGATATAGAACAGTTCAGTTCACAAAACACAGTATTTTTAATTAGATAAAAGCCCTTTGTAAGCCACGTCAGAGTTTAGATCATGTTGTGTAATGACAGAGGTCAGTTTAATTACTTATGTTTCTAAGCCTGATGGGGCACTGTCTGGCCTGCAGTTGATTAAACTGGATCTGTTAACACCTCTAGGGGTCGGCACCATTACACCTTATTGCTTCACTCCAACTGCTGTGCAGTTTGTCACTCCAAAAACTTAACGCTACCCATTGCTCCAGCTTGGCAAAACTTAACACCAGTACCTGCCATGGTGGAAACGCATGAACTGTTAATTTCCAGACTGCAGATGCAACACCACAAGAGATGAGGTCTCATTTGGAATGAAATTAAAAATGGAAGAGAAATATGAAATTTATTTTGTGGCTGTAGGCTGTGGCTGTGTGAATGTGATTCAGTTTTTCCAGAATGTTTCAGTTGCAGGAATTGCAGTGATGATGATGAGCTTTATGTTTCATAGCAGCAGGCATTTTGTGAACATGTGAGCACCTTGAAGTTCTGTTGGTTGTGTTTTAGCACAGTTTTTGTTTCTTGAACAGATTTCAGGTTACTCATTTTTGTATATAAAATGATAAGCGTATATATGGTATTCATGTCGTCTTTACTGACTCCAGCTGCTGCTTTTAACCATTGTGTTAGTAGTCTGCCTATGGCACGTATTGTTTGTTTAGTTATTGTTTCCTTCCATGGAAACTAGGTGAACATTGCAGTTGCAGATACTTTTTGGCTTATCCGTTGTTTCAGTAGAAGACAAGGAAAGAGTTTTTTGCATAGCATTATTGTAATGTTTTGTCTTCTGCATCAAGGAAGTGCAGTCCTTACAAAGAAACCAGATCTGATGTATATTTCCTGTACTTTATGGTGATAATCTTTACGGGTAGTTGAGCAAAGCAGAAAGTTTGTTGTTTTATAATAATAATAATGCATGTGCATCTTTTAATTTTTCTGTTCATGATATTACACCCTTACATTTGCCACATTTTGCTGCTACTGCTGCTCGTTCATTGTTTGTTATATTTTGAATCCTTTTTCTGTTACACATTCCCATTGTTACTACTGTTTTCATGGCTTATCTACATGTTCAGAAACACTTATCATCTTGTTTTCCCCAGTTTCTTTGAGCTTTTGCTTGTAAGGAAACTCTTAAGTTGCTTTGTCTACCCTTCCTTGCACTTTCAGCAATTGTTTTCTGTATTCCTTATGTTTAAGTTTTTGCAGCCATTATTCGTTGCACTGGATTGTCTTTTGGGATTAGGCCATATAGTTCAATAAAGATTTTTTGGTGTTTGGGGAACTGCTGCACTTGCCGTCTTCTGACATTGAGCATTTTGGGGGAAGATGCCACTCATTCCCCATCCTGCACACTGCCTGCTGCCAACACTACATAAGGGCACCACAATAATCCCCAGATTCACCCACCCTGAAAATGGAAAATGTAGCATTTGCTGAAATGTCAGGAAATTCCAATTACTATATATCACTCTACCTGGAAAGGCAATCCAACGCATTTGTCGTCTGTAATGTTCAGACTCTTGTTCTTCTGTCTTCCCATAAATTTCATACATTCATGACAGTTTCATGCATTTGCCCCCTTTTCATAAGGAATCTGATGTTGACTGAGTTGGTGGACTAAGTGACATGACATAACATTTATTCCACTGGCATGATGCTAATATACTTGTTAATTGCTGCTGACAGTACCATTGAGGACAGGCTCTGAACCCAGGCTCTAAACATTGCATCTTATTGCACTGACAACACAACCAATATGCTACCCTTACCACCTCATGTAGAAAGAGTATTTCCATCTGCCAGCTCCAGGGGGTTCTTTACTGGCCAGAAAGGTTTTGGTAGGTTTGGTAACTGTTCTTATAATATCCCCACCAGATGGCAGTAATAAACAGTATCTGAATGTGTGCTGCAGTTGGTGTTATGGAACTGACTTTTACCAGAAAGAATTTTCGTGGAGTCACATAGTAACATTGCTTACTCTCTCAGGCTGTATTTACAGTACTGGAAGTAAAATGAAAATTGACTCAGTTCAGGGAATATGTGAACAGTACAACAGTGTTTTCCAAACAAGGTACCCCTGGACTAATATGCTGCTACTACTACTACTAATAATAATAATGCTAATAATAATGTAGTGCTTGCCTATCAAAATGATGGCTGGACTTCCATCATGTTTTCCTGGGAAAGACACTAGAGCTTATGGTAGAATTTTGCTGCCACAAGCCAAAGAGATTTGGCAAACCTAATTATAGCAAGGACTCGAGGATTCGTAAAACAATTGTTCATTTCAGTCCCAATTTGGATAAAAGTAAAATATATATGTTCTATTTTGTGAAACTAAATAATATGTAACAAAAATCAACAAAGTAATAAATATAAACTTGGTCAATCAAACTCTGCCAAAGTGTAATATAAGTTATTTAGATAATTAACTTGCCCTTTTCTTTCTCTATAAATTGAACGTGTAAATTTGAAATAAAATCTGAATATAATTGCCAGACTGCTCTACTTGAAGTAAAGTGAATTCAGAATACCAGTCAGTATGTCTTACCTTGAATAAACAGTAGACGGCACAGCATCGTAGTATCATTACAACAATCTTTGTAATAATTATATTCAATCACCGTAATTCATCATTCGTAGATACATGACGGCCGACAACAAATTTGTTAGTGAGTGAGGGCGTTTACCAGGTCGCGCTAAGCTTTATAGAGAAGAGCTGATAAGTCACGCATTCTTAAATGTATAATGATCTGATCAAGTCACTGCTGGGTTCAAGCTGGTTAGTACTGCTGACTTTAGCAGTTGTGACTGAAGGATCTCTTCCTGCTTTCACAAGTATTAAAATTTCGAAGTTTCTATCTAATACAAATACATATGTAAATTTGATATGCATTACACTAATAATTCTTAAGTTGTTAATGATATTTGTGTAGAGTACTGCTGTGAATCATGTCAAAATGTTTCAGCATCAAGAGTCACGGCATCAGCACGAAGAGCTACACAACAGGTGTGCAGATTCTTCCCAAAGTGCAGCAATGTGAATTGTCGGTTCTTGCATCCAAAGGTATGGGATTAGTTTAAGTAACTGTAGGAAGTGGATAGCTAATAAGCCCTGTATAGGTGTGGGAATGAAAATAACAATCAGAGGTTTATGAAAAAGGAAGCAGGAGCATATTAAATGTGCACAATGGTTTTTGCAGTTGACTTCAGAATCTTTTGTCTTACCATTTGAATAGATACAAATTAAAGATTAGAATATTATGTACAAAACTTTAATTTTACTGAAAATCAGGTAAGTCAACAGAACTGATTTGATCAAATTAAAAACAACTTTATATTTCAGCTTTATACTGCCATTATTAGCCTAAATATGAGACTGTTAAAATACTGCAGACCTTCTTGTTTTATGGGTTTTTGCAATGCACATATTTCTGCAGACATACACAAGTGCCACATCTATCTGCCTGTTTCCTTGAGTACAATGTACAAGCCAGAAGTTTTCAAGCTGGTCGTGCAAAAAAACTGAGCAGCTTTAATTTACCTATGTGCTACTAGGTACTACCACTGAGTCAATTTATTGTGAATTAGTGCAGTGAGACTCACTGTAACAGAATGTTGTGCAGTTGAAGTTTAATTATGTGTTGAGCATGTTTTGTACTTGTCAGCTTGGTGAAATGGCAGGCTTTGAGAAACAGAGAATTTGTGTCACGTTTTGTTTTAACCCTGAGAAACTAACTAGCTTCTTAGACTGATGAAATGTTTGCAAAGCGTTTTGTAATGATGCCCTGTGTAGAACACAAACCTTTGAACTATACTCGTGTTTTAAAAGTGGTCACACTTCAGTTGAGGATTTAGGATTTTGAATGTCAACTCACCAATTATTAAGTCAGACTGATGAAAACATGGACAAAGTGCATTGAGTCATCCATGAGGGCAGCTGGCATGCAACTAATGATATCTTTAGTATTCTAGGCCTATAATATATTACATGGTGGTGGCACTTTACCAATGATTTAAACTTTGAAGGAAATAATAACAGCCTGTAACAAAGGTAAGCCTGAAATTGTTATATTCCCCCAGTCCAGAAAATTTTTCTTGCATCTTGTAGCTTCCTTCATTGCATGTTGTACAGAATGTACCTTACTCTACTTATCACAGGTTTTAGAACTAGTTCTTCCCGTATTGTAACTTGTCTGTAAATGATTATATTCATGCTAATGAAGAGCTTAAAGACAGAAGGAGAAGAAAGTAAAGTCAGTCATAGAGAAAGTATAGGTGTTTGGTAAGTTAACTCAACAGTTTTTGCAGTCATAAACCATTATGGTGTAAATAGATTGACACTTATTTCATCTAGAAAAATGGAGACATACTCAGGGAAGTGTTAGACTATCATTCTTTGCTGAATGCAAAAATTTCTTGTGTAAATGGTCTTTACGCCACCTCAGAAGCCTTGTGCATATGGTTGGAAATTGAGACACAGAAAGGGTTGTCATTCACAGGTGCTGTGGTGAGGGAGAAGGTTTTGCAGTCACACAGCCACTGTGTAGGGTGGGGGAGAGAGGAAAAGGCTAGCTTACGTGCCAGTAAAGGTTGGTTTGCAAAAATTGAGAAGTGTATGAGTATGCACAGCATGAAGAGAACAGGTGAATATCTTAATATACGATCTTATTTTTATCTAGTTTTGGCTCTTACAACTCCAGTTATTGTAAAGTTGAAATCTCATCTGTCTGAAAAATTATCATTTTAATGGGTTGTGTTAAAATTATCTTTTTTTGTGTATATTTTTTATTTCCTGGTGATCGTTTTCCAAATGTTGAAACATGTAGCAAGCAATAAAATCTGATAAAAAGTTGAGTTATGACTAATGGTTTGTGCTTCCACTCTGCTGTGTATGTATCACAGCAGAATGTCATGGATAAAGTATCCCATTTTTTCAGCAGCTCTTAACTTTGTGCATTGCACTTTCATGAATGGGAGTTTTTAAGAATGTAGCCCTGTGACAAAGAAGGGTTTGCTGTACACAGAAGATATTTGTGGTATTGCAGTATAATTTATATGCAAGGTTGGGTTTCAAGCATTCCATTAGATGTCAATTGAGTATTGCCTGTGTACAATAATGTTCTCATATCAAAGCTGATGGTGGCCTTAGTCTAAAGCTGGAACATATAGCCTATGTTTGTTAAATTATTTATGTCAACATTGTGTTGGTCTCACAGTTACAAAATATTATATTTGGATTGGAGCTCTACACCACTGTCTGTGAACCATACACATTGTGCATATTGATACATGAACTGAACTGGAGCTCTTTCTGTTTGAACTGTACTAAGTTATAACTGTTTACACTCAATACAGGCACTACACTGATTTAACAGGCAGTGAAATGTAAGTTATATTTATGTAAGTTTTGGGAGCAGTTCTGAAACTTGTATCCTGAAAATTATGTCACTCTTTGTTAAGGATCCGTGGTGATTCTAATAACAGTGAGAAAGATTAGTAAATTTTGCAATGGAATTACAGATATGAATGAATTAGGTCATTTATTTGAGCTGCCGTAAAGTAGGTCTGTCTCATTGAATGTCGTCACATCTTTTAGTGGGAAGTAACGTTTGAATAATATCACACAGAAAAGCAAGTTGTCACATCTTCTGATGTCAAAGTGGCTGATCTGATATGCCTTGACATGAAGGACAGCGAGTGTAATAACACATTGGCCTGTTGTGATGTCTGCTATGCAGCATGAACAATTACAAGACACTAAATTTTGTCTGGTTATTTTTCTTAAATTAGCTGTATTGACTGAAGTAATTTAATGTTGTCGTATATTTCAAGGTTTTGGGATCAGCCTGATGAAATATGTATGGTAACCATATTTTTGTTTTTCATAAAAGAGTTCTGTTGACTGTAATACCCCCTTACATGATTTTCCATGTTTTGTGCCACAGTCTGACCGAAAGATAGAGTATAATTTTACCTTTTGTTTTGTATGGATATGGAACTTGCTGTCTTACCCTATAGGATGAGTACAGTTCATTGGTGCCAGAACAGGTGCTAACAAGAATATTTGTTTAATATCGTTTGTTCCATGCATTGCGATTATAATCATACACATACACCGACAGATGCACACAGTTTATTTAAAATCATAAATTGTCCATGCAGATGAACTTCGCTACATGTTTTGGCAATAAATCGCCATCCTCATGGAAACCTTACACAAAGGCATACAGAACCAGCATGTCCAATTCACATAAACGGTGTTAAAAATGAAATGTTAAAAGAAAATAGTGGCAGCCATAAAGATAAAAATGCTGTGAATAATATGCACATTTTTATCTTCATGGATGCCACCATTTACTTTTAACATTTTATTTTTAACACCGTTTATGTGAATTGGATGTGTTGGCTCTGTATGCGATTTATCACTGAAACATGTGTGGGTAATTTATGATTTTATATAAATTTGTACATTTATTGGTGTATATATTTGTATGTATATATTTGCATGTAGGTGAGAATAAATAAACATGTGAATGGAGTAAATTCCATAATGAGGAGCTTCATAATTTGTATTCTTCATCACAATTTATGAGGGGGCTCAAATCAAGGAGGACAACATGTTTAGGGCCTGTACTGTGCATGCTGTTCATGGTAGGAAATTAATTCAAAATTTTATTTAGACAGCCTAAAGGTAGAGACCACTTTGAACACATAGACATGTTTAGGAGGATAATATTAAAGTGGATCTTATCTGGTGGGAAGATATGCACTGGATTCATGTGACTGAGGGTAGGGTCCTGTGGAGGGCTGATGTGAACACGGTAATGAACCTTTTGGCTTCATAAAAGGGGCAGCGTATTCATTAGCTGAGTGATAGGTAGATTCAGAAAAATCTGTTCTGTAGTTTTACTGACTTAGTTACTTACTACACGTGTATGAAGTATAAAATGTGAAAGTGGACTGTTCAGTAACTATGACAGATTTTCAGTCTGTGCCATCTTATTGCATTATATGGAGAACCTATCATGTGCCTTGTGAATTAACTGTGTGGAGCAGAGTACTTAGTAAGAACTTAATAATTGTCTAGCTAGTGAACAGTTTTCCCATATCTGATGGAACCTGATTGTTCATTGCCATTCTAATGGGAGCATACCACTGGAACCTATCCTACTAGTTAAATCTAATCCACGCCTTCCTTCTCCAAGGTCCTTTTCAGTTTTATGTTCCCATTTATGCTTAGGTGTTGTAAGGCAACCAAAAGTTGGTGTGCTGTGTCCATTTTATCCTTGTTTATTTGATTACCCTCATAATGTGGAGGAAGAATAAAAGTTATGTAGGACCTCATTATTTAAGTTTCTCTTTTAAATAAAATATTTTTTCTCCTGTCTCCTTGTGCAGTGCTTTGCCCTGTGATGACATGAAATGTCCTTCTATGGATGCACTGAAACTCAGGCACTGGTGTTATGTTGCAGCCATGTCGATATGGGCGGTACTGCAGCAAGAAGGCAGAGTGCACTTTTCTGCATGAAGATATTCCACCAGCTGACAAACTGAAGTGGTTTTGTCCCTTCAGACTGTAATGCAGCATGCTTCAGAGAAGAAACTGGATATAGAAACAAAATTGGGCAGGAATGTGAACCATAAGATATTACAGATTTTTCTGTTGAAAGTATGAATTGTAAGCCCTCTTCTGACTTGCTTCTGAGGATATACAGTCCAGGTGCCTGTTGCATTTTCCATTCTATTGTCATTAGTCTGATTTGAAATTTGGTTGCCAACTCTGTAGTGCTAGGAAATTTAATCGCTATTCCAGGACAGTAAAATTACTGCTGATCTACACCCATTGCTTTATCCACTTACTCTTGCTATGACTCTTCTCTCCAGAATGATTGGAGATGAAACAGTTGGCCCTTCACCTGTGTGGAAGCCATGATGTCAATGTTCTGACATCATTTAAGTCTTGTTTTGGTACCAGTGAGATTTGTTGTGAGGAGTCTAAGGCCCACCCAGGGCTGTAGAGCCAATGACGATGATGATGATGATGAGATTTATTGCAATCCCTAATTTTTTTTAACTGCAAGTTTTATTTGGATAAGCCTAACAGGTGATACACATTTGCAGCAAGCTAGTTAGACAGTTTAGTGGAGACTTATCATCAGGTAATCCATCAGCATGGTACTAGTTCGGTCATATTGCACAGTATTTAATACTTCTTAAGCAGGAGTAACTACCCAGCAAAACTTATTTTAGACACATGTATCACTGCATTGTAATCTGTTGGTTTATAATAACACTTTAATTTCTAGTAGTAATTTTTAGTGTAAATGTACGAAAGACAGATATGAAAACAGTCTGATTGGGACCATAACACTAATGATCTCCTCAAACTTTGCATCAATAGCTGTCCTAGTCCAGAATTTTCCTCTTCTACAAATTTGGTGGATACTCTTCGAATGTCTCAGCATCTGTTAGGCCACAACCTAAAGTGTGAAGAATAAATTCTGATTGGCTGCTTTGAATTGATGTCATGGACTCATAAAGCATGTGGGTAACCCTGAACCCCCGTTAAATGTATAACAAGTGGAATGTTGTTGGTAGCCTACCCTTTTTCAAAAATTATGATGCAAAACTACTAAACTTTTGAATTTCAGAGTGTCAGAGTTGCCTAACATCCTGCTTTCTTCCTGACAGTGTTACACACCCAAGTTCCTTTTGAAGCAGAGTTCTGGTCCTAGCTAGCTTGCCCTGACTACACAACTCTTTTCTTCCCTGGCAGGTATGGTGGCTACTTGACTGACATGTTTTAATTAACTTGCCAAATGTCAAATGCTGATTTTCCTCAAGTTCTGTTCTGTTTCTACTATCATTTTGATATCAGTTTATAATCTGTATGAACTCCTAACCCTATCTGTACAGTTATACAGGGTGTCCCAGGAGGAATGTGCCAGACTTCGGGAGGGTGTTCCTTATGTTAAAGTATACCGATATAACCCAAAACACCTATGTCCAAAGTTGAATGGTTACGGAGATAATGGCCAGA
>Ga0123355_10016728_pt1 | contig 11572 bp, 8 predicted proteins | sample TergutEmb28metaG_3_FD_89872 | JGI IMG/M metagenome (GOLD analysis project Ga0123355, IMG submission 89872) | Embiratermes neotenicus P1 segment gut microbial communities from Petit-Saut dam, French Guiana - Emb289 P1 | ecosystem: Host-associated > Arthropoda: Insects > Digestive system > Gut ...
CGCTCGCGCTCTTGTGGTTCACCCGACGGTATTGCTGCTCGACGAACCCTTCGCCGCCTTGGACGAAATCACACGGTTTCGCTTGAACAACGATCTCCTCGCGTTGTGGCAGCGGCAGCGATGGACAGTGATCTTCGTCACGCACAGCGTTTTCGAATCCGTTTATCTGTCGCAGCGCATTATGGTGATGAGCGCTCGGCCGGGCCGCGTTATTTCGGATTTGCGAATTACGGCGCCGTATCCGCGCGACGATGGTTTTCGCAATTCCAGTGCCTACCACGAATTTTGCCGCATGACCTCGGCCGAGCTTGGCCGGGCTTTGGGCGGCCAGCGCGAATAAAACGCATGGAAGAAGTCGAAAGCCACGCAGGGAGTACGCCGCTCATCTTCCGGATTGTCGTGCCGGTGTTGATCGGGCTTGCGTTTCTGGCCGCATGGGAGTTTGGGGTACGCTATTTTGAAGTTTCCAAATTCGTCTTGCCGGCCCCGTCCAGCGTCGCCGCGGCCCTGATAGACGATTTTCCATCGCTCCTCGCATCGCTATGGAACACCCTGCGGGTGACGATCGAAGCCTTTTTTTCCGCGCTGGTTCTCGGGGTGCTGTTCGCGGTGCTGTTCGCGCAATCGCGCGTGTTTGAAATCAGCCTGTTTCCCTACGCCGTGATACTGCAAGTCACGCCGATCATTTCGATTGCACCACTGATCCTCATCTGGGTTGGACTCGATCACGTCGATCGCGCTCTGCTTATTCTCGCGACCATCGTCGCCTTCTTTCCTATATTGGCAAACACAACACTCGGGCTCAAAAGCGCCGATCACAATTTGCGCAACCTTTTCGACCTGTACCATGCAAGGCGCTGGCAGCGTCTGATCGAACTCGAATTTCCCACGGCCCTGCCTTATCTGTTGGCCGGAGCCAAGATTTCCGGTGGATTGGCGCTGATCGGCACGGTCGTTGCGGAATTCGTTGCGGGCTCCGGATCGGGAACCGGGCTCGCCTGGCGCATCATCGAATCGGGAAATCGCTTGAATATCTCGCGTATGTTCGCTGCGCTGCTGCTTCTGTCTGCCCTTGGCATCTCGATCTTTTTTCTGCTCTCGGCAATTGAGCGTGTCTTGCTAAAAAACTGGCACGAAAGCGCCGTCGGCAGGGAGAATTGACGTGCCGGTGAGCTCAGCATCAGCTGCGACGTTGCTGCCTGTAACCGGTCCGCAGACGGTGTCGATGCATACTGCCGATGGTACGCGGCTGGACGCCGACGTGTACCGGCCGGACGGCGGCGGCGAGTTTCCGGTTTTATTGATGCGCCAACCCTACGGCCGCCGCATTGCCTCAACCGTCGTCTACGCGCACCCATCCTGGTACGCAGCGAATGGCTACATTGTCGTCATTCAAGACGTCCGTGGCCGTGGTACTTCGGGAGGTCGTTTTCGGTTGTTTGTAGACGATATTGCTGACGGTGCAGAAACCATTGCGTGGGCCGCTGGTCTTCCAGCCTCCAATGGGCGCGTCGGAATGTACGGCTTCTCCTATCAAGGTCACACTCAACTGCTCGCGCTGGCGTCCGGTCGCCCGGAGCTGCAAGCCATCTGCCCAGCCATGGTCACGTGGGACGTGCGTACAGACTGGGCCTATGAGGGTGGAGCCTTCTGCTTCCTCAGCAATTTGCAGTGGGGCATTCAGATGGCCGCCGAGCAGGCGCGGTTGGCTGGAGACGTGACAGCATTTGAATCCCTATTTGCCGCTTCGCGCGCGCTGCCGCTTCATTCGTCAAGGCCATGCCGCCCCGAGGTTCTGGAGCGCTTTGCCGAGTACGGCCATTACCGCGACTGGGTCATCAATCCGGCCGATAGCGAGTACTGGCAGGGCATCAGCGTCGGTCGGAGCTTGCAGGGCAAGCCTATGGACGTGCCAATGCTGCATATCGGCGGCTGGTATGATCTCATGCTAAATGGAACATTGCGCGTTTATCGCGAGGCCTGCGCGCGGTCGCGCAAGCCGCAACGATTGGTGATCGGACCATGGACGCACATGCCGTGGGGTCGTCATACGGGCGGCGATTTTGGCGCAGAGGCCACCGGCAATATCGATCTACTGCAAATCGCCTGGTTTGATCGCTTTCTGAAAAACATCGACAACAATGTCGATCAAGCCGAGCCCGTGCGGCTCTTCGACTTGATCGCCAAGACCTGGCGTTCGTTTGACGCCTGGCCGCAGCCCAAGCGACGCGCGTTTTACGTATCCAGCGATGGGCTTGCTGCCACGACGATGTGCGGCCGGTTGAGCGAAGAGCCACCATCTGCGCCTGCCGCCGACTGGATTGTCCACGATCCCTGGCGTCCAGTGCCGGCGCTCGGCGGCCACAATGCGGAGCTGGGCGGCATGCAAGAGCGCTCCGCACTCGATGACCGCGCCGACATACTGGTCTACTCGACTCAACCCCTCCCGGCTCCGATCATGCTTGCTGGCGAGGTCGAACTGACCCTTTCCGTGCGCGCTGATCGGCCGAGCTTCGACGTCAGCGCAGTTTTATCGCGGGTCACACCCGATGGGCGCGCATTCAATCTCACACAAGGACATTGCCGGATCGAAAACCAGGGTCATGAGCCAGTACGAATCCCCATGCGCGCTTTGTGCGCGAGTTTTTCAGCTGGGGATTCGCTTCGCTTGTCACTTGCCGGCGCAAATTTCCCAGCTTTCGCCGTGAATCCAGGAACGGGCGCCGCGCCGGCCGAGACGCGCCTGACCGATAACCGTATCATATGCCTTTGCGTTCACAGTGGTGGCGCCACGCCGAGCTATATCGAGCTTCCTGTCATCAAGCCTGACTGAAAGGAACCGCCGTGCTGATGCACCAATTGTTGGCTGATGGGGCTGCTCGCGAGCCAGACAAAGTGGCATTGCGCTGGGTCGATCGCAACAAGGCGCTGACCTATGCTCAATCAGTTGAGGCCACCGAGCACTTCGCCGGAGCCTTGCATCATCTGGGCGTTCGCGCCGGCGATCGTGTCACCATATTTGCGCACAATGGAATGGATTATCTGATTGGCATGTTCGCTTGTTGGCGTATCGGAGCAATCGCTGCCCTGGTGAATGTGCGTTTCGCTGACGAACTCGAATATTACTTTAATGACCATACGCCGCGCCTGGTGATTTACACGCACGATATGGGCGGTGCCGTGCGCCGAGCGGCGCGACAATGTAAGTCGTTGGAAAAGCTTGTCTGCATGGACGGTCCGCAAGAGACAGCGGAAAGTCTCCCCGATCTGCTCGAGGCCAAGTTTGCAGCTCCGCCGGACCCCCACGACGAAGACGCTATCGCTCACCTTTCGTACACGTCCGGGACTTCGGGGCGACCGAAGGGTGCTTGTCTGGCGCACGAACCGACCATGCGCGCGAGCCGGTGTATTGCCGAACGGTTGCGGTTGTCACCACAGGATGCGTGCTTCGGCCCAACCGCGCTGTCGAGTTCCTATCAGCTTGTGGCGAACCTCCTCCCAGGTCTTCATCGCCTTACCACAGTCAGCGTGATGGGTCGCTGGACGCAGCAAAGCGGTTGGGACGCCATGGATGCGGCCGGCGTGACAGCTTTTGCCGCCAATCCCCCGTTGCTGTCAGAGGTTCTAGTCGAGTCACGCAAGCGCGGACGCGTCCCGGGCCGTCTCCGTTACGGGCTGTCAGGCGGCGGACCGGTACCGGGGGCTCTGAAGAAAGAATGGCGGGAGGCACTCCATGTGCCTCTGGTTGAAAGCTACGGACAGAGCGAACTTGGCGGCTTCGTAGGCCTTGGCTATCCGGTTCTCGAACCCGATCATCGATTGGGTGCAGTCGGGCCGGCCCCACCCGACAAAGAGGTCCGTATTTTTAACACACATGGTCAGGAGGTACCGGTTGGCGAGGTCGGCGAGGTGTGCCTGCGGGGGGGTTTTATGAAAGGGTATTGGGGACAACCCGGGAAGACGGCGGAAACCTTGCGCGGCGGCTGGCTGCATACCGGTGACGCCGGCCTAGTCGACAAGGAGGGCTATGTCACCATGCGTGGACGGTTTTCCGAGTTGATCAAGGTGGGTAACGTTACTTGGTTTCCGCGCGATATCGAGGACGCATTGTGCGAGCTGAGCGGGGTTTTGCAGGCCTCTGTCGTCGGACTGCCTGACAAAGCGCTGGGCACACGCCCGATCGGTTGCATCACTGTTGCCCCAGGCACTGAGATTGACGAGGCTGCTCTGCATACGCCGCTGCAAGCCAAGCTTCCCCGCTATGATTTGTCGCCGCTGGCAATCAAGGTCATCGCAGAGTTCCCGATGACGCCGACAGGTAAGATCTCGAAGGCGCAACTGGCTGAGCACCTATCAGTCACGGGTCTCTGATTTCGACCGCCCCGACGATAAGCAGCCGTTGCGTAAGAATCGGGGGCATGGCGTTGTGTGGTCGTCGCGATTAGGGCGGGGCAGCGCCCGAGTCTGGGCTGCGCAGACGGATCCGCTCCAGCGGATAGCGCGCCACCTCGCGCAGCAGGACAACCAGCTTTTCTGCTACCATCTCCGCCACCTTCCCGCCCACCGCGGCGTCAGCTTCGGCCGCATTGCCGCAGACACCCGCAGGGTGCAAATCCTGTGCCTGCCAGCCAAATCCCACGCCCTCGCCCTCGGGCCGCAGGAAATGGAATTCGCGCGCGAGCCCTTGAGCTGCGGAGACGAAGTTCGACGCCTGGTCCATCGCGACGAGATCGGGACGGAAATGCAGCATGAGCGACGTTTCGAGCGCGCCGCCATGGATGCCGTATCTAAGCTCGTCCTCGACAAAGAACCGGTCGAGCCCACCTAGTTGCCACCAGGAGCAGGTGACAACGAACATCCCGTGCCGCACACGCAGGTCGCGCGCGACGATGTCGGCGATCTGCGGCTGGCCGCCGTGGGAATTGAAGATTATCAGTCGTTTAACACCGGCCCGATACACCGACTCCCCGATCTCGGTCCACAGCCGGATCAAAGTCTCGGCCGAAAGCGTCAGTGTACCGGCGAAGCTCAGATGCTCGTTGCTCTTGCCGACGGCCTGCATCGGCAGTACCAGCACCGACAAGTCGCCGGCTTTGGCCAGCGCGGCTTCGATCAAGTGCTCGTTGATGCAGGTATCAACCGATACCGGCAGGTGCGGACCGTGTTGCTCAACCGCGGCGACCGGCAGGACAGCAACGGTATCGCCAGACAACGTCGTGAAATCGGTCGTCTTCAGGTCCATCCACTGTCGGTGACGCGGCATCATCGCAGGCTTCCCCTTTTGATAGTGAATTGTGCGATCCACGTGGCGCGATGCCCAGCCAGTCGGATGCTATGGGCTTCATAGCACCCGCGCCATGCCTGGTACTAATCTTCCTCGGCCGAAGCGCGGACCAGGGTCTTCGCGACATCGACCACCAGCCTGCGCAACCAACGGTTCGAGGCGCTAGCACTACTGCGCTCGTGCCATAGCTGATAGAACCTCATCGGCGCAAGTTCGCTCGGAGCAAGGACAATCCTGAGCGGCAGCCGTTTAGCGTAGTATTCGGCGAACAGGCGTCCGGTGGTGAATACTAGATCGGTATACGTCAGCACATAGGGCGCCATATTGAACTCAGGGACGGTGGCTGCGATCTGACGTCGATAGCCTACCTTCGCCAATTCCGCATCGATCGGGCCGAGCTCGTTCGTCGACCGCGGATGTGGCGCTAGGTGACGCAGCGACAGATAACGCGCCAGTGGCAGGCGCGGGCGGTTGGCGAGGGTATGATCGGCGCGCATCATGCACACCACTTCGTCGGTGTACAGATTGCCGATCAAAAGCTGTGGACGAGGATTCGGACCATTGTCGATCACCAGGTCGATCTCACCGTTCTCAAGCGCCCTCGGCGCATTAAACCCCGGTTCGATGAGGCGCAGCGAGACCCGTAGGCGTGTGCCTGATGCCATCAGGCGCGCGATGATCTGCGGCAGCAGAGTAGTGGCGATGCAATCGCCCACGGCGATCACGAACTCGCGGTCGCTGTTCCTGGGATCGAAGCTGGTTTCGACGTCGATGCGCGCCAGCTGCGCCATGATCTCCGCCATCGGCTCACGCATGGCGAGCGCGCGCTCGGTCGGCACCATGTGGGCGCCGCTGCGCACGAGAATCTGGTCGTCCAGCACCCGGCGCAGGTGACGTAACGTCCTGCTCACCGTCGGCTGCGGCTGCCCGACCTTAGCCGCGACCTTGGTCACGCTGCATTCCAGCAGAAGCAGGTGCAGGATCGTGAGCTGACGGAGATCGAGGGATTGGAGCTGGACCCGCATTCGCGAGATCATAGCACATTTGCCATAGTCGAAAATAACGGCGATGCCTCGGCGCCAGGCCGGGCCTTAGATCACCGAGCGGATCTCTATCCGAATGATCGAGCTGCTGGCCGAGGTCCGCTACCAGCTGGAACAGGTCCGCGACCGACACGAGACGAGACGAGACGAATTGATGATTGTATATTCGGAAGTGACAGTTTCTCTTAGCGGTGCTGCAGTTGAACAAGGTAATATGATGACGGATACAACCCAATTCCTCGCCGCGCTAGGCAACATTCCAACCATTACCGACGGCATTCACCTGCGACAGAAGAGCCGTGATTATTATTGGTACAGCCCGGTCCTGAAGCGCCAGCTTCAGGACGTTGCCGCGGCGGCGATCATCATGCCACGCGACGAGAATGACATTATCGCCGTGCTCAAGGCTTGTTATCGCCATCACGTTCCGCTCACGGTGCGCGGCGCCGGGACGGGCAACTACGGTCAGGCAATGCCAATTCGGGGTGGGATCGTGCTTGACGTCTCGGCGCTCGACCGGCTCTTGTGGGTGAAGCCCGGTCTGTGCCGTGTCGAGGCCGGCATGACGATTTCTAGGCTTGATGAGGCGCTGGGCGTCCACGGGCAGGAAGTGCGCATGTTTTCCTCGACCTACCGCACGGCGACGGTTGGTGGCTTCGTTGCCGGAGGCTCGGGCGGAGTCGGCTCGATCACCTGGGGCATGCTGCGCGAACCGGGCAACGTCGTTGCCGCTCGCATCCTCTCAATGGAGGCGGAGCCGCGGGTAATCGAGTTGCGTGGCAGTGACGTGACGAAGATCACTCATTCCTATGGCTGCACCGGCGTCATCACGGAGCTGGAGATGCCGCTGGCGCCCGCTTATGAATGGGTGGACGTGATTCTCGCGTTCGATGACTTCATGGCCGCCTGCCGTTTCGCCCAGGCGCTGACGGAGGCGCCAGGGATTGTCAAGAAGCTCGCCACGGTGATCGCCTTTCCCATACCGCAAAGCTATTTCAAGCCACTCGCTGAGGTGATTCCTGACGGAAAGCACATCGTGATCGCGATGATTGCGGCCCACGCTTGGGAAGCGTTCGTTGATTTCGCGCGTGCCTGGGCGGCGCCGATCATCTATCGCAAGATGGCTCGGGAGGTGGAGGAAGAGCACGGCGTGCCGCTCTACGAATTCACTTGGAACCACACCACGCTCTGGGCGCTCAAGAGCGATCCTGGCATGACCTATCTTCAGACACGGTTTCCCGCGCCCGACCATCTTGCCAAGATCGAGACGATGTATAGCCACTTCGGCGACGAGGTTCCGATGCATGTGGAGTTTCTGCGCGATGGCGGCACCTTTGCCGCGGCAGGGCTGCAGCTCGTGCGCTTTACCACGGAGCAACGGCTCAACGAAATTATGGCATTTCATGAAGCAAATGGCTGTCAGCAGTTCAATCCGCACGTCTACACGCTGGAAGAAGGCGGGATGAAACGGGTAGACCCAGTGCAGCTCGCTTTCAAACGCGAGGTTGACCCGAAAGGGCTGCTCAACCCGGGCAAGATGCGTGGCTGGGAGGATCCCTCCTGGAACCCGAACCCGGACCAATCGCATGCCCGGCTGCGCCCGGCGTAGTGGCTCGGACAAGAACGAGAGTAACGCGATGGTTTCCGCCTCTGACAACAATCTCCTGACCCGAGTAGGCCCCGGCACGCCGATGGGTGAGCTGATGCGGCAATACTGGATTCCAGCCTGCAAATCGACTGAGCTTGAAGCTGATGGTCCACCGATGCGGCTGATGTTGCTCGGAGAGAAGCTGATCGCCTTCCGCGACGGCGCAGGACGAGTGGGCATCATGGATCAGCGCTGCCCGCACCGTTGCGCATCGCTCTTCTATGGCCGCAACGAGGGTGATGGGTTGCGCTGCATCTATCATGGCTGGAAGTACGACGTCACCGGACGTTGCCTTGACATGCCCAATATCCCGGAGATCCAGAAATTTACGGATCGCGTGGTGGCGAAGGCGTATCCGACCTTCGAGCGCGGCGGTCTCGTCTGGACATACCTTGGCGCGCGGGCGGATGCGCCGCCGCTACCGGCGCTCGAAGCGGTGCTGCTGCCGGCCGAAGAGACGCGCATCATTCTGACGCAGCGGGAATGCAATTGGCTTCAGGCGCTCGAGGGCGATATCGATACCTCGCACTTCGGTTTCCTGCATATGGGGAGCATCGATACGTCGGCTATCGATCGGGCCAACATGCACAGTCATGCGCTGCTGAACAAAGCGCCCGAATATCATGTTGAGGAGACATCCTGGGGCACGATGTACGCAGCGTGGCGCAGGGCAGATCCGGGCGATATCTACTATCGGGTCTCGCACTTCGTCTTCCCCTTTTGGGTGCTGGTGCCTGACGGCAAGTTCGAGGATAACATCTCGGTAGATGCCTGGGTGCCCATGGACGATGCGCATACAATGGTATTCAACTTGGCATGGACCAGACGCAGCCCGCCGCTCCGCACCTTCAAAGACGGTCGCAACGTCCCCGGACTGGAATTCCGCCACGATTTCCTGCCCAATACGAACGACTGGTTCGGCCGCTGGCGTCTCGCAGTCAATCGTGGCAACGATCACATGATCGATCGCTCTGTGCAGCGCGCCGACAGCTTCAGCGGCATCCCCACCATTACCGCGCAGGATGTCGCGGTGGTGGAAAGCATGGGCGACATCGTCGATCGCAGTATGGAGCATCTCGCAGCCAGCGATCGCATGATCGTCTTGACGCGCCAGCGCCTGCTCAAGGCGGCAACTGCCTTGGCGGAAAAGGGCATCATGCCGCCGGGTGTCGACGATCCTGAGATTGTGCTTCGGGCGCGGAGCGGCGCCTATGTCGCGTCCGAGTCTGTTGATTGGCGCGCGGCCTATGCGGAAAGGTTGCGCCGGTCGATCAGCCCGGCGGGGATGCTTCGTGCCGCCGAGACAGTGAGCGTTGAGGAGTAAACAATGAAATCAAGAAAGAAAATAGCGGGCATCAGACGCGCGCTTCTTTGCGGCACGTTCGCGCTGGCTGGGACCATGTTGATTGGTCCAGTCCAGGCGTTCGCGCTCGATAAGATCATCTTCGGCACTGATTGGCTCGCCGAGGGCGAGCATGGCGGCTATTACCAAGCCGAGGCCAACGGTATCTACAAACGATACGGCCTTGATGTTGCTATACGGCCTGGCGGACCTCAGGTGAACAATCCGCAGTTGCTTGCCTCTGGCGCTGTCGACATTGTCATTCTGACAGGCTTGCAGGCGCTTCGCTTCGCCAATGAAGGTGTACCACTCGTCGCGATCGCGGCGTTTTATCAAAAGAATCCGCAAATCCTGATGGCGCATAAGTCGCAGGGCCTGAAAACGTTGGCCGACCTGAAGGGCCGTCCAATCATGGTCTCCTTCTTCGCACGCGACGCCTTCTGGCCCTGGCTACGCGAAAAATACGGCTTCACGGATGGTCAGATTCGTCCATATACCTTCAACCTCGGTCCCTTCCTTCATGATCCGACGGCGATCCAGCAGGGGTTCGTCACCAACGAGCCCTTTACAGCGGCCGCAGCCGGCTCCGATCCGCAAGCATTCCTACTCGCCGATTACGGCTATGAGGACTACGCGGCACTCGCCACCGTCCGCCGAGACGAAATAGAGACCAAGCGTGACGTACTGCAACGTTTCGTTAACGCTACCATTCTTGGCTGGAAGACGTTTCTCCATGGCGATCCAATGCCTGCCTTCAACCTGATCAAGTCGGCCAATCCGGACATGACAATGACCGGCATGAAGAATTCGCGTGAAGGCCTCATCAAATATGGCGTCGTCGAATCGGGTGATGCGGAGAAGCTGGGGATTGGAGCCATGACCAATACGCGCTGGAAAGCGCTGTTCGAGTCGATGGTGAAGGCCGGCATGTACAAACCTGACATGCACTACAAAGCCGCCTATGATCTGAGCTTCGTCGATAGGGGCTTCGACTCGAAATAGATCGCAGAACCATGAAGCAATTTCCCGCGATTCCGACTGAGGGAGCGTACCGAATCGCCAATGCCCGCCTGCCACGTTGCCTTCTATCGACGGCGGCGGGCGGTGACGAAAATTCGGAAGAGCTGATCCCAGCGGCGATTGAAGTGGCGGAAGGCCGGATTGCCGCGATTCATTGGGCAAACTCCGCTGCCGCGGCCGAGAGCGGGCATTCCCTCGCTGTCGATGTCGATGGCGGCATGATCTGGCCGACATGCGCTGATCTCCACACGCATCTCGACAAAGGCTTTATTTCAGGCCGTGCGCCAAATCCCAGCGGCAGCTGGCAGGATGCGCTGCGTGTGGTTGAGGCAGATCGCGCTGCGCATTGGCACGCCGAAGATGTCGCCCGCCGGATGGAATTCGCCATGCGCTGCGCCTATGCGCACGGCACTGCGGCAATTCGTACACACATCGACTCGATCGGCGCTCAGGCGGATATCAGCTGGCCGGTTTTTGCCGAGACGCGGGCGCGATGGGAGGATCGAATCTCGATCCAGGGCGCGGCGCTCGTGCCGCTTGATTATTATGGCGAACCCGCGGGCAATCGTCTCGCCGACGTCGTCGCCGAGCATGGCGGCATTCTTGGGGCCTTCGCACTCAATGACGATGCCGGGGCCGAAAAGCTCGATCGACTCTTCGCGATGGCGCGAGAACGGAACCTCGATATCGATATCCATGCCGACGAAACGGCAAATCCGTTGTCGAACGCCCTCGAAGCGGTGGCCGACGCTGCCATCCGCCATGGTTGGCAGGGGCGGGTCACTGTGGGGCATTGCTGCAGTCTCGCCGTGCGGCCAGCTTCTGCGGCGGTGCGGACAATCGCGCGGGTCGCGGAGGCCAAGCTGACCGTGGTGGCGCTGCCGCTGTGCAATCTCTACCTGCAGGACCGCGCATCGGTGCCGCAGACACCGCGCTGGCGCGGCGTCACCCTGATGCGCGAGCTCGCCGCCGCGGGTGTTACCGTCGCGGCCGGCAGCGACAATATTCGCGACCCGTTCTACGCCTATGGCGACCTCGATCTGGTCGAAGTATTCGCCATTGCCGTGCGCGTTGCACATCTCGACCATCCGCTTGGCGGCTGGGCACGGGCGGTCGCCGCGACCCCGGCCGCAGCCATGGGCTTGGATGACGTTGGCGTGATCCGCGTGGGCGGACCGGCGGATTTCATCCTGTTCCGCGCGCGCTCGTGGGATGAATTCCTGGCCCGACCCGGC
>Ga0123355_10016729_pt1 | contig 11572 bp, 7 predicted proteins | sample TergutEmb28metaG_3_FD_89872 | JGI IMG/M metagenome (GOLD analysis project Ga0123355, IMG submission 89872) | Embiratermes neotenicus P1 segment gut microbial communities from Petit-Saut dam, French Guiana - Emb289 P1 | ecosystem: Host-associated > Arthropoda: Insects > Digestive system > Gut ...
GGCAAAACCTTCCTGGCGAGAGCCGTAGCCGGTGAAGCCAATGTACCCTTCTACAGCATATCCGGCTCAGATTTTGTGGAATTGTATGTAGGTGTTGGGGCCTCCCGTGTGCGCGATCTTTTCGAGCAAGCAAAGCGTACCGCCCCAAGCCTGATTATCATAGATGAAGTAGACGCAGTAGGACGCCGCCGCGGCGCAGGGCTAGGAGGCGGCCATGACGAGCGCGAGCAGACCCTTAACCAACTGCTGGTTGAGATGGACGGTTTTGCCGCCAACGAAGGAGTAATAGTAATTGCCGCCACCAACCGCCCAGACATCCTAGACCCAGCGCTGCTGCGCCCAGGCCGCTTTGATAGGCGTATAGTGGTAAACCCGCCGGATGTAAAGGGCCGGGAGGCCGTGCTGGCTGTCCATGTTGAGGGCAAGCAGCTTGATATGGATGTAGACTTGAAAGTAGTGGCTCAAACCACGGCAGGCTTTACCCCCGCCGACCTGGAAAACCTAATGAACGAATCCGCCCTACTGGCCGCAAGGGCCGACAAGGCCGCCATTGACATGGAGTCCATCCGCAAGGCCTTTATAAAGGTAGCGGTGGGCACAGAAAAGAAAAGCCGCGTAATCACAGAAAAAGACCGCCGTATAACCGCTTATCACGAAGCGGGTCATGCCATCTGCCACGAAGTAATGCCCGATTTAGACGCAACCTACATGATTTCTATCATCCCCACAGGCCGGGCTGGAGGCTATGTAATGGCTCATCCCAGCGAGGACAAGTCCTATCACAGCAAACGGTTTATGGAGCAGGGAATTGTGGCGCTATTAGGTGGCCGGGCAGCGGAAGCACTGGTTCTTGGCGATATAACCAGCGGCGCGTCCAATGATATAGAGCGGGCCACAGGTACAGCCCGCAACATGGTAGTCAAGTTTGGGATGAGCGAAACCCTTGGCCCCATCCAGTTTGGCAACGACAACGAAGAAGTGTTTATAGGCCGGGACTTGGCTCATACCCGCAATTATAGCGAAGAAGTGGCCTCACAAATTGACAGCGAAATCAAGCGTATTGTTACCAATGGCTACAACGAGGCCATAAGCATTATAGAATCTCACATCGATGTACTGCATAAAATAGTAGAGCTGCTGATGGATAAAGAACGGGTTTCCGGTGAGGAAGTGCGGAAGCTGTTCCCGCCGGGAGTGCTGGTTGCCAAAGATAAGAAAGCTTTTATGGGAGACGCGGACACATTCTAAGCGATGATGGGCTACAAGTTCATTGTCAGATGTTGCGCTAACGAGAGATGTGGCATTTGCGAATGAACTTATCAATGGGGGGCTGGCATGACAGGTAAAACCCACAAAGTAATAGGCATAGCCGCAGGTGTAGCCTTCTCCATATACGGGCTGCGGCATGGCAACCCTGCAGCAATCTTGGGCATGGTATCCGCGCCAATGGCGGCAATGCTGCCGGATATAGACCACGGCAGCTCCCGCATAGGCAAGACTAGGAAACTAGTGGCTAACCTGGTTGTGGCGGTGCTGATTGTGGCCACGGTTATTGCCGCCTGGCGCTATAGCTGGCATATAGAAAGCTACCGGACGTTAGTGCTTACATTGCTGGTGGTGGCCATCCCCATTGCAGTGCTTTTTGCCATTAGTCAAACCAAGTGGGGGCGCAGTACTATTGGGTTTGTTACTAAACACCGGGGCATTATGCATACGCTGCTGCTTCCGGTTTTTATGTTTTTTGCTGTTGGGTTTATCAACGAGATATATTTTCGTATATTGGTACTGGGGGCGCTTATTGGGTATTTGTCGCATATTTTGGCGGATTGCCTTACTGTCAAGGGCTGCCCTATTTTATTTCCTATAACCCGGCGAAACTTTAGTTTTATCAAGCTTACTACCGGATCTGTACAGGAGAAGGTTTGCGCGGCGGTTATGATTACGTTGTTTATTGTGCTGGCGTTTGTTTTTTGAAAACAAAAATACCCTCATTGCAAAAATGTCTCCACTCGAAAGACACTTTGTGTCGGTTATATGAATAAGGGGGTAGGTTATGCCCTCCCATGTACGATATTTCTGAATCGCGCCATGGATGTCTCCCGGTAAACCGTAAACCGCTCCAGCCTAAACGGGTCTGACCCAGCGGTTATATATCCCGATCTTACAGTAAAGGCCATGGTAATCCCAGCCTCCTGCAGCGCGGCAATAACGGTATCGTTAAACATTCCAAGAGGGTATGCGTAGGCCCGGCGATTTGTCACAAGCTCGAAGCTTTGCAGGGTGTCCGCCACTATTTCCCCGTGGGTGGCCACAACTAGCATGGTTTCCCGTCCATCTGGTGTGCGGTCGTGCAAGGCATGGGAATGGCTGGCGGTCTCGAATACATCCAGCCCGGTTGTTAGGGTAATAGCTGCTGCCCGTGTCAGGGCGGCGTAGTTCATAGGCGGCTGTACATCCCCCAAAGCCTCGGCATCCCCGGTAATAGGAAAAAGCACCGCCCTCAAGCCATAGCGGCGCAGAATGGGCAGTGCATATACATAATTGGAATAATATCCATCATCGAAGTGTATCATTACGCTGTTTTGCGGCAGAGGCCGCCCGTGGTGTAGAAAGGCCTCTAGCTCGTCCAATGTAGGCGTATAGAAACCGTTGTCCCTTAGATAGCGCATTTGCTCAGCAAAATTTTCTGTGCTGATGGTCCAAGCGTTGTCCCGGAAATGAGTGTTTGCCTCATCCGGCAGGATGTGATGATATACCAGTACGGGTATGCGGCTGGCCGGGACAGTGGATAGGATGAAACTGTTGTTTTTGTGTCCTGCGCCTAGGCCTAGATGGTCTGCCAAAAAACATAATGAAACCATAGTGCGGCCGCCTATAAGCTGGGGCGGGATTGTTAGTTCAACCTCGCGGCCATTTACTGTGGCGCGGGTACTGCCTATGGATAGCACTGCCATATGGCTGCCGCGGCGGACTATTACCTGCTGTGCGCTGCCGTTCCAGGTTACTGTGCCGTTGGTTTGCTCTATTATGTCGCGTAGGGGTAGTAGATTGCCGCTGGATTTGGCGGCTATTTTTGTGCCGTCTATTATAATGTCACTGTTTGAGTCTACTGCAAAAAGTGGGGACGCATTTAAAGCCAGCGCTAATAACAAAATTGCTAAAGAAAAGTGCTTTCTCATAGAATCATCCTTGGGTTTTAATATGCATAGCTATTTGTTATTATAGCGTTTGTATAGCAATAAATACAAAGGAGGATTTTTATGAGAAAGGCAAAATCAGCAGTTGTAGCATTGGTGTTGGCACTGATTATGGCAGTACCGGCAGCGGCAATCGCGCAGCCGGCAGTTGATGTAGCAGACAGTACGCAGTCTTTGGCTATTGCCGCTACACAACAATCACCAGAAGAGATGGGACTAATCCCCATCAGGCAGTTCTTTGTAGAGGAATTGGGTGCAGAGGTGGAGTGGATTCCCCAGTACCGGGCCATTCTTATCAATTTCGAAGGCGGCACAATCGTATTGTTTGTTGATGAAGCCATAGCCTACACCAATGACGTGCCCCTTATTTTAGGCGATGGCGTTATCATGGTTCAAAACCGTGCATTCCTGACAATGGATGACCTTATATTGTTGTCGGATGCCTTTGATGCAACCCATAGCCCATTTGAAATGATTACCCTAGAGCTACCCCCTGAAGCAAGGGACATCGCTTTGGCAGACTTTGACTACCTGGTCAGCTTTACCCTGGCCAACTCTGTATGGGACAATGTAATCTACAGGCGGCTTGGAGTAGACTTTGAGGCCCATGTAGCTGTCCACCGGGAATCTATAGAAAACATGGTTCCCATTACCGTGCCCCATATTCCCCAGCATATCCCTATCCGCGACTGTGATGAGCCATTGTCTGTTGCCGCCAATTATCTGGTTTCCCTCCTTGCGTTTTCTTTTGAAGGGCCATTCCAAGGTATCGGGCACTTGGGCATACGGGAATTGACCATGTATAGGGCCCTACTCACCATTACCCAACGAGGGTATCACAGTGAACATGCGACAGAGTACGCCAGAGCGCAGGCTCGCACAGCCTTTGGCGCATATATAAGCCCCCAAGCCATCTGGTTTTACGGTGAGTATGAGTTTGACCTAGATGGCACTGAGGGCGGCTGGCCAGAAATACCCGGCAATATTGTGACAGAAATCCTTGTGACGGACCAGGTTGCCTACTTACAAATTCAGTCTTTCTTAGGTTGCCGTGAATTTGATAACTTAACAACCGTGCCATTTTTGCATGAGATTCAGGATTTTGACCATCTAATCCTTGATATCAGGGGCAACATGGGCGGCGCAATGGACTATTTTGCAAGTGCTTTCTTCATACCCCTTGCCAGGGAAGCTGCGCCTATCAGCAGTTATCAATTTTTCACTGGAGGCGAAGGAGCTACCGCCTTAATGGATGCGTACTTGCAGTTGTTCTTGTCCCTTGGGATAGATGAAGCTGCATTTTATGCGGCAATCCACCCAGTCAGTGACGTGGTTAGCCAACGTGAATTAGCGCTTATCAACCCTAACGACTATGAGCGCCTAAGCTATGTGCTTGTAACCCGGGAATTTTTTGACCCAGCCAATCTTCCTGCCGAGATGCGGATACCTTTCGAAGGCAAGATATGGCTATTGGTTGATGAGATGTCTATGTCCGCCTCTGTGGGCGCTGCAATGCTGTCTATTAGCTCTGGTTTTGCCACGGTTGTTGGCGACAATACATCTGGCATAATGGCAGCATATCATATGTATATAGCATTGCCTAACACCGGCATTATCTGGCGTGTGGATATTGGCATGTTTACCGATGACTATGGCCGTTCAATAGAAGAGCTTGGGTTAGCGCCACATATTAGGAACTTACCGGGAATGGATGCCCTGGAGACAGTGCTTGAGCTGATTGCCCAAGGTGAGTACTAAGGCAAATTCAATGTGAAACAGGATTGATTCCGAATTAATTTGCTATAATATTGAAACAAAAAAGCACCCTATTCGGTTCGGCTAAGAACTGAATAGGGTGCTTTTTCTATAGAATGATATGAGTACGGGTAGGAATGACCCTACTTATTCTTCAAGTTAAACCAAGCTCCAAGCCCGGGATACTCAGCGACTTCATCCAACTCTTCTTCAATACGAAGAAGCTGATTATACTTGGCAACCCTGTCACTTCTGGCAGGGGCCCCGGTCTTAATCTGCCCGGCATTTACTGCCACGCTGATATCGGCAATGGTAGAGTCTTCCGTCTCGCCGCTGCGGTGGCTGATAACCGTGGTCATATTGTTGCGGTGGGCCATTGCCATGGTCTCGAAGGTCTCGGTCAGGGTCCCAATCTGGTTTACCTTTACCAAGATAGAGTTGGCGGTATCGGTATCAATACCCCGCTGCAAGCGCTCGGTATTGGTAACAAAAAGGTCGTCCCCAACGATTTGCACACGCTTGCCAAGGCGTTCGGTCATAAGCTTCCAGCCGTCCCAGTCTTCCTCGTCAAAGCCGTCTTCAATTGAAATTATTGGGTATTTTTCAACCAAGGCTTCGTACATATCCACCATTTCGGCAGAGGTACGGTATACTTCTTTGCCTGTCATTTGGCTTTCGCCAGCAAAGTAGTACAGGCCTTCTTTGCCGTTCTTTTTGGCATCGCCGTAAAGCTCGGTTGCGGCTACGTCCAGGGCCAGGCGGATTTCTTCGCCGGGCTTGTAACCGGCTTTGTTTACTGCTTCAAGGATAAGCTCGATTACTTCGTCTGGGGTGGCAAGGTCTGGGGCAAAGCCGCCTTCGTCGCCTATTGCAGTAGCCAATCCTTTGGCTTTTAGCAGCTTTTTCAGATTATGATAGATTTCTGCACACCACTGAAGGGCCTCTTTGAAGCTGGCGGCCCCTACCGGCATAATCATAAATTCTTGGAAGTCTACGGTGTTGTCGGCGTGCTTGCCGCCATTTAAGATATTCATCATAGGAACGGGAAGCTGTTTTGCATTGAAACCGCCAAGGTACTGGTACAACGGCATTTTCAGGGCAACCGCAGCGGCTTTGGCTACTGCCATAGATACGCCTAGGATGGCATTAGCGCCTAGGTTGGCTTTGTTTGGGGTCCCGTCAAGCTCCAGCATTTTTGTGTCTACCCCTACTTGGTCCAGGGCATTCATGCCGCAGATTTCGTCTGCGATTTTGTCGTTTACATTGGACACGGCTTTTTCTACCCCAAGGCCCATGTAGCGGTCGCCACCATCGCGAAGCTCCACGGCTTCGAATGCGCCGGTGGACGCGCCGGAGGGCACTGCTGCTATTGCCGTGTAGTGCTTGCCTTCCTCGTCACACACTACCACTTGTACTTCCACTGTGGGGTTGCCACGGGAGTCCATAATTTCGCGCCCGCGGATTTCCACGATTTCAATGAATGTTTTTAGCATACTTTTGCTCCTTTATATTTTTGGGCCTGATGTTGATAAAACAGGCCAGATTTTTTCGGCTTTGACAAAATCACCGATGCTTTTAACTGATTTATTTAGGCACTATAAGCTCACCAACAGACTCTTCCCCGTCATCTCCGCCGGTACGGGAAGCTCCATCAGCTCCAACAAAGTAGGCGCGATATCCGCCAGCCGCCCTCCCGGGGCCAAGCCATAACCAGGCGCATTAAACAACACAAAGGGCACAGGATTAGTGGTATGGGCCGTAAAAGGCCCGCCAACGGCTTCGTCAACCATATTATCGGCATTGCCGTGGTCTGCACAGAAAAACATCTTCGCCCCTGTTTCCAGCATAGCCGTCATAACCCGGGCCACACAGGTATCCATGGTTTCCACGGCCTTTATTGCGGCAGGCAGAATACCAGTGTGCCCTACCATATCGCAGTTGGCGTAGTTTACCACAATCAAGTCGTACTTTTGGGAATTGATGGCCTCTACCAGCTTGTCCGTGACTTCCTCGGCACTCATTTCCGGTTGCAGGTCGTAGGTTTCCACTTTGGGCGAGGGCACAAGAATGCGGTCTTCGCCGGGGTATGGCTCCTCCCTGCCGCCATTGAAGAAGAAAGTCACATGGGCGTATTTTTCCGTCTCGGCCAGGCGCAGCTGGGTCAGGTCTTTGTCGGAAAGATATTGGCCCAGAACATTATCCATAGTTTGCGGCTTAAAGGCCACGTGCTTGTTGGGGATGGTGACGTCATATTCGGAGAAGCATACGTAGTGTAATGGCATGAAATCCCGCTGAAAGCCGTCAAAAGTCGGGTCGCAGAAGGCCCGGGTTATTTCCCTTGCCCGGTCTGGACGGAAGTTGTAAAAGATTACAGAGTCGTTTTCTTTAATTCTTTCCGGTACAATTATCGTAGGCACGACAAATTCATCATTAACATCCTTGGCGTATGAGGCTTCCATACAAGCAGTAGCACTTACGGCAGTTTCCCCAATGCCCTTGGTCAGCGCATCATAGGCAAGCTGTACCCGCTCCCAGCGGTTGTCTCTATCCATTGCATAAAAGCGGCCGGAAATGGTAGCAATCTTACCAACGCCTATCTCGGCCATTTTGGCCTCAAGCTCCTGGATATAGCCCAACCCGGAAGCCGGTGGCGTATCCCGTCCATCCAAGAATGCATGTACATATACCTTAGAAAGCCCCTGGTTCTTAGCCATCTCCAGCAGTGCATACAAATGGGTATTATGGCTATGCACACCACCGTCAGAAAGCAGCCCGTATAAGTGCAATGAGGAATTATTGTCTTTGGCGTTTTTCACTGCGGCCAGCAGGGCTTCATTCTCAAAGAAAGACCTATCACGAATGGCCGCAGTAACGCGGGTAAGCTCCTGATAAACAACCCGTCCGGCCCCGATATTTGTATGGCCAACCTCAGAATTGCCCATCTGCCCATCAGGCAGGCCAACATCCATGCCGGCGGCAGCCCCCGGCTGGAATGGGAATTTCTCCAGCAGCCAGTCAAGGTGCGGGGTTTCGGCCAGGTGGATTGCATTGCTTTTGGAAGCGGTGGCTAGGCCGTAGCCGTCAAGTATCATTAGTACTGTGGTTTCTTTGCTCATTAGCAGTCCGCCTTTTCTTTTCGTAAAATATTTCTTTGCAGTGGACACAGCATTCATTTGCAGAGGTACACTCACGCCTTCACTCTACTTATCATCCACATGGCACACTTACGCTATCACCCTACTTATCATTCACAGCCAGCCCAGCCTTCACAACCTCAGCAAAGGAAGCCTTTAAACTTGCGCCACCAACCAGCCCGCCATCAATATTGCACTGCGAGAACAACTCAGGCGCATTCTCAGGAGAAACACTGCCGCCATAAAGAATGGAAACCTTACCGGCAACATCAGCGTCATACAAATCTGCAATAACACGGCGGATGTATGCGCAAGCATCCTCGGCCTGCTGTGGCGTGGCCACCTCACCTGTGCCGATAGCCCAAATAGGCTCGTATGCGATAACGACGCGTGGCATGTTACAGGCACACACTTTTTCCAGTGCGCGGGTTGTTTGCCGTAGTAGCACATCATTGGTGATTTCCTTTTTGCGCTCGTCAAGGCTTTCGCCTACGCAAAGCACAGGCGTCCTATCCAATTCCAGTGCCTTCAAGACCTTCAGGTTAACAGACTCATCCGTCTCAGCAAAATACTGCCGCCTTTCGGAGTGGCCGATTAGCACATATGGGATGCCCATATCTTGCAGCATTTCCCCAGAAATCTCACCAGTGTAAGCGCCTTTTTCCGCGTAGTGCATGTTTTGTGCGCCTACTTTTATGCTGGTTCCATCAAGCTTAGACTTTACAGACTCTAAAGCCACATATGGGGCACACAGCACTACATCTGCGGTGCATGGGTTGATTAAATGGTTTATGCCAATAAGTGCATCCACAACCTCGTAAGGGGTGGCATGCATTTTCCAGTTGCCTGCGATTATTTTCTTAGGCATTTTGCACCGCCTCAACCCCTGGCAAAGCTTTGCCTTCAAGAAACTCAAGTGAAGCACCGCCGCCGGTGGAGATATGGGTCATTTTGTCCCCAAAACCCAGTTGGTTAACCGCAGCAGCAGAGTCTCCGCCGCCGATTATTGTTGTGGCGTCAATATCCGCCATGGCTTGAGCCAAGGCCAGCGTTCCCTTTGCAAAATTGGGGAATTCGAATACTCCCATGGGGCCGTTCCAGATAACGGTTTTGGTGTTTTTGATTGCCGCGGAGAACAGCTCGCGGGTCTTGTCACCAATGTCCAAGCCTTGCCAGCCATCTTCTATTCCGCAGGCAGGGACTACTTTGTACTCAGCATCTGCAGCAAATTCCTTGGCAACGGTGGTGTCTATAGGCAGCAGAAGCTCCACACCTTTGTCCTTGGCTTTTTGTATCATATCTTTGGCATATCCGATGCTGGATTCTTCTAGGAAGGACTCCCCAACATTGTGGCCTTGGGCCTTCATGAAAGTGTAGGCCATTGCACCGCCGATGATTAGCTTATCCACTTTCTCAAGCAGCTTGTCGATTACCTTAATTTTGTCGGAGACCTTAAGGCCGCCTAGGATTGCCACAAAGGGGCGCACTGGGTTTTCCACAGCACCGCCCAGGAACTGCAGTTCTTTTTCCATAAGAAAACCCACTGCCGATTCGGCTACAAAATTTGTAACCCCAACGGTGGAACAGTGGGCGCGGTGGGCCGTACCAAAGGCATCGTTTACATATACATCAGCAATAGAGGCCAAATCCTTTGAGAAGACTTCTTCATTTTTCGTTTCTTCTGTACGGAAGCGAGTGTTTTGCAGCAGCACTACCTCTCCGTCTTTCATATCGGCAACGGCCTTGCGCACGCAGTCGCTTACAACGGCGTCATCCGCCAGGAATTTTACAGGCTGGCCAAGATGCTGGGAAAGTTTTTCTGCAACAGGGGCCATGGTGGCCTTTGGGTCTGGGCCTTTGGGCTTGCCAAGGTGGGAGCATAGGATAAGCCTGCCGCCGTCGGCTATTAACTTCTTAAGTGTAGGAAGCGCCGCTACAATGCGGTTTTCGTCTGTGATTGCACCGTCTATAAGCGGCACGTTAAAATCGCAGCGTACCAGCACGCGCTTGCCCTTTACTTGTAGGTCGTTGATGGATTTTTTCTTTAACATCTTCTGGCCCCTTTCGGCATATGAAAGATTTAATTTTGGGTTTTGCAAATTATTCTAGCATTTCCGCTATGTGTAGCGCAAGGGAAGGCGGGAAAAAGTTAGCCGGATAATGTATAATCACAGCAAAGCTATTGCGAAAGGAGCCCACCATGATAACCCTAACCATACCCCAAGCCCGCAAGTTCCTACTACTAAAACACGGCCTGACAGGCCCCCACAGATTCCAAGGCAGAGAAGGCGCAATGGCATTTATCCGCCAAACCGGGTGCATCCAATTCGACCCGGTAGATCTATGTGGCCAAAACGCCCAGATAACCCTGCAATCTAGGGTCAAAAACTTCACAAAATCTACACTGGAAGAGCTGCTATACAAAGACAGGCTGCTAGTAGACTACCCAGACAAAAACCTGTCCATCATGCCTACAACAGACTGGCCATACTTCCGGCGATACCGCCAAGCCGCAATAGATGGAGGCAAGCGCTTCGAAGGCCTAGCCGATTTAGAAGCCCAAGCCCTGGAATATATCCAAGAACATGGCCCGGTAAACTCCGACGAGCTGCCACTAGAAGGCAATATTCGCTGGCAATCTTCCATCCACTGGAGCGGGAGCTGGAATAGTGAAACCAAGGCCAGCCGCGCCGTTTTAGAACAGCTTTACTCTACAGGCCAGCTTGTAATCCACCACAAAAAAGGCTCGCGGAAATATTACGACATAGCAGAAAATCATATCCCCCAAGAAATCCTACAAGCCCCCGACCCGCTACCCGATGATTTTGAACACCAAAAATGGCGTATACTTAGACGAATAGGAGCAGTAGGGCTGCTGTGGAACCGTCCTTCCGATGCATGGCTATACATCCAAAATCTAAGCACCTCCCGGCGCGGTGAAATCTTCCGTGCATTGCAAGATGAAGAGAGAATTGCACCCATCGCAGTTGAGGGCATATCCCATACATTTTACATCCACAGCGAGGACCTACCCCTTCTAGAAACGGTCATTGAAAGTTCATTTGCAAAGACAAGCGCAGAACCGAGTTCATTTGAAGTAGCCTCCTCATTGCAAGCGGATGAGATACAAAATCCGTCTACTATGCCCAGTATGCAAGGATACTCCGCTCAAATCCCGAAAGGACACCCCCGCTGTGAGGTTATCGCCGTGTTAGACTGTTTCATGTGGGACAGAAAGCTGATCCATGCACTATTTGACTTCCATTTTTCCTGGGAGATATACACTCCAGCCATCAAGCGAAAATACGGGCCATATGTACTGCCCCTGATATACGGTGATGCCTTTATTGGCAGGGTGGAAGCTGTCCGCGACAGCAAAACTAAGACCCTGGTGGTGAAAAATATCTGGCTAGAGGACGCCGTAAGAAAGACAAAAAAATTGCAAGCCGCCATAGGTGTTTGCCTAAAACGGTTTGCAAAGTTTAA
>Ga0123355_10016730_pt1 | contig 11572 bp, 9 predicted proteins | sample TergutEmb28metaG_3_FD_89872 | JGI IMG/M metagenome (GOLD analysis project Ga0123355, IMG submission 89872) | Embiratermes neotenicus P1 segment gut microbial communities from Petit-Saut dam, French Guiana - Emb289 P1 | ecosystem: Host-associated > Arthropoda: Insects > Digestive system > Gut ...
CTGACATAGTTCATGTACTTATTAACTTCCACTAGCATGCTGGCTGCATTTGGAAAAGAAGGAAGGAACCAAGTCTATTTCTTGAAAGTTTACTGACAGTAAAGAATGCCTGACATAGTTCATGTACGATACGTAGTTTAAAGCAATTCGGACACCAAATCAGACTTCCTTGCAACTTACAACTGTCTCCATTTCTCTGAATGATCTGGTAATATTTCGATGTCTACAGAATTTCTTGCACAAATGGCAGCCTTTTCTTCAAGCAGAACTTGATTTCTTGCAACAAATGCAGACATTTTCTGCCTAAGGTCTTCATTCTTCATCTCCAGTTTATATAACTCTTCTTTTAATTTATGGTTCTCCATTTCTAAACAGTTCTGTGAAGTAGAACAGTTGAACTGTTTTAACTGTATGCCATACATCTACAAGACACAGCACAGTAAACATCACATACAGAATAAAGGTATAGATGTAATGTCAATATAACAATCTTCCACCTGCTTGCTTAGTTAAAAATTACATCTGAAATGTTAGTGAGTTTGAACTGTTGTAGAAACATCTTAACAGTGCTCTTGGGAAGGACCATATTCATGTTAAAGATCATGCCAAATATGATTAGTGGTATACCTAAAAGAGCTTCTTCCAGTGTAAGTTTATATATTTCTTTTAATTATTAAAAGCCATCTAGCCTTCAAAGTAACATTTCACAATATTTGTACAGACAGCAAACTGAATTTCTGACAAAAATAATATGTATACTACTGAATCAACTAATCATGGCAGTATGTGGAAATTTCAAGCAAGACTTAACAGCAGTTTGAATTTAGTCAGAGAATTCTGACAGCAAACAATGAGATATTGTTGTAATCTTTCTCTGTTGTTATGCATAATACATGTGAAAAAAATGAGACAGAAATGGAGAGTTACCAGATATGGAAACATTTCAATTAGAGTAAGTTTTAACAATGATCCTCTGTTATTTGCACTAAATCATATTCTCCTGGCCAAATGTGAAGATGATTTACAGTATTCAGTATACAATTTGGATTATATATACTGGCAGGTTTCGTTTTATGCCAGGGTTACATTCCTGAAAAACATAAGAACACAAAATTCCCATTTAAAATACTGTATTTCCTGGGGGTTAGGGGACTGACAACCTCACGCTATATACTATATTTCTATACCACTAGTGGACATACAGACCTGTAGAGCATACACGTATTGTATATGCAGTATATATACATTTTTATACAGTATACATTCCTATACCATATATTTATTTATTTCTAATGCAATAAAAATGCAAGAGACTCACATCCATAGGTTTTGGTACAATTCATTCCAATAGGACTGTGGTAGACTTGCTACACAACCACTTTAGTTCCTGAATTAGTACTTGCTGTATTCCATCAGTGTTATCATGAATTGTGCGTATGCTAATATGAGTGAATCTAACATTACGGTATATGTCAACAAGTTGTTCATGGGCCGGAATAGCAGAGTTGGCATAAAGACTCATTATGGGCTGGACAGTCTGGGGATCAAATCCCGGTGGGAGCAAGATTTTCCACACCCATCCAGACCAGCCCTGGGGCCCAACCAGCCTCCTATACAATGGGTACCAGGTCTCTTTCCCGGAGGTAAAGCGGCCAGGGTGTGGCATTGACCACCTACCCCCATCTAATGCCAAGGTTAAAGAAAGAGTAGTGCTATACCTCTACTCCCCATCTGGGCCTTCAAGGCCTGTTCTAGGTTGAACTTCACCTGTTACCTTTATGTCAACAAGTTGTTCACTTTTTTAATGTCAGCTTACTACATCTAATTTCTTTTCAATACCAATTGCTTCCACTGATTTTTCACTTGGATTGCACCAGGTGATGTAGATTTATGTTTCTCACTCATATTGGTAATAAAAGCCAATGCTGTTAAAGGGGGAACTACATCAGCAGCGTGACTGTAATACCAACATAACAAATCCAAACAGGTGACTGATGGCATGACAGTGATGACATTTTCAGGTAAGCTCCAGCACAAGACAAGTGTCACCAGACGTTGTATGCCAACTTGCTTTTAACCAAAAACTATTCCATTTTGTCTGTGCCAAATCACATTAAACTGAAAATTATCACATAAATTTTAAAAGTGATGTAAACTTTCAGGTCGCGTTAAAGCAAAATTGCCCAAAAAGAAACTGCATAAAATGAGACCTGCCAGTATACAACTTTTCTATAAAACTAAATACTGACAAAACATGCAAGAGAAGTTAAATAATAAATCTATTTGTGATCAACGAATGTGCACCTTGTTGGTTGTATTACTTGTGTTATATGTTTTAGAAGGAATAAACTCATTAGCGGCAAGATACATCTTCATGATAGGACCCTGGAACACAGTAACACCTTTAATTATTTAGGTTATACTAGTAATACCTCCTAAGAGGAGCAAATAATGTAAATTTAAAAACTGTACATCGTTTCACAGTACTAGGAATTGCAAAGCATACAGTGAAGCCATCATTAGTTTCTAGGCATATGATAACACAAATTTATACAGGGACATGTGTTCCATGAAGAAGCTGCGAGATACACATTCTCAGAACTTCAAAAAAAATGAGGAAACTGGAAACAACATGTACATCCAATGAGCCTTCACAGAATTCCAACAATGGTTTTAACATATCAACAAAAGAAAAAAGTTTGGGAAGATCTTTGAAATAATGAAAGTACAAAGTTGTGTTATATCCACAGCAGATCTCAGTTGGTCAAATACTGAAAGGAGGATAAAGATGATGAAATAAATGGTTTGGATATTTTAAAGAAATAGAAGATCACAGAAAACTTTGAAGAGCTCTGGATTTACACACTATAACAGAAAGCTGAAACAATGATCCAATTTGAGATAATTTCCACAAGCATACATATTAATAGGACAGGAATGCAAACTGTTTTTCTCATACATGCTGGCAATCACATCCTCTCTGAATTAACCTTTGGTTACTTCTGATGGTGTGTCTTGTGCCCCATGTCTGTGTTTGTGCTTTTTGGACAGTACATCATAAAGATATAAACTCTATGATGAATTTCTGTTGAACCTTATGGTGCAACTAGCAAGCATTAAATTTAAATATATTCACAAAGAGACAGGGGATTTAATGCTTGCTTTATTGACTCCATTAGTTTAGACTTACTTTGTCACAGCCGTAAAAGGTCCGATTGTTGCATTTTGGCAACACAGGTGAAACGCACAAGATTTTCTGTTAAACTGATACAGGGTTTATTACCTGAGTATTATTAGGTGAAGACAGAAACTGTGAAAATCTTTGTTTTGTACTGAATGAAAGGAAGTGGAATAAGAGTTGCATTTTGCTATGGTCTTTGTTTATTCATTAGAACCCACACACTTCATGTGAAACTCAGATTGATTTTCACAGCATTTCTCAGTTCCCCTGTAAGAGGTAATACAAAAAAGGCCTTGTTTTATGCCCTACAAATAATGTTCCTGAAAAAGCGGGCATCATAAAAAAAGCATAAATCAAAACTGTTATTCCCATATAAAAAAAGAAATAAATGCAATTAACCAGTCAAAGGGCATTAAACTGAAAATGAGAGAATGCAAGTCAAAAAGTGGTGTGAATTGTTATAGAACATTACAGCAAAAGGCATAAAACAAATGGGCGTACTGTACTGGTGTACTGCATACTTACCACATGGACCTCCAATTCTTGTTGTTTCTGCAAATACTCATTTTCACCAAACACAGCTTGTAGCTTTTTCTCTCCATCCTTTGATGTCAATGATTTATCAAGATTAGTTTTTTCCATTTCTTTCAGTTTAATTATTTCTGTTAGCTGAGACTTTTCAATCTCATGCTGTAACAATAAGAATGTTACAGTATTTACTGACAACTGAACAGTCACCAATTATTCAAGAATGACTCCATAGCAAGGAGTTAATCACTGCATTTGTATGAACCTAATGCACACTTTTCATCCTTTGAATTTCTTGTGAAAAATGAACAGCATATTATATTGGCACATGTCCAATGCAGTATGTATTTTGCTAGATGCTATAACTAAATATCTTGTGACTGAATGAAATTAATTTACTTTTTTCTATGTCAGAACAGTAACAGTAACTCAATATGCAATAATAAAATCTGAATGCACTTAAATCTTTTATTGTAATAATATATAGGTCTACTCAACAGTAAAGAAATTTACTATCAGTACATCAGCTGAGTGCAGCACCAGATCTCAAAATTAATAACAGAAAACTGCATGTTCCAGCAAACATTGCCGAAACAGCATGTTGCAGAATGTTGCATGTTTAACACATCAATTTATCGTTCGTTTCAATCACAGAATTCCAAACTGAGCATTGAACCACTCATCTGTCTCTCAAACAGTTTTGAAAGACTCAATATTTTAGCTTTGACAACTAGATAGTTCACCAAATATGGAAGGCAGTGTGGCCTTTAGACTTCAGATTTTCATAGGCCATAACAGAAGCATCTGGTCTTGAGGGAAGGGCAGAAGCATGTGCAGCAATTGAGCATTTACTTTAAAAAAGTGGGAAAATTACATTTTACAAGAACACTTAAGACAGTGGGAACAATATGTCAGTAATTTACAATGTAACTGACATGGAAGACAGAAGAGAAACTTAAAGAATTAAAAGAATGAAAAAAGGAGAAGGACCGATTCCAGTATAAGTCCATTACAGAAGAGACAGATTACTATAAGCAACTAAGGACACACCAAGAGAAAATTAAATCACAGTAAACATTAATGAACACAGCTATAGACAAACTGCTGGGGCAAGTCATGGAGCAGTTGGTTGAGGCATTATGCCATAAGATGGGAGGTTCCAGGTTTGATTCCCGGTAGGGACCTTGGAAATTTTCCAGTCACCTGTTCCTTCTGTCTGCATTCCATAGCCCTGAGGTCCACTCAGCCTCTAACAGAAATGAGTACCGACGAATTTCCTTGGGGGTAAAAGGTGGCTGGCGCCTATAGATGACAAATCTGTCATCCTAGTTGTGCCAAATGTCAAAGTAAGGATGAAAGCCCAAAATTCCATCCACCTTCTGAGTCTTCATAAGTTGTTAATGGGAAAGGTTTACTTTTTACAGAAGAAAAGAGGTTGTTTGGAAATGATACTCTAAAAGTAGAACTTTTTAAGTGTGCCTTGTAGAATTTACTGATAACATTTCTTACATCTCACTAATATATGCTGGAATTAAAGACATGTACCAAAAGAATGCAGCACTGCATAAACTTCTCTAATTTACAAGAAGGTGGTCAGAGAGAACTGTAAAAATGGCAAAGGAATAAGTATGCTTAATTCTGGGAACAAAATCTATCCAAAGATAAATCATGTGATGAATAAACACTACACCTGAGTCCATGCTAGATGCACCCAGAATAGCTTTAGAAAATGGTGGTCACATACAGACTATGTCTTCATTATTAACTAATTGAGAAAAGCAGGGAATTTAACTTACCGAATCCAACTGCTTTCTTGGATTATGAGAAAGACTTTTGATAAAGTTGTCGGAAATAAACTTCACAAGTAATAATTAACAAAGACTTTTCACAACACCTAAAATGAGTGGTATAGAGCTTATGTCTACATACAAAAATCGCAATAGGTAAGGAATAGTTTAAAATGGGAAAAACGGTAGAAATAAATCAGGATGTGAGACAAGAATGCCCATTATCACCCAAAACTTGTTAACACATACACAAACACACAGAATGAAACCTGTGTTACACAGAAGCTGGACAGAATGGAAAACTGTCTTAAGTGGAAAACTTTCACAGTCCTGAGGATATTGTGTAAGGACTGTTATAAAACCACCTTTTATGAACATACTGTCTAATCTGGAAACAGAAAGAAAAGACAAGACTTTAGCAGAACATATTCTCCATGTTTTTATTTAATTTTGTTCTGCATTGTACTTTCAACATGACTGTGCCTGTCCACTGCCTACTGTGTATCACCAGTGAACAAAACTGTTGGCAAGTGTAGCTAGGCCAGAAGAAGAGTAAGAGGAGGGTATGGACTGAAGGCTGCCACAGTCTTCGTGTTGAACTAGTGAATTGATTCATGTACAGCACCAGTCCAGAATACATTGGTTTACCGACAAAGATGTGCAGTAGCCACAGGCACGCAATGGGGACATCCAAACCTCACTCCTTAATAGCCTTAAATATTTGAAAGTTCCAACCAACCCAAACAATTAGACTTGCTGGTGGAAGGTTTACTCCTATCAGAAATGGACAACTATGCCATTTATAGTAAATGATTCAAAGATTTTTACTTTTTCATTTAGGTGTAGCAATGGCATCCAAAGAAAAGATTCATACTTGATCTCAGCACAAATGAAAATTAATTGAAGCATAAAAAAACAAGCTGTCAGTGAAACCAATCGCAGCAAAGTTTAACACTGGGAAAACTCAAAGTGTATTACATATTAAAGCCAGGACAGCAATAAGAAATCGGCGGCTAAATTGTAATAATGGTTCAATGAAATGCAGACTCAGGAACACTGGATAAATAGAGCAATGAGAGTGTGTGGAAGTGGATAGTAAGTGCCAGAGGCACAAACCTTTCCATATCCAGAATAGTGGTATTGAACATGCAAAAGAAGTGGCTAAAAAGCTGGAGGCAAGCGAATTTAGGGCACCCAATGGATCACTAAAAAGATTCAGAAAGTCACAAAATTGCATTTAATAAACTCTGTGGTGATGTTTGTGAAGAAGAAGCTGGCTGGTTTGCCAGAATTCAAGTACGTGTACGAAGCAGAACCTGCCAGCAATAAAAAAAATTCTGACACCTTTCACTTACGTTATGGGAAGGTTTCATTGCATACACACACACATACACACACACACATATATATATATATATATATATGGCAAACACCGTAAGACAACTGAAAACTAATTTAAAGAATCACTTCAAAATAAACTAGAATATTCAAGATACTATTTGATTCGTTGACAATCAGGCAACAATTGCAAAAATAAGATGACCTTCAGTGGCAATTATATGTATTAAATACAATCTGCAAGAAACACAACTGAAAGATTTCTACTGTTGAAACAAAGTCATGGTTTTTAAGGGAGTGAGCAGATTAGAGAAAAAATAATTATTGACAAAAAAGTAGTTACATAAGCAACGTAATTTAACAACTTGTGATAAAATGTACTGCATATAAATGATAATGACATACATAATAAGCTACAAAGATTTCAACATATATGTGGAACCACTCAACACAAATTTAAAACATAAGGAAATACTGCTGAAATCACATAAGACAGTGATAGTACCAATATTCATGTATGGGTATGAGAACTTGACTTCACAGCAACAGTATGAAAGATTAACTGAGAGAGTGGAGACAAAATGTTTGAGATTATTCTTAGGACATGCATTATTCAACCACAAAACAAATGAGGAATTATGACAGGAACTAAATATAAACAATCTAAATCAAATTAATGTGGATCACAGATACAAGTGGACATAACATTTATTAAGAATGAACAACACCTACTTCCCCCAGTTAGTATAAGAATACGTTCCAAACAGCAGCAGCAATGTAAGTCAACCAAGAAAGAGAGGGACAGACTAATACCTATGAAGCTTGAAACAAGCCTGGAATGGCTTATACCCTGTTGCTGACTATGATAAAAAGGAAGCAGATGGGTTTGTATAATGACAGGAATTAAATTCATTTAGAAATTATCCAATAAATTTTGTACAACCAATATAAAACTGTATTCAATTTAAAACTGTCTGAAGAGGGTTTCACATTACACCCAACATTAAATCTGAGAATGTATAATCATGGACGACTCACCTTGGCACAAACTTCTTTGAGGTGTTTCAGTTCCTGTTCCAAATTACCCAAACGTAATTTATACCTCTGTGATTCTTCCAGGGATTTTGTATACAGTGTTTCCAGATTGTTCAGTTGGTCCTCAAGCAGGCCTATAACCTCATCACGGCTGCGAGCTGCTTCATGTGCTTGTGCCAATTCATATTTGAGCTTCTCTGCCCTGTCTCCCAATTCCGCAGCAGTCTCTTCCAATCGTCCTTTCTCTGCTGTTGCTTTCTGAAGGTGCTGCTTTAGCACATCATGATGTCCCTTTCAAAAGTACAAATAAGTAACATTACTTTTAGAATTGATTGACTTCCTCCATCTTGTCCATGATTTGTAAGAGGCAGTCAAGACTAATGCTAATCATGATGTGTGCATATGCATTCAAATCAGGGAAGAGACAGATCAGGAGTGCAAAGACAGGATGTCAAGGTAAATGAACTTAATTGGACAGACAGTAGTTATGTTGTATAAAAGAGGCAGAAAAAAAAGCATATGTACGTGTATAACAGAAAAACATATAAGCTCAAAGTTTGAACATTTTTGTTATATAGCACCAAGATAAGTCAAAAAAATAAGTGCAGTGTTAAAAGTAGTCAGGAGAACCCAGGGTAATAGACAAGTAAATAAGGCGATCACCAGAGTGACTGACACTTGTACCAGTGTTGCACCACCTGTCTGAGAAGCAATCAGGGCTCAATGTTCTCACCCACCACTGCACCTCAGCTTCCATCTTGTTATGATACCAGAAATACCTTTGGAGGGCTTCTTCAGTGGAACAGATAGGTTGAGGTCACTAAGTGCAAGGTCAGGGCTGCATGATGGGTGGAAAACCCACTACTAGTTAGCCCACTCCAGCAGTTATATGGGAGTGTGCACTACTGTGGGGAAGGACCACTTTCTCCATAAGCTAGCTTCAGCATATCAACAAGATGGCCAGAGTGTTGCACACTGTGTCACACACTCAGTGTTGTCTCACAGTCCTGGAAATTAAGCATAATGACCAACACATCGTCTCATAACACCAGTTATCCCTTCCCTGAAGAAAAGAAGGTATGTAACTTTCTTCTGTAGGTAAAGTGAAATGTTGCCACTCCACCAAAGCTGCTTCAGATGTTGGGGTGGAGAAGAACTAACACTTCATTGATGATGATGCAAGTAAAGAGAACCAGGGCCAGAGGACAGCAAAGTCAGCAGCATTTTGGGATGCACTGGAAAGTCTCTCACCAAGCTCCTAGACCATGGGGTTACAGTTAATAAAGGCCATTAATGCACAGCATCCTGGCACCCTGTCGCTGGTTGACAGAGGAAGCCTGCATGTCAACACACACACCTATAGACCACATTTCAGTGCTGTCTTGCCCCCACAAAACAGCTAAGATCTGGTGCCTAGCAGCTTAAGCGCTTGTGGTTGAGTGAAGCAGCATGAAGACAGCAATTCTGAGATAATGATCAGGTGAAACCAGTGACGTGTCAGTGGGTGCAAATACTGACACCTGATATCCTTCCTAAGGAAACTGAACAGGTAGTACATTGGTGGGTCAAATGTCTTAGTCAATATGGTGATTATGTGGAGAAACGGCATTTGTACGTTACTCTTTGTTTTGAAGGACACTGCACTAAAGCAATAAACACTGTCTGATGTTCTTGATTTCACACTTTTCTGAAGATCTGGATGTTGTATTATTTATTTTGGGCGATCACCCAAAAGAAATAATACAACACTCTGATGTTACTTACTGAATATCACTTGTTTATTCCTAATCATTCTGTTAAATACAGTCTTGGTGCTGACACCAGCATCATCATAAAATAATCCACAAAGAAATAAACACATAGTCAAATACAATACAAGCACCAACAGAACTTCTCTGTTGTCTTCCTCTGTTCCACAGGGGTGATCAACGTAGGAAAAGAGAAAGAATTACACCATGAATTTAAAAAAAAAAAAATTCTCAAAAATCTGCATGTCATACTTTTTATATATGTAATATGATTAAATAAAAGAGAAACCAACTTCTCAACAGGTAAGCATAAAGGAACAGTGGAACTACAACTTCTAACTTTTTGACAAAAAATTAGCCTCTTCAAAAGCAAAAAAGAAAATACCGGGTATCAAGTATGTACATACACTTTATAAATGCTTATCTTTTATGAACAAAGGTGTTGGTATAATGTACTACCACAGGCTAACAGAAAACAAAGCCCTTGTCAGAACATGAAAATGGATCACCTGAAATCATGAGTAGAATCAATGAATAGTGTTATGTGCACATGTATTAAATACACTTCAGAGAAAGGATGATGTCCAACAAAACAGAGTCAGTTAGCATGAAGAGAGAATATGTCCACCTTTCAGCCTTGAACACGTTCTGTTTTCAAAAAAAATTATTCACCTGCAGTGCTACAGAAACAAAGTTTGAAGTGTGTAGATTACCTTTGGTACATAGCCATGCTGTGGAGTACTATCACTATACGAAAGTCCACTTTCTGCATCATCACTCTGTGTTTCTGGACTCGCTGAAACATCATATTATTTGCAATTAATGTAACGTACTACTGAAAGCGAACATAAAAAAACGGCAAGGAACACAAAATGCTACATATCTGTTCATAATTGCAATCACCAGAGCAACAGTCTGAAAGCTACAACAGTATAGTGTTTATTACTGCTGAGCTGGTAATAACTAGTATCAATATTGATGGTTTGGGCATCTATTTATTTTATTTGAAGTGTACTGGTTCAGAAGCCCAACAAATCTTCAGCATGTAACATCTTAACTGTTCACTCGCTTCATATCTTATAAGTTAAGATCCTAAGTTTCCATTAAAAAATGCAGTATTTTAAATACAAATATTTCCTGAATGTAAGGTAAATATGACTTCTCTTACTCTACCCGTATTATTTCAACAACATGTTATTGAAGGTCATAACAAAAAGTAAAACAATTAACCTCATACATGTGGGTTCAGACAGCCTCAAGCTACAGGGCCAGAATTATTTAGGATTTGCAGCAACAAAGTGACACCAGAACAAATTTATCTCTACGCATTTAGTTTTCCTGTCAATTATAATTCTATCAATGCTCCATACTTGTCTATGGTCAGGAACTGGTAACATAAACTCATCTGAAGCTGCAGCAGCAAGCCTCACCCCATTTCTACATGTAAAATAAAGTCTGGGACATACCTTTCTGTAGAGGGTCTGGCAAGACTTTGTCATCACCTTTTTGACCACCACTGTAATGAAAACAAACATAAGATTACACAGGGATCTCAATAATTCAACCATTTTTAAATTTACAAAGAAATGTGTCTTGCATTACATGTAATACAGTCTCACTCAAATGTGTGCTGTCCTTCAAATGTTTTAATCTACAAGCTGAGGACAGAAACAACTACAGTGATTAACTTCCAACTGTAATGTCCATAACTAAAGACTGCCAATATTTGATGTGTCACACACAACATACAGAATTGTTGCCATGTCTGTAACTATACATGCACAAACACTGTTAAATGTATTTATGATCCACACAAATTTCACAAGAGTAGCTGGGGGGGGGGGGGGGGGGGGGGGGGGGGGGGGGGGCTGGGGGGAGGGGGTGGAAAAATATTTTTTTTTTTTTATACCCCTATACAAACCAAAAAAAAAACAAAAAAACCTTATTTATTTTCA
>Ga0123355_10016731_pt1 | contig 11571 bp, 5 predicted proteins | sample TergutEmb28metaG_3_FD_89872 | JGI IMG/M metagenome (GOLD analysis project Ga0123355, IMG submission 89872) | Embiratermes neotenicus P1 segment gut microbial communities from Petit-Saut dam, French Guiana - Emb289 P1 | ecosystem: Host-associated > Arthropoda: Insects > Digestive system > Gut ...
CCAGTTAGTCGCAGACTCCTGAAGATGGTCGTATTAACGGCCGAAACATGTTGAGCAATGAATGAGTATTAAATAATAAAATAAGTGGCATCAAGTTGGTTTTTCTCTTTACGCAACTACATTCGTGTTTCAATAAAGTCCCACCCGCACACAAGATTTAAGCACAATAAATTATCCATGCGTGATCTTAAACGGTTTATCATCTCAGCAAGCATAACAATAACCAGCGAGTTTTCGTATAAGAAATGTTACCAGAATTCCACATTTGGGAAATACTAACAGAAGTCCACTTGACGTCATGAAGGAATTAAAACCTTTAGTACACGAACAATTAAACCGCATTGTACCCTACTTGTTAAGAGGAACATTCACGTTAATAAAATTCTATAAACTTGTACAACCGAGTACAACAAATTAACCAACTGTTTTAGCCTGAACATAGACCTACACCTACATCAGGTTTATTGGTAGGCAATGTAATGATAACGTATTAACAGCTATAGCGAAAGTATTATGAAATAATCTAATCATTATATTCCATGGAATATTTATTGTGTTATAACATGAAATAATACGTCTTAAAATCGTAACGGTGTTTCAATTCATATATCATTCCTAAACGAAATTCACTCATCAGGCAGAAGATGGATTGGTGTAGAGACGAAACTTAAAGCCAGATATTAATGTACTGATAAATGCTGTTGTAGTGATAGAGAACTTTCAAAGTTTAACAAATATTTATTGAGTATTAAATCTGCCCTTCAACGTTTCTAACATATATTAAGTTCAGAAAACAAAACTTCTATCAATAACATTTCTAGAGTCCGCAAGCCTGTGGAAACAACAGCGAATCTACAGTCTTTCGATATGTTAAATTAATTACTACCCCCAAGCAGAACTGTCGACTTTCGAAAATAATGGACCCAAATTGAATTCCCTCTTGGCTATTACAGTGGTGCTACGTCACTACGAAACTGGCGCGGTCGGACTGTATTCACACAAACGATCAAGTAACGCGCATACCCCATTATTTCCTGTCTGTGTTGTCACGGATTCAGCAGCATGAGGCACTAGGCTTTGGTTTTGAAAAACCACTTGACTTGAAGTAAGATACATTGGTACAAACGTTACACATAGTTTCGACAACACGAGTAACATTAGGATTTTGTTTCGGTTGCTGTTAAATGTGGCCACAAGGAACTAAGACTTGAACACTTCTTCTTAAAAGTTTTACGTATTTCGAAATGCTGTTTCTATAAAGAAACCAAGCAATGTATGCAGTCCGCGTGGGAGGCATGAGAAATGCATGCGGAAGTGTCGTCAAAGAATAAGAAGGGAAGATGCAGTTGATACGTCGCTGGCTAGGGGTAAGATTATACATCAGTGTTTCTCAACCTTTCTTCCACGGAGCAAGCCCTCAAATAATTTTTTATATCCTAAGGGATCCCTGCTTACGAAAAATTTTCGCAGGTTAGAAACACATAACAGAGGGGAGCGCAGTGCAATTATTGCAAAATTACAAAATTACTATTAAGAAAATTTGTCTGTGAAAACCTGCTATACACTTAATAGTATATATACACACATATACAGAATATACACAGTATGCATTATATACATAATGTATGCATATATTTGTCAGCTTAAACTGAAGAAAACAAACATTTCTTCTACATTTCGAAATTAACTGGAACTTTTCGCGGTATTCCAGAACCGAAAAGCTTTTATGTTTTCGTCCTTCGATTTTTCGCGGAACCTGGTCGGGAAAGACGGCAATGAACTTACATTGAAGAGTATCTCAATTCGGATTTCGGTCGGGAAACTGAATGTTCTGGTTGAAGTTTCTGTGGTTATCCCCAGACCTTCCAGGAAAATTCTGGAGTATTACTGGGATTATGCTTCCAACCAAACACTTCTTATTCGACAATATACAGTTACCTCATTAAATACTACAGTGTATAATATGAAACAGTAATAATCTCGTAAAATAAGCCACAGACCACCAATACGTGGGCATACTTCTTCCAAGCTTAACAGCCTCTATTGTGCTAGGGCATCCTCACTGTTGAGACTTCACGATCACATTCACACTAGGTAGACTCCTCTGCACGAGTGACCGACTCCTCGCAGAGACTTCTACCTGACAACACACAACACTCCCAAGAGACATCCATGCCATCGGCAGGATTCGAACTCGCAGTCCTAGCAAGAAAGAGGCCGTGGACCCATGTCTTAGACCGCGCGGCCACCGGGATAGGGAGTGTACGCCAATACGTGAAGATAATTTGGAAAGGGCCGTAAGGAAACAAAATTTTGATATGCGCAGTACATGCACCCGGCTGTTGACATTACGCAGTGCCAAATTCTGCGAAAAAGGTGATAAAAATCTTCCTTCATAAAAGCACTAGATTCTCTTCTTTGTAGTGATTATTACTACTACAATCCTGAGAGTTCTTATGGTAAACTGTCTTTTTGGTACAATTTCAAAGAAGCATGCAAGACTTCATTCTGAAAATATATTTACACATACTGTTTGATTACACGTATTGTGGTCGCGAGTTCAGTAGGGTAATTAATAAAGAGTTCGCTTGATTGTTAATTGAGAAATCAGGGAACACAGATTTTGTCACGTTTCACATACAAATTTAATAGCTTACTCAGGGCTTAATTTCAAAGTAAGAAGGGCAGAAAGACAGGTTTGAAAATAAACTTCAGGCAAATTATGCTTTGTTACACGGCATGAAGTGATCACTAATTCTATTGATTATATACCGAGATAATCTACAAGTTCCAAACTGCTGTCCCGAGAAATTTCTACAGATGCTATAGATTTTTTCAAACAAAATTTGCTACAAAATATTTATTATTCAGTAAAATCGGATATATTATTATAGGAATGTACACACTCATTCTTTTTAAACTAAGATTGTCGTAACTCCTTTTGAGTACATTTGAAATTAATACGGTATACGCCGTGCTTGGAAGCCGTGATTTCTATACATGCTTGCTACTAAACCAGTAGCAAATTAGTGAGAGAAAGTATCTGCTCTTATTGGTGAGAACATGTTATAAACTGACAACACTGTTTACAACCTGCGTGTCGTGACGGAACATGTACATTAGCCTGTATCATAAATCTGTAAGTCTGTGTCCAAGGTTACCCGCTCAGACATTCGCTATCGTTGCAACAGTCAAGAAAGGGAATTGTTGGAGATGAACTGTCAGTGTCTCCCACCCACTACAAATCAGTGTGGTCTGTTTCTGTGTCAGTAACTGAACACAGGACCTCCTTCTAAATGTAATGCACGAATATTCATAAATCGACTGAAAATATCAGCAGAATATTATTACAATATCTTGCATGGTTTTTGGTGTAGAAGGCCGAATTCTTGCACAGTTAATTTAGTCCATTTGCAGTAGAAAGATTACCATAGCAATGCCTAACATAATAAAATAAAAACACATTATACAAGCTGTGAATGCCAGCTAGAACACAGAAGAACCACCCAACTGTAGACATGTTAAAATAACGTGAATTCCCCCCCCCCCCAAAAAAAAAAGGTTGTTACGTCTAAAATTCCAGTAAAGTAAAAGGTCTTCTCTTTTGGAAACGTCTCATTTTATCGTCTTAGATTCATTAAAGAAAATCAAAGAAATCAGAACAGACTAAGATGTAGAAAGTGTACGAGGAAGTCATAAATTACAATGCACAGACAGAGCTTGTGCAGTCGCAGTAGAACACGTGTAATTCAATTAGTGAAGACACAATAAAAGTGATTCGATGGTTCTTCTTGAGTGCGCACAGTCTGTGTCGGGTTAAAGGTCGTCCGGCACGTGAACGTTGTGACACGTTCTGTTGTGCTTTCTTTAGATGTTTCGGGATTCGGCTGATCTCTCATTCCAGGAGCCGTAGCGGGTGTCTAGAAATAAATTGCACTCTTAACTAAGAATATCCCCACAAAATAATGACATATTATTTGTTGTGCGAAGGGAATGGTTATGCGCGTTTTGAAGACAACTGGGCTGGATTAAGATGTACAAACTTTGTGCTGACAGTCCACAGTGAGCTGGTTGGGGATGATGACAATTCTAAAGAAATTTAAAATTTCGAACGGTTTTAACATTTCACTACTTCATTTGCTTCTTCTTTCTTTTTTGTCCTTAAGTTCTGTGTAGCAATGTCTGCGTCGCTTTAATCCCTTTTCCAGTATTTTATTTTCAACAATGCAGATTTCTGTTTCCTCATTACTTTCTGCAACCTCTCTTCCACTACAATCTAATGAAACGATCATTTTTTCTCATCATATTTCATATAATCGGTTCGAGTAAATTGTCAAATTTAACTAGTTAAGAAGATTACTGATTGTAACCGTCCAGGAGTAAGAACCAAAAGACGGTCAAAGAAGATCCGTGGAGACGAGGAGAAAAATGATTTATAGAGACTAAATTGAGGAATTGGAAACACTTCGTCAAAGACAGAAAAGTCTGGAATGATTTGGTGCAGAAGACAAAACCCATGTAGGATTGTAGTTTGAGAAGAAGAAGAAGAAGAAGAAGAAGAAGAAGAATAAGAAGAAGAAGAAGAATAAGACGAAGGAGTAGGAGGAGGAGGCTTCTAATATTAATATAAGTTAAAAATGTAAATGTCATGGAAAATTCTGCTATTAACATAATGAAATTCACCATTTAAACTTCTGGTTACATTTGTTGATCTACAGTGAAACAAGATCTGGATCACTGTCAACATAATGAACAAAAATTGTTCTAAGGCCTGCAGTTATTTCTTGGAAATTTCGATCAGCGGAATTAATATGGTTAGCAGTAAAAATATCTGTCATAAATCCAACAACGTCTTTTAATTCATTATTCTTTGCGCGTTGTTCCCAGGTTAATTTCACATACTTTTAAGGCCACCACAAATGTAAGATCAGATAATATGGGCTAGTTAAGATTTCTAGAATATCCCGCCACTCTGCCTTGGGACTACTGTGGCTCATGAACAAATTAAGTCTCCTGTGGAAAACGCCTTTTTCCGCGTTTCATCATTTCCCCCTTTCATTTGTGCTTTTGTTACCTTGACCACTTTTTACTTTCGCTTTATTCTTTCCTTTTTTAATGTATCCATCCTCTCGCAATTCTTCTTCTCGTCATTTCTTTCCCTTAAATGCCCTAATAATTCAATTAAATATCACGATCACTTATTTAAAGTCACAGAACACATGAAAATGTGTGCACGAGCTATGAGATTAATTATGTGTCATGACCGAAGATTAAAGCTTTCCAACTTTTCCAGCAACCATGTCGTTGTTGAGTGCAAAGCGTTATCAAATAACGTATATATATTTTAAGGGTTTTGTCCTGTTTTGTAAATTTATTTCGCAGTAGAAAATGGTTAGCCAGTTACTTGGTTAGCGTAATTTTTTAATTGCTGAATAACATAAATTTCGAATGTAAATGTGTGTTTTATTATGACAACATCCCTGCTAATATAGAAATTACAATTAGAGGCGATAAGAAATATGTTTGGAAAAATTAAGGAGTAAATTATCATGAAGATATCGCTTGCCTGTTACGGGACTGTAACCGAGAATGCAGACCGGAGCCCATTAGCTATACCGATTAGGCTGTACCTGAGTTGTGAGTACTGCCTTGCCGCATCTGCGATGCTTATTTCTGTGGACTGATTTCAAAATCCAGATGTAGCTGATTCAGGTCCAGGTCGAAGCGAACCGTAGGCTGAGAGGCAGATACACAAGTGACAGCTGATACTTTCCTCTGAGTGCAGCCAGATCACGTGTGTGTTACTACGACCTCTGCCGAGAATCCCATACAATATTCATGAAGAGAACTCGTGCTAAAAGTACCTTCTTCTGGGATGTTACGATCCGCCGTTTGGTCCACACGCAGCTACGTGCTGGGAGTCATTTTCTATATACTGCTTCAGGGCTCTGATACCCCGATGAAGGCAACAGTTTTTTCTGCAACTTTTGTAATAACCTATCAAAAAATACGGAGTTACGTCTCACATGACAAAGATGTTAACACTCACAAATGTGAGAAATTCAGATCTCGAAGCTTGAGAATTCCTTGAAGCATGAAGAGACGGTGAAAATGATTGACAGCTTCGACTCCATGTGCTGTCTGTTTTTGTATGAGTAGTGTCACTTCAGTAGACAGGTGTTAGTTTATAATATGCCCATAGCCAAGCAACATGAAATGTAAATCTTACATGAAACGTAAAATATTATTGCGGAATTCCTTAAACATGGCAGAAGCGTTTCTTCCCCCACCGCTTTCTCCTTTCTCCATGTACCACATAATTATATTCCGCACTGTCATAGCACAGAAATTCAAATTCTTTCTATTAATATGTCTAAAGTGTTTGTAGTTACTCCTTTAGTACTGGTGTCCAGCCTGTTTTGTGACATTCTAGCCCTTCATGGGCAGATAAGTTTAGAATTAAAACGCGCTGAATTGGACGTTTCTGAGTTTACTTGAAACTAAGTCTTAAAGTGCATAATAATACTTTTGTTACTGACTACGTATTTACCGCAAACAGTAGACCACAATGTGTATGTTATAAAGCCTGCGACGAAATTAGCCTTTAAGACAAATGAAATTAATCTGAGGGAGCATCAGCTGAGCTGTGGGTGAAATGTTAAAAATACAATTTAATTATAACGGCGCGATGACATGTAATTATCAAATCGACCAAGAAGGTTACCTATTTCCTGTTCAGGTGTAGAAGGAATATGCTGGACGCCCTCGAGAAGAACTGTGTTAGCGAAGCTGTTTATTATCAACTTTAATTTGAGCATAAACTAATGAAGTCAATCTGTAAACAGGAAGGATAAAATAATCAAGTTATGGTCAGGACCGATCCCCCGTCTACAGAAGACCTACCGAATGCAATAAGCTTATAAACCTACAATGAGTAGGTAGAAAGAGTTAAAGACTAAGAAAGAAAGAATGTTAAGTGGCGAAAATTCCGAATGTAAATCAAATAAGCATTATTACAATAAAAAGAGAGTATGAAACGAAGATGATAAACCGAATATGTACTTCGAGCCACTTGTTCAAACAATAAACGTGTATATTAATTAATTTAGAGTGATATTATTTATTTGAGAAATACCCTCTTCTTATTTTATATACGTATTCAGACTGACTCCATTACAGTGGTATATTCTTAACATTTCAAACAAACTATTTTAAGGAAAGGTAACGTATTCGTGCTGGGGGAGAAACTAACTTCTACTGGACGAGTCTCGATAATAATTAAAGTGAAGTTAAGTAAATAAAAAAGTTTGCGAATATTCGTAGTATGGACGGTTAAAATGTGTTGTTCGGTGCTTACATGTCGTTATTATTTTAGATTGTCTGTACCATAGAAACACTATATTTCTAAGTAAATTCAGCACATTAATTTATTTTACGCTTCCTTGAATACCAGAATTCAAATTTCATTCATTTACAATACTGAAAAATGTTTATATTCTTTTCTTTCTCTATTTCTGTGCACAATCATAAAATCGAAGTAATGTGAATATTTTCGTTTCAATTTAAAACCATCACATACACTGCAGTTCCTCCGGGCTATTTCTGTTACATGCAGCATTGCAACTTCATGCAGGCTGCTTCTAGGGATTAAACTCTGTGAACATAAATGATGCACAGTGTAGTTACGGAATGTATAAATAATGTTGTTTTGTCTCCACTTCTGCCAGTCCACGTTAATATTTACTTGGGCGATGTAATTTTTTTTACAAATTAATTAATTCGGATGGATTATCAATTATATATTCGTAACTGAATGAAAGATCTTTTGAATTATTATGCGACTACAGCACAATTTGCATTCATGCATTTAAATCATCAAACTTTCAAACGAGTGGATAAACGTATGTTTGTAACGGGTAATTTATCCCACAGTTTTACTCCATTTAATTCAGTCACAATAATGTACACCGGCCAAATGACTGTTTGTGGCTTCTCAGACGACATAAATTGGCGGACCGCGAAACGTTTGTGGGGGATTAGAAAAGAAAGAAGATGTCGAAAGAACTAAAACACTTAAGGACCATTTTGGGCTAAAGTCTTAGAAGGGGACTTTCAAAGGTGACAGTAAAGAAGTAAAAGTTCTTAAAATCAGTGATTAAGCGCATACAAAACGGACATTGAAATATAGTCGAACTTGTTTATAACATCACTAAAGGGAATATTTTGTGTCGCTATAAACGGGTGTTGATCTAACCGAGGCATATAAAGTTTCATATATATACATATATACATACACATATATATATATATATATATATATATATATATACACAAGTGAGTGCTGATAAGCCCTTAGCCCTACCAGGAAGGAAACAAACTACAGCGAACAAACTCGGGATATATTCAACATACTCCCCACCTAGCTCAATACACTTCTTAGCCCGTTGCTCTAACTTTTGCAAGCCAGTCAAAAAAATCAGAAGTTTGTCCGTCCAACCAGTTCTCCGCGGCAGCAATGACTGCGTCTGACGAAAAATGGCGACCTTTCAACTGTTTTTTCAGTCCAGAGAACAGGTGGTATTCCGATGTGGCCAGATCCGGAGAATACGGTGGGCGATCAAGACATTGGAAGCTCAGGTAGGCCAGTTTCTTTGGGGTTGTAAGTGCCTGGTAAGCCGGGGCATTGTCGTGCAAGAACAAGACACCCTTGGCGAACTTCCCGCTACGTTTTTCCTTCAAACGTCCTTCAGTTGCACCAAGAGAGATGAGTAATACTTCGCGTTGATAGTTTGGCCCTTTTGAAGACAATCAACGGGGATGCCGTCTTGGTCTCAAAAAATCGAAGCGAGAATTTTTACAGAAGATTTTTGCACTCGGAATTTTTTAGGGCGGGGTGAGCCGCTATGCCGTCACTACATTGATTGTTGTGTTATCTCCGAATCATAGTGATATACCAGGTTTCGTCCATGGTCACCAATCGCGATAGAAAATTATTTGAATCATGCCGAAAAGCATCCAAATTTGCTCAGACGACTGGCACCTTTGACGTTTTGGATCCGCGTTCAGGCATTTAGGGACCCACTTCGCGGAGAGCTTCCGCATGTCCAAATCCTCACGAATGATGGACCCAACCCGCTCACGTGAGATGCGCAGTTGCTCGGTTATTGATTTAGCCGAAATCCGGCGGTCTTCCAAGATTAGCTCGTGAACTTGGCCAATAATCTCCGGGTTGGTCACTGTTTTGGGTCGTCCAGGGCAGGTGGAAAAATCACCACGTTTAAACTGGGCCACCCAATTTTTGACAGTGGCATACGATGATGAATGTTCCCGTAATTTTTTATCAGAATGACGTGACTTTCCTTCGGCGCCTTGCTTTGCTGGAAAAAGAACTTGATGACAGCTCACGTCTCCATGTTGTTGAAATCGCGCGCGTCGCCTGACATGCTTTCTTTCAGCTTCTGTAACAAGAAAATACTTGCAATTCGGCACATTAATAGACCCCTCTTTCCAACGACACTATCGATTCCGTCCTACGACATCGGGAAGTAGGTCGAGGTAAGGACTATCAGCGACCCTGCGCGCGCGCGCGCGCGCATGTATATATGTGCATATAAAATAGCAAAAAATTACTTGATACCACAGAATACCTGACGCAACAAAAGATATCTCGCATAAACGCATGTTGTTATAGCCGAGTTTCACTGTAATGTATGGTACCTCAGGTTAAAAACTGCCAAAGAAGAGGTTTCTGACGGAAAAATGTTTTTTCTACCGTTTATATAAAATTTTTTGAGGTAAGACTACATGATTTTATAAATATATTGTATGACAGCTACAAGCGAACACTAAGCCAGATTGTTCTCACGGGATTTGTACAGTGTTTCTAAGCTCCAGATATTTGCTTCTAAAAGGCAATTAGACCGTACAGTTTATTCAGCTGAATTCAAAATCTCCCTCCCTTGAAAGAGCCTCCAATTAATATTTGAAATGTTCTGGGTGAAAGTGGCTTTCCTCGTTATATATTAAAGCTATTGTACTAAAATCATAATATATCTACTTGAACATTTTGTTCAACATTCGGAACGTGCCAAATTTAAAAAGTGCAAATTTGAAACTTATTTCACAAACAATAACCAAAAAATTGTGCATTAACATTAATAATGAATAAGAATGTTTTACAAACATTTATGAGAACCATATTATAGTGAAGAACATTAAAGCCTTCTGTCAGTATTTGAAAAGGTGAATAATTTAGTTTCACAACATCATGATTATTTATTGCTGGAATTTTAATACACGAATATATTTAAACATTAACTGAATAAAAGTGACCAATAAAATTCCTAATTAAATCCAAGAAACGGAACCCTTCTCAAGAAGACAGTAATCAAACATCAGATTCTCCTTGATCTGACTGTCAGTTTTCACAGGCTGTCTGTAAAACCAAATAATTACTAACACATAATAGTGCAATCCGTCAGTAACGGAAAGTTTTGACTTCCATATAAGTGCACACTAGGAACACAAAACTTCGCAGATATTCTTCTCTGCTCTCGAACACATCGACCTGGAATCGAATCAATGCTACCGTTGTTCGAACTGTTCATTATTATACGTTTAATTAACCCTTTGAAGACTACAATTAATCATCATTGCCCATCAGATTCTATTTCACACCTGAAATAGAACACAAGTGCCTTTCCATCAGAGAGAAAAATGTGGATAATTTTGTATAAGGAAATAATCGCCTTTATTTTAACAATATGGCGGAACACCCAAATAAAAGTTTCGGGCAAAATTCAGAATATTTATTCGTTAAACATGGTTATACATACTGTTGCCATTGATATCCAATGGGTTAATTTCCATTGATGGGAAAACAGACGACGTTCAGGTCCAGAAGGCAATAACCCACCTGTTCTTTTATCTGACAGGCTTCATTTTCCGACTTAGCGAGTTAGCGAAGTTCTCGTATTATCAGCAAACTCAGTAACAACTACAGAGCACAGGATACACGGCTATGCCCGTTTAGCTTCAGAACATTTACTCCCGTGTACCCCAACATAATAAGCCAACACGAATCCAGCTGAATGTTCCTATGATCTACTTGCGATTAACCGCTGTGCTTATAGTCGGTTCAACTGCAGTGGTGTTTCTCGTCAATTTAGCGTGACATACAGATAAAATGAAAGTTTATTTTAAGTGGCGAATCTAACCTACTTCTGGAAAATGAGGTCCAATAATTGTAACTCAGTGGAAAGAGCATCATTTGGAAAGAGTAGATACAATGCATGTAATTAGATACAATGCCTGTCAGTAGATACAATGCCTGTCAGTTATGCGTGATTTTATGCTTCCGCCGCGAAGTAGTTGAGAATTGCCTCTTCTGAGTTTTAGGTTCTTGTGACCGTGTATCGTGAACATTAGGTGAAGAGAGAGAACCAACATGATGCAACTAATTCGATGTTTATTATTAAACTTCTATCTCAACATGTTTCGGGCATCATTATGTCCATCATCAGGAGAATAAGACCGTGTCCTATTGCATGCGGTGTTCTGCCTGGGTGTGTA
>Ga0123355_10016732_pt1 | contig 11571 bp, 11 predicted proteins | sample TergutEmb28metaG_3_FD_89872 | JGI IMG/M metagenome (GOLD analysis project Ga0123355, IMG submission 89872) | Embiratermes neotenicus P1 segment gut microbial communities from Petit-Saut dam, French Guiana - Emb289 P1 | ecosystem: Host-associated > Arthropoda: Insects > Digestive system > Gut ...
TGTCCTGCAACTCCGCCGTACGTCGAATGCCCTCCTGCAACGCCTCGGCGGCATGCTCCTTCGACTTCCAGTGTCCCGTATCCGTCGGATCGAATTCCTTCAGTCGAAAATGTTTCCCGCTGTCCACGAGATATGTCTTTGCGATCTTGGCCGTCTTCATCGTTCTCTGCTCCTGATCCACGACCCAACGTCCCCACGATAGCAACTTTTCCCAAAGTTATCCCGAAAAACATCGCCGCCGGAGGGGTGTTTCGATATCATCAGTGGCATCCGTTCCAGAATTCACTCAAGCACCACGATAGGAGTTTCCGCATGAAAGCTCTCGGCGTCCTCTTAGTGGTCTTGGCAGTGCTCTCATTCCTTGTCCCCGTTCCCCGCCGGGAGCGGCACGGCATCTCCATCGGCGACGCCCGCTTCAGCGTTCAGACCGAACACCGAGAAAAACTCCCGCCAGCCGTCGGGATGATTCTCGCCGCCGCCGGCGTGGTGGCCCTGCTTCTGGGAGCGCGCAACTAATTCTCCGCACTCGCCGTTGAACTCGAGGCCCTCCTTGTTCGAATCCGATTTCCTCAGCAACACAGAAAGCAGCAAACAAGCCTGCCGCCAGCTCGTCGTGCAGGCCATTCAAGTCGTTTGCGAGTCCTGGCCCGAAAATCCCTACAGCGGCAGGACTCCAGCCGCACTCAGGGAACTGGTTGGATCTGATTTTCTACCTCCAACCGGCCACCTGGAACGTGTCGTCGCCTTCTGGCGCACGATCGTCGCAAATTCCGTTGCCGTCACCCATCCCAACACCACCGCACATCTGCACTGCCCGCCGTTGCTGGCATCCCTGGCGGCAGAGGTCGTCATCAGCGCTCTCAATCAATCGATGGACTCGTTCGACCAAGCTCCCATTGCTACGGTGGTTGAGCAAAAACTGCTCCGCTGGCTGAGTGCCCAAGTCGGGTTCCCTCCAACCGCCGACGGCAACTTCACCACCGGCGGATCGCAATCGAACTACATGGGACTGCTTCTGGCCCGCGACGCGTTCATCCAGAACCGATGGAACTGGTCCGTGCAAAAAGCCGGCTTGGCTCCCGACGCTCGTCGCCTGCGCATCCTCTGCTCCGAAGTAGCGCACTTCACCGTGGAAAAATCAGCCTCGCAGTTGGGCCTGGGGAGCGATGCCGTCGTGCGAGTAGCAGTCGATGAGCGATTCCGCATGAAGCCGTCGGCCCTCGAAAATGCTCTCGAGACATTAAGGTCCGAAGGCCTCCTACCTATGGCCGTCGTCGCCACCGCGGGCACAACGGATTTCGGCTCAGTCGATCCTACACCGGAAATCGCGGCCATAGCCCGCTCCGCTGGCGCATGGCTCCACGTCGATGCCGCTTACGGCGGCGCTCTTCTGTTCTCGCCCAATCACCGCGACAAACTCCGAGGAATCGAGGCCGCCGATTCCCTCAGTATCGACTTTCACAAGCTCTTCTGGCAGCCGGTCCCGTCGAGCGTCTTCTTGCTGCGCGAGGCTCGCCACTTCGAAACCATCAAACTTCACGCGGACTACCTCAACCCCGAAGTCCACCAGTACGAAGGTATTCCGAACCTGGTGACGAAGTCCTTGCTCACCAGCCGGCGCTTCGACGCCCTGAAAGTGTGGACATCATTTCAAATGTTAGGCCGCGAGAAGCTCGGCTCTATGATCGACGGCACGATCGCTCTCGCGCATCACGCAGCCGACGTCATCCGGCACACTCCCCAGCTGGAACTCGTCTGTGAACCGCAACTCAGCACGGTGGTATTCCGCTATATTCCGCAGCACCGCGAGGTCGATGCCAACCACCTCAACGCGGCAATCCGACAAAGCCTCTTCGATCAGGGCCTCGCCGTAATCGGCCACACCCGCGTGCACAGCCGGCAGTGCCTGAAGTTCACCTGCATGAACCCGGTAACTACCCAGGAACAGATGCAGGAGTTGATGCGAATGATCGTGGCGCAAGGCAGGAATTTAAGCGCGGCCAATCCCGGTTAGAGCATTCGAACAGCGCAACTTACTCAATTTTCAGACCCTATACTTTGTACCTGGATAGGTTCCCCAAGGACTTTCCCCAGAATGCAGGATCTCACTTCACCGCCGTAGCTTCAGACACATACGGCAGTTCAGCCTGCTGCCAGGCATCAAACCCCCCGACCACGTTCAACACTTGATGAAACCCCGCGCGCTCGAGCAGGCTGCTCGCAATTATGCTGCGATAACCACTCTTGCAGTGCACCGCGATGGCGGCCCCGTGATCAATCTTGGGCGGAGACACTTTGAAATTGTCCAGCGGCCACCACGTAGCCCCTTCGATGTGCCCCGCATCCCATTCGGGACCACGCCGCACATCGAGCACATGCACGTGACCTGAAGACAACCGCTCGCTCAGTTCTTCCGCGGTGATCTGCGCGATCGTTGCCAACCTCAGCCCTGCCTGTTTCCAGGCGGCAACACCTCCGGCAAGATATCCGTCCAGCGCTTCAATGCCCACGCGCGCCAACCTCACCCGCGCCTCTTGGATCTGCTGGTCCGTATCGGCAATCAGCACGGGATGCGCCATCAGTCCTAAGACTGTCGCCGCCCAGGTCGCAAACTGCCCCGACAACGCAACGTTGATCGATCCAGGCACGTGCCCGGCCGCGAACACTTCCCCCGATCGCACGTCGAGAGCGACCTCACCAGCTTTCAGCATGCGCGCCAAATCAGAGGGTGGAACCGCTCGCAAGGGTTCCAGTTCCGACAGAGCAGCAGCACCTGTTCGGTTGATCTCTGCGTCCTCGGCGAAGTACTCAGGACGCACAGGAAGATTATTGGTCAGCTGCGCGATGAACTCTTCCCGGCTCTTGATCTCGAGCGCATAGTTGGTGCGGCGCTCGGTGCCGATCGTGGATGAGCGTTCGGCACGCATATTCTTTCCGCAAAGCGAGCCCGCTCCGTGCGCAGGATAGACCTGGACGTTGTCTGCGAGCCGAAGCAGTTTGTTGTGCAGGCTGTCGTAAAGCAAGCCGGCAAGCTGCGCCGGCGTCTGCCTAGGCGAGAGATCGGGCCGGCCGACGTCGCCGATGAAGAGCGTGTCGCCAGTCAATATCGCCCACGGCTCGGGCGACTTCTCGTAGTCGATAACGACGAGGCAGATGCTCTCCGCTGTATGACCTGGTGTCTCCAAGACGCTAAGTAAGACCTTCCCAAACTTCAGCTCGAATCCGTCGCTGACGGCGACGTGGGGGAACGTCGCTCCGGCTTGTGCGCCGATGTAGATCTTTGCGCCCGTGCGCGCCGCCAGTTCTTTGTGTCCGGAGACGAAATCCGCGTGCAGATGAGTCTCGAAAATGTGACCGATGGTGACTCCGTGATGCGCAGCTGCCTGGAGATACAACTCCACATCACGCTGTGGATCGACGACGATGGCTTCCCCTTCCGAAGCCAGCATGTAGGAAGCGTGTGCGAGGCATCCCAAATAGAACTGTTCGAAATACATCGAGTTGCCACCCCCAGCGCTAAACAGATGCTAGAACAAATCAGTGGGCAATGCTATCCGTGAGAAGCTGACAGTGACTCAGGCGGGCAGCGGCGTGATGAATTCGAAGCCGAAGCAGAAGCCATTCGGCGAACGAGCGATAGCCGGGACGAAAGCGAAAGTTGCTGTTTCAAACTCGAGTTCGGGCCGGTCACCTGAATGGAGCAGAATTCCGGCATCCAAGGTCATGCGACTGGCGCTCAGCTCGGTGCCCCGCCTGGTGCCAGTCGAACAACTGGCGAAACTGACAGCGGGCCGAGGGAGCTGCGGGATGAGCCACAAGGTCCTGTACAATTTTGCTGTGAACGCCCGCGCGAAAGTCTGCTTGGCTGCGATCCTATTGCTTTCACTTGGAATGCTGGCGAGAGCCCAATCGGTTTCGCAGCTGCGGCCAACCGGGTATGTCAACGACTACGCCAACGTCCTCGATCCAGCCACCAAAGCGCGTATTGAGAATATCTTCCAGCAGGTCGACCAGAAGGCTAAGGCACAGATTACCCTTGTCACCATTAAGACCCTCGATGGCTCTGACATCGAGTCTGTTGCTGTGGATCTGTTCCACAAGTGGGGCGTTGGTTACAAGGGAACCGACCGCGGAGTGCTGATCCTCTACGTAATTCAGGATCGCCGCGCCCGCGTGGAGGTTGGCTATGGGCTCGAGCCCATCTTGCCCGACGGCAGAGTGGGAGGCTTTCAGCGGGAAGCAATCCCGCTGATGCAGAGCGGAAACTACAATCAGGCCCTGCTCCTGGTGTCTAGCCGCATTGCCGACGTCATTGCCTCGGATGCCGGAGTCCAACTCACCAACACGGTTCCGCGCCCTCCAGCCCGCCCCGTTCAGCAACCCAGCTCAGGCATTGGGCTTGGAGGCATCGTTATCCTGATCATCATTTTTCTGATTATTCTATTTACGCCGCTCAGAAGCCTGCTGTTCTGGCTGCTGTTCTCGGGAATGTTCGGCGGCCGCGGTGGGGGCTTTGGAGGTGGGGGGTACGGAGGCTTCGGTGGCGGCGGTGGTTGGGGGGGCGGTGGTGGTGGTGGTTGGGGCGGTGGGGGCGGCTTTGGCGGGTTTGGCGGAGGCAGTTCGGGCGGAGGCGGGGCCAGCAGCAGCTGGTAGTGAGGAAGCCATGAAGTCTGCAGATCCGATTGACGAGTTTGTGAAGCGTATATGCGAGGCAGGCGGGCCGAACATCAAGAGCGTGATTCTGTTTGGCTCAGCAGTCGCTGGTGACTTTCATCCCGGACTGTCGAACTTGAACACACTTTGCGTTTTGGGGGACAGCTCCTTCCGCGCACTGCAGGCTCTGACGCCGGCGGCGAAGTGGTGGTACGGGAAGAAGCAGCCGCCGCCCTTGTGCATGACTCGGCCGGAGCTCGAGCGGTCGACCGACGTGTTCACGATTGAACTGCTCGATATGCAGCAACACCATCGCGTGCTTTTCGGCGAGGACGCGCTGCGCGATCTGCGCATTCCGATGCACCTGCATCGCGTGCAAGTGGAATACGAGCTGCGCGAGAAACTGTTTCTGCTGCGCCAGCATGTGCTGGTCGCATCGGACAACGAATCGCGACTGTGGGACGTGCTGGTTGGGTCGGCAGCGTCATTTGGCACGCTGTTTCGCCACTCTCTGATCGCGCTCGGGGACACACCGCAGCCCGGAAAGCGAGCCGCGGTGCAGGCTTTGGCCACGCGCATTGGCTTCGATCCGTCGGCCGCGCTGCAGGTCCTCGATGTCCGTGAGCACACCATCGATCGCAAAAAAGTGGATGTACGCGATCTTGCCACTCGGTATCTTGCCACGGTTGAGAAAGTAACCGCCGCGGTAGACGCGGCGTTTGATCAAAAGTGAGTCGGGCCGCACGCAGGCGTGCCGCCAGACTTTCAAAGGAGGCGTTATGGGCAAAGGGCTGATCGCACTCATCGTGATCGTGGTGATCCTGGGGCTGATTGTCCTGATTTTCGGCGGGCAATACGTGGGCGTCAGGAACACTTTGGTCCAGAAGAATGAAGCAGTGAAGGCGGCATGGTCGCAGGTCGACATCGTGATGCAGCGGCGCGCCGACCTGATTCCGAACCTGGTCGAGACGGTGAAGGGCTTTGCAGCGCAGGAACAGACCGTATTTGGCGACATTGCCAAGGCTCGTTCGCAGCTGTTGGCGGCGCGAACTCCGGAGGAAAAGATCGCCGCCAACGGACAACTGGACGGCGCCCTCGGGCGGCTGCTGGCGATCTCGGAGAACTATCCGCAACTGCGATCGAACGAGAACTTTCTCCGCCTGCAGGATGAGCTCGCGGGCACCGAAAACCGCATCGCCGTCGAACGGAGGCGCTACAACGATGCCCTACAGGACTACAACACTTACGTGCAGCAATTCCCCAACAATCTTTTTGCCGGGTGGGCAGGTTTCAGAGTGAACAACGCCTACTTCGCGGCCTCGGAAGGCTCGCGTGAGGTGCCTAAGGTGAATTTCTCGACACCAAACACAACCACGCCGCAGCCTCAACCGGCGCCTGCGCGGTAGAGGTAAGAGTTTAACTCCGAGACACGCAACTGCGGGATCTGCCTCTCGCCTCGAGCGCAGTCGGGGAGCAGCAAATTTCTCCCGGCTCGCTACGCGCGCGGCCGAAGCACAAAGCTCTGTGATCACTTAAGTGGACATGAGCCAAAATCTAAGGTCGCCTAAGCGGGCGTTTCCTGGCGGAATTGTTGCACACTAGCCTGACCGATTTCCAGACGCTTGACCTTTCCTGTCGGCGAGAGTCTGAACCGGAAATAGGTGTGGGAATCGCCCCAGTGATCGGAGTGGAATGCTCCGGTGAGATCGAGACCATTGTTCTCGACGCGATCGATGGAAGTAAAGCGCTCGTGGCCGAGCACATCGCGGGTAAACTCGTGGAAGCTGCGCGGACTGCCGTCATCGAGAAGCTCGACATCCGGTTCAAACTGCTCTGACCATGCCTGGCTGTCCCCCGTTTGCAGAGCCTCGATGGCAGCCTTTACCGTTGGGTTGGTGAGGGAGTCGGTCATCATCGTCAAGCGCCCTTTCTTAAGTTTAGGCTTTTAGATGAACCAACTGCCCGAAACGTTCAATACGATTCTTGGTCAAGTACTTCTCACTATTTCGCGCTTGACTGCTTGCGTATCTTTATGTTTCTTCTGCCGAGGCAATTGGTCCCACTTTTGCTCACAGTGCTAGCGTGAGCAGGGACTGAATTTGTCTGTCGCGTGGTTGCGGCAAGTTTCTGGTTTCGCGGCAGAGAGGTACCGAGTTAAGGGCCTTCATTTCATTTCGGAGCCGCTTCCATCAGAATCGGCATCGGCATCATTCTGTCAACTGTGACAGTTTTCCGAACCGTGCGGTCTCCCCCAAACCAGATCAGAGGAAAGGTTGGAGGTCGCGATGCATGGTTCATCGAAGGCATTCGTGTTCATGGTTCTCTCGATCGTGCTGCATTCGTCATTTTTGCCCGGTGCTCTGACGGCACAGTTACAGAAGGAGCCGACATCCGGCAGGAGCCCTCGCCCAAGATTAAAGATTGGTGTGGCGCTGGAAGGCGGCGGAGCGCTCGGACTGGCGCATATCGGCGTGCTGCGGTGGTTCGAACAACATCACATACCGATCGACTACATCGCTGGAACCAGCATGGGCGGGCTGGTGGCAGGACTGTATGCGACGGGCAAGAGCCCCGACCAACTCGAGCAGCTGGTGCGGGAACAAAACTGGGACATCATCATCGGAGGTAAAACGCCCTATCGCGACCTCTCGTTTCGGCGAAAGGAAGATGTGCGTGCCTTCCAGAATTCGCTCGTTCTGGGACTCAAAGGTGGTCTTTCGCTGCCATCGGCGTTGAACGCCGGACGCGACATCGGTTTGCTGATCGACCGCGAGACTCTGGCGTATCCGCGGCTGGATTCGTTTGACGAGCTGCCGATTCCCTTCCGCTGCGTGGCCACCGAACTGGTGTCGGGAAAGAGAGTGGTTTTCTCCAGCGGCTATCTGCGGCAGGCGCTGCGGGCGACGATGTCGATTCCCGGGGTGTTCGCACCGGTTCGTGACGGCGACAAGATTTACGTTGACGGAGGCTTGGTCAGCAATCTCCCCACCGATGTCGTGCGAGGCATGGGCGCGGATGTTGTGATTGGAGTGCACCTGGACGTGGCTCCGGCCGATCCGCAAAAGATCCAATCGCTGTTCAGTGTGCTGGGGCGCTCGATTGAAGTCGTGATTCGTGAAAACGTACTTCGAGGACTGGAGAACGCTGACCTGGTGGTGAAAGTGGATCTCCACGCCTACAACACGATGGATTATGGAAGTGCGGAAACAATCATTCACGCCGGCGAGAAGGCAGCGGAAGAAAAGCGGGCGATTTTGTCGCCCTATGAGCTGCCAGACGCTGCCTGGCAGGATTATTTCGAGGAGCGCAAGGCGCGGGAAAGGACCTCGGTCGCGGTTCCCCAATTCGTTCTGGTCGAAGGCACGAATCCGAGGTCGGCGCAACATTTGCAGGAGTTCCTGCGTCCCCTAGTTGGAACGCCGATCGACACCGCAACCCTCGAGCACTTCATGACCCGCCTCACCGGCCTCGGAAAATACGATGCGGCCAACTATCGGCTGAGCGACCGCGATGGGCAGACGGGACTGCTCATTTCCGTTCACGAGATGAGATTTGCCCCGCCGACGCTGCGTCTCGGTTTTTTGGTCGATGGGTCAGAAAGCAACGATGTGACGTTCACCCAGTTGTTCCAGCTCACGTTCATGGACATCGCAGGCTTTCGCTCGGAGTGGCGCACCAACCTCGCGTTCGGGAATACGTATGGTGTCGACAGCGAGTTGTATAGGCCGTTCAACCCAAGAACGAAATGGTTTGCGGCTCCACGGGGCGAAGCGACGGACACGGCATTCAAAATTTATTCGCGGAGCAATCCGATCGCGGACTACCGCATTGCGCGCGCCGATATCGGGGCGGACATCGGATACGGGTTCGACCATTTCACAGAACTGCGTGTGGGGTACGAAGTCGGCTACTACAGTGCGAACTTGCGCCTCGGAAAGCCTGATTTCTTCTCATACTCAGGACGATTGGGAGATACACGAGTGCGCTTACTGAGCGATCACCGGGATGATCCGGTGATTCCCCGCATCGGCTACAGCTTGCAAGGGACCTTTCGCTGGTACGATACCAACCCGGGGGCGTTATCCGGGTTTCCGTTAATTGTGGGCAAGGGAGATTACTATCATCCGGTGAGCGTGCCCGGGTCTGTCTTCGCCGTTGCCGAGGGAGGATCGAGCTTCGGATACACGAACATCGGCGTGCCCCAATTCTTTTTGGGTGGTCCGGGGAGACTAAGCGCTTACGGCACGAACGAATTGTTCGGCAATCAATATTACTACGTGCGTCTGGGCTACCTGCATCGCTTGGTGACCCTGCCACCGTTCGTCGGCAGATCGGTGTACGCGACCGGGGCTTATGAGTTCGGGCATATGTCGAATTCGCCGAATCAAAGCGGTTTCCCAAATGACGGGGCAGCAGGCGTCATCGCGGATACAGTCGTTGGACCACTCTTGGTGGGTGCGAGCATCGGCGACACCGGGCACAAGAAGTGGTTTTTCCAGCTGGGGCACGTGTTCTGAACACTTCGGCGGCCTGAGTCGGACCGCGTGACGATCGGAGTGACAGATGCCACCAAAAAGAATTTCGACCTGTACGTCATGTTCATTCGGATCGCGTCGCGCGATTGTAGTTCGAGCAAGCGGCGATCAAGAGCTGGCAGCGGAATAAGCTTTTGGGCGTGTTTGCATGGCATTGCCGCCATGGAGCGCTTACATTAGCTTCGATGTACAACGCCATTGTCTATGCAAAGTGCGCCAGGGCAACAGCCGGTGAGTCGCCCCCTGCCCGATGGTCGGGAACTCATTCGTTCGGGCGTTCCGCACCTGGGAGGGAGTTCCACCGGCTCGTTGGCGCGAACAGCAGCGCGCACTGGCAGCATCGTAGCGGGCCAATTGGTTCCTAAGGAGAAATAATGCAAAAGCGCAAACTTGGAAAGAGCGATCTGGAAGTATCGGCAATCGGCCTGGGCTGCATGGGCATGAGCTCTGGTTTGGGCCCGGCGATCGATAGGCGGGAGGGGGTCTCCCTCATCCGGGCCGCGGTCGAGCGCGGCGTTACCTTCTTCGATACCGCTGAGGTTTACGGCCCTTTCACCAATGAGGAACTGGTCGGAGAAGCGTTGGCTCCGCTTCGCGACAAAGTGGTGATCGCCACGAAGTTCGGCTTCGGGCCTGACCCCAACGGTGGACCTCGCTGGAGCGCCCTGAACAGCCGGCCAGAGCACATTAAAGAGGTGGCCGAGGCCTCGCTGAAGCGTCTCAAGACCGATGTCATCGACTTGTTCTATCAGCACCGGGTTGATCCCAACGTACCGATCGATGATGTCGCAGGAGCGGTGAAAGACCTGATCCAGCAAGGCAAGGTGAAGCATTTCGGACTTTCAGAAACGGGGGTGAAAACCATTCGTCGCGCGCATAAAGTTCTGCCAGTCACAGCACTGCAAAGCGAATACTCGCTGTGGTGGAGAGAGCCGGAAGCCGAAGTGATCCCGACACTCGAAGAACTCGGAATCGGCTTCGTTCCGTTTAGCCCATTGGGGAAGGGATTTCTTACCGGGAAGATCAACCAGGAGACCAAATTCGACAAGACGGATTTCCGCAACATCGTTCCTCGTTTTAGTGAGGAAAATCGGGGAGCGAATCAGGCGGTGGTGGATCTGATTGGCAAGTTTGCGCAACAGAAGAAGGCAACGCCAGCCCAGATCGCGCTGGCCTGGCTGCTTGGACAGAAACCATGGATCGTTCCGATTCCGGGCACTACTAAGCTGCATCGGCTGGAAGAGAACATCGGAGCGGCCGCCGTCGAACTTACGCCTGAGGATCTGCGTCAACTGGAAGGCGCGGCCTCGAAAATCACCGTGCAAGGTGCCCGCTATCCCGAGGAACTGCAGAGGCTAGTGGGCCGCTGAACGACAACGGATCACGTCCTTTTACAATTTTTTTCTCGACCTTCGCCACAATCAACCGGGGGAATATGTCGGACGCCCGAAACGAGAGCCTGCTTGAGTTTGTCTCCGAGGATGTACCGGGATACGCGACGGCAGCGCCCGAGGGAGAGTGAAGCGCCAGAAGAAATCTACCTTCATGATGACCATCCGATCATGTTCTCCTGCCAGGATCGGGCACGAAGGCTACCATAACGGACAAATCAAGCTGAGCCTCAAGTTCGCTGGACGCGCGATCGCGGACGATGCGGCAGGGCCAGTCGCAGGGCACACCTTGGATGAACAAGAAATCGAAGTGAGCGAAAGACTGCCAAGCTCAAGGTAACGAGGGACAGAAGATGAGGAAGCTGCCTTTTCTCGGCGCGGTCGCTTTCCTGCTGGTTATGGCCGCTGTGACGTTGTCGAGCCAAGATCGCTCTGGCCCCGCAGTCACCCGGGACCACTTAGTTGGGGCATGGCGGCTGGCGTGGCTCGAAGAGCCGGGCGTGGATGGGAAAGTCCACAGGGCGGACTCGAGCGGACTCCTCATTTTCACACGCGATGGGCATATGTCGGTCCAGGTCATGTATCGAAATCCGCCGGCAGAGAGCAAAGCTGCGTCCGTGCAATACGCACAGGGTGGCTACGAGGCCTCGTTTGGGAGATATGACATCGATAACGGTCATACCTTTACCTTTCACGTGAAGGGTGCTCTGGTGCGGAGTCTGGTCGGCAAAGACCTAAAGCGCGTCTACGAACTGTCGGGCAACCAGCTCATCGTGAGGTCACCCGAACCGGATGAACACTGGAGAGTTGCCTGGGAGCGCGACTAATGCTTCCGTTTCAACTCAAGGAGCTAAGCAATGGAAATCAAGCGGGTGCGGCTCTTTTGCATTTGAGGCTGTTCCATGATTTTTCAATGGGATAGAGGAGTGGGGAATCCGTGTCATGGTCACCAGACGGCAGGATATCGAGCGTGCGATGAGATATGTGGTAAA
>Ga0123355_10016733_pt1 | contig 11570 bp, 4 predicted proteins | sample TergutEmb28metaG_3_FD_89872 | JGI IMG/M metagenome (GOLD analysis project Ga0123355, IMG submission 89872) | Embiratermes neotenicus P1 segment gut microbial communities from Petit-Saut dam, French Guiana - Emb289 P1 | ecosystem: Host-associated > Arthropoda: Insects > Digestive system > Gut ...
AATACAACCCATGAAATAACTCAACAAATAAGTCGCAAGCTCCTGAGGATAGATGTATTAACATCCGAAACATGTTGAGCATTAAATAATGAAATAATAAAGCAAGTGACATCAAGTTGGTCTATCTTTATTCAACTATCAAGACGATGCACGATCCAATAAACATAAAAAACGCTTTGATGTAGACAACATTTCTACAAACAATGTTGCTGGTGGTGACAAGTACATTGTTCATCATCCTGGGGGTTTAAAGACATAAGAGTCACGGACGTTTGTATAACTGTGCAGATAAACTATGGGTATTGAGCAGTATGAGCTTCTTTTGAGCAAGACAGGAGTTGAAATTTTGACATTAAGAAATACCGATGCTGTTACATACTTCCACTGTATGCCCGGAGGCCGACAACGTGTCTGTGTGTGAATATAAATGAAATAGCTGCATATATTAAACCTCTAAAAGCGTACTTAATACGTGACGTACCAACAAGTTTAACCTTCAGGAATCGTACGCTCTGCCCGTACTGTACTTATGTCTTTTGTATTTATCTGAGAACAAAGAGCGACTTCTGCCACTAACATCACAAACTGATTGGTTTTTATAATCGAGATTAAAAGCGTTTACTGCGCGGTACGAACTTGGTCTTTAACTAAAGCAGTCTGCGCTTCGTCTTTGAATGGTTAAACTCAGCCAGTTGTCTTACCGATATTCGAACTTAATGTGCTAGATTACGAAGTGTTTATGAGGATAATTGTATAACTAACATCATTATTACACGGATCCATTCGGCAGGTATTACAGGATTGAACCCCCAAACATTGCCACATGTCGTAGATTGATTTCCAATTGTAATACCTAAACGTGTGCTTATCATCATAAATACTCCAAATACCGCTTAATGACATCAATTACAGTCAACATTCTATGAAAGAGTTTAATGTGACGATTTTAACCAATTTATGTCCCAGTTCTAACACAATATCATAGTAAATAATATTTGTTAACGCTGGATGTTAACGAATAAGACGGCTGGAGAATGTGCGAATAGAAACATAGACGCAGCTAACTACGGTGATGCTGTGGATAAACACTGTAAGTTTACGCTGCAAACAGTCCGCTAATATTCTTTTCCACTACATACATTTGCGTACGTTTATGTCCTGACTCGTTCGACACTTAAAAGGACAGCGTCAAACAAGTGTCTGTATAACAGCGCATCAAATACAACCCCCTAGCTGAATATAGCATTTACGATACGGCGCCACAAGCCATATCAATTTTCTCTCAATTACTCGATATTGCTCTGTACCGTATAATACACTGCTCGTGTAAGGAAATTGAAAACCGCCACACCAAAACCTGAACCTATAAAACTTTATCAAGCCCCTTAGGACATCAAAGTCCGCTTTCACTTATCGATTTGAATAAATGAAAGAAAGCTACATTTCCAGACTTCAGTTCCTACAAGCATTCAACCCATGTAGTGAGGTGTATCTGCACTAAAAGTTTTCAATTGAATTTGTGGGCGGCATCTGCCAATTGTAGATCTTGTGATGCTGAAGGCAAAGTTAACCCATTCCAACCGTGGATGAATTGTAAGAAGTTTTTATCAGATGAAACTAAAAAGCCATAGATATTTAATAATCTTATGTGAAGTTTTTATTTGTTGTGGTCATTATTTAAATAAATATAGAATATATGTGTGTTTAAATTTAATATAACAAAAAACATAATAGGCCATTTTTTTCTTGGCTTAACACAGCAAACAATAATTTGCTGTGGAACAGAATATCTAAGTAAAGAGAGACCAACTTGATGTTACTTGCTTTATTATTTCTTTATTTAATGCTCAACATGTGAAGCCTGCATACGGATACCACACCACCACAGCCATATCACAAAGTAACACCAACACACATCGAACCAGATCAATACAACCCATGAAATAACTCAGCACATAAGCCGCAAGCTCCTGAGGATGGATGAATTAACATCCGAAACATGTTGAGCATTAAATAAAGAAATAATAAAGAAAATGACATAAAGTTGGTCTCCCTTTGTTCAACTATCAAGATGACGCACGGTCCAATAAACATAAAATATCTAAGTCGTTCTTTTAAAGATGCTTGTGGCACTGTCTGAACACAATGCTCGCAATGAATTACGTAACCGTAGTAGCCAACAATGTTCTTGACTAAGATAATCTGCTAATCATATCCGACGAAATCACGCACAACATATGTGGTAATAATTTCTACTGCGTACTTACTTTAATTAGGCCACGTTTTTGAGTGCTGAGAAAGTTGAGAAGTTGATGTCTGTTTGCAACTGCAACTAACTCACACCAAGTTCAAGGAATAAGACACGTATTGACGAAAATTAAGCTACGACTGCTATAGAGCCCACTCCCGTACCCTGTTTTGTCAAAGCGTAACACAAAATTCTTACATAAACATGGTCTGTTGTGTAAGACACGCAGCCTTCAGGGAGATTACACTTTCGTATGATTTATTGGGTCTAAGCCTACTGATAACCACATGTGGCACCTGCCGCTACACTGTACGTACAATAAGCACATTGTGTACGTACAGTACAGTAACAGTTTCATACAGCTATTAGAAGAAACACATGTTTTCCCCTCAACAGTATTAACAGAGTAAAAAGGTAAAGGTAAAGCATTCCCATTACAGGCCTGGATAGGCCCAGGGAGTTCCAGGAAGTTAAGGTTCCCAGATTTCATTACAAAGGCACAGGATGGTGGTACGGTTGTCAGCCTTACGCGACGGCCACCTTTACCACAGGAAATGCTCCTGGTACTCATTTATGTTGGAGGCTGAGTCGACCCCAGGGCCATAGTGCGATCGGAAGGATTTTATGTAAAAAAAAAATCGACGGACACTAGCTGGGATCGAACCAGCGACCTTCCGATTTGTAGCACAGCACCTTAACCACTGTGCTATCGCGGTGTATTAACTGAGTAGCCTTCGTAAAAAGAAGAAAATTCCCTTTTTTTGTAGTCTATAGGTGGTTTTCAGTTTCCAATGGGCCACATTTTGTCTTTCTTGGTTCATCCATATTAATACGCTGGCAAGCACGTAATGTACTTATGACGACAGTGGCTAAATAACGTTACTTGGCTTAAAGCACAAAAAAATATTGTTGAAATTAAAATGTCTAATTTGAGTACGATTTATACAGGAGTAATGTAAGAAATTTAATTATTTCGTAAGGAACGGAAGGACTGTCGGCGGATTTGGGTTGTTCATCCGACAAATGATGTCGGTTTGTAGCTCCTTCAAGGGGGGTTCACGTGTTGACAAGGATCGTACATTTTTTTTTATGTTTTGCTAACCGTGCATCTCAGTATATTTAACTTAGTAATTAACCAACTTGATGCACAAAATGTTTGTTTTACAATTAGTTTATTTCATGCCTGTACATGTTTCGAGCACCACGTGCTCATCATCAGGAGGCCAAATTTGTATTATACAGCTTCTAGTATCATCACACTATCTAAAAAAAGTTGTGTTTATCCAGTTATTAAGATTGTGCGGTGTCTATTTACTTTACATTAATTGTTGAATCTACAGAAAATAAAACTTTACTGTTGTTAAAAGGTTCTTACCCTATAGGTGGCCGTCCCGTGCATCGAGTTGGTTAATTACTAAGATAAAAGACATCATACACTTTGCCTCTCAATGTCACATGCAGGTACCTTCATAATGAGTATAACAATTGAGGCTGTCGGAAAACTGCTAATGCAATTACAGTATCTTTGGTACGACTTAAGCTACTTAAGTTTCTAGTTATGCGTTTATTTTTAAAATATCTTGCAAGTGACTTACAAAACTGAGTCAGTTGCCTATAGTTGTGTATTTGTCAACACGCTTCGTACAGAACGTATATTTCCGTAGGTTATAACCGTAATTCATTGCTACTCTATTCCTTTTCCTGCACAAACAAGTAATCCGTGGCTGTCATTTCATATAAACTGGAAAATCCTACGACCGGTGATAACCACCGAGGTCTAAGGTGATGTGTGGTAAGAAGCTGACGTTTGGTACAATTTAAGGACGCATGCGTTACAGAAGATGAAGCATGATGTGACTGGCAAGATACGTCGCATATTCCACGGTGTGATTTATGGAAAGAAAGGAGTCACTTTATTTAGAAAACATCTACGCTATGGCGTGGCAGACATTTAAGTGACTTGTGCTGCCGGTACAATATGTGTTTATTTCCTTCCGGGCGAAATTATTTTAAAAAGGGAAGCCTATTGAAAATATTAAGTGGACTGGTAAAAATAAATCCTGTAAAATACGAAATTTAAGGGTCTGTATACCCTAAAGTCATTGCTATTAACAGTTAATCTTGAAAAAGGTAACTTTTTCGTGCCCGCTGATTAGAATTACATTAGCTATTTGTACCGGCACTTTTATATTTTCTTCTCAATTTCCATCACAAATAACGGTCAGAATGGCACACGTTAGCAGATATTCGACAAAGATCGCGCTAGATTATTTATGAGGGTTTTAAGATATTTACACAGACACAGTTTTCGGAACCTATGTGGATTTTAACAAAGAGTTTAAATATAAAATATTGTTATAGATTGAAAACACTAAACGAAACAGTGTGTTAAACATATATATATATATATATTCATTTATAAACTTTAGTACAACAATTCATTGGGAAGAATTTACTGACAGGATTTGACCTTCATACGGCCGTGCATCGTAAAATTATTTCTATAGTAAAACCAACTAGATGCACCAGTGTACCAAATTTATTTTCTTTGGGGTGACACTCTAAATGTTTCGGACTGTCTTTGCGTCCATCAGTAGGAGTTCAAGACTGTACATACAGCAACAGGCATTTGTCAAACAGATACTGCTGTCTGCTTGCTAGCGTACGCCAGCAAGCAGACAGCGGTATCTGTTTGAAAAATGCCTGTTGCTGTATGTACAGTCTTGAACTCCTACTGATGGACGGAAAGACCGTCCGAAGCATGTAGAGTGTCATCCGAAATAAATAAATTTGATACACTGGTGCACCTAGTTGGTTTTAACATAGAAACATTACTGACAGGATATTAACATTAAGTCTGATCTTATGGAAGCCACCGCAGTGCATGCGAGAATGATACCGATCAGATTAAAGTCAAAAGTCAGTCACACTTCGTGGTTGAAGACAGATATAAGGAGACAAGGTGAAACAGAGAGAGAATATTTTCGTTTAATGCGTAAATTGTTGCAGGCCTACATAATTCACATAATTCACATAATTCACATAATTCACATAATTCACATAATTCACATAATTCACATAATTCACATAATTCACATAATTCACACAATAGTCGCCACTTCAACAATACGCTGCCAAGCTCTCGTAATACATTAATTTAACGTTTATTAGTTTCAACGTAACAATAAGTTGCAAACACAAAAAAAAAATAAAATCTTTTTTTTTAATTCAGATCTCAGCGTTTTTTCTCAACCAATAATTCAACTTTAAAAATTTATTTTATTTGTCTCACACTATATTTGTCACAAGTACGTCATTTTAGCCTGTTAAAGTAGAAAACTACTCAATTAGCACAACCTACGTAATAAAAGAACTGTCTAAAATATTTCCTTCTGACCATCATGCCTTAGTTGTTTCTTTCTGGAGCACTACGGATTATCCCATTTTAAGAATAATAACTCATTCCTAAATACATGTTTCAAAACTACCAACCAATCTGCGAGTTATTCCAATACTTCTCTATGTAGAAGTTCCATGTGGGTCTGTCGTTTTTTTTTTTTTTCCAAATAAGCATAACGTCATTTTTATTATTACTTACATGTTTAGCTGCACGCTGAAGAGATAAACGAGTCTGGCATACGAATCGCACTTTCTCACAGCGATAAACTACATCACTAAAGTACCTTATAAATACTTTTTTTCTAAATATCACTTGTTAAAGATATCATTCGGGTCTGTAAAATGCTGACGTCTCTTATGAATATGAACAAACACTAACAAATATGAATTCCTGGGACAGAATAAGGTATATATGTTACTAATGCAAATGCCATGGGAACATAAATGTGCTTCATTTTAAAGGGTAGTTCCACATTCCATATGAAAATTCGTATGAAAATAGGGTAGCGGGTAAATTTTCTTACCACTTACTTAAGCTCTTCAAAATTTAGTGGCGTCGATGTAATAGTCTCATAAATCACAGGTTATTCATTCACATTTTATTAAGTTCTTCATTTCCTGAGCCCCACTGAGCAGAGGAATTCTATTCTGCCGCAATGCTCAGGCTTATGACTACGTGTGTGGCTTTAAAACCAAGATTTTGGCAAACTCCTTATAATGAGGCTTTGGTAGGAGACACTTCTAGCGTTTTATTAAATAAAGTTCCCCTTCACCGATTAATGTGATATGTGAAATAAACAAATCGTACCTCTATAAACAATTTCCGCAAATTATTAACAACTGCACCAAAAGAGCGCATAGGAAAGTACGAACATTGCGCCATATCAATTACGCTTTACAATCCAACGATCTGGTATTCACAGTACAGTTATTCAACATAGGCTATAACTGTCACATAAGAAGTATAAAACTGTCTGTGTACGTGGTGAAGAATGTCCCTGAGCGTCTCTAAGCTGTCTGAATTATTAATAAACTGGGTCACAGTTTAAGTTCAAGCCGGGAGCAATGACAGTGTCAGAGGAACACTCACAGTCAGCAGTATGACAACGAAAAGATATGTCAGTGCTAGGTAACTGTAAGTAATGTGATTCACTCCAAAGCACGTGGTTTGATGACATAATATACTGAAACAAATAATCAATGTGCAATTAGTACCAATGTGAAGGGAAAATCTGGGTTTCTAACTGTTAATTAGGTTTAAACATCACAGTCCCTTGCAAACAAAGTCTTGATAAAGATTTTTTTTTTTTTTGTAATAGCATGTCTAATAACACTAGGACTTTTTTCGTAGTTCATTTTCTGAAACACGAGAATGTATCTTCATGGTAAAATATTCAGGACTTTACCTACAAACACACATAAGAAATCAATAATAGACTCGATCCCAGTGGCCGCGCGGTATAAACCCCGTGTCTGCGGCCGCTCGCTTGCTGGGTTTGCGGGTTTGAATCCCACCGACGACATGGATATCTGTCTTTTATGAGTTTTATGTGTTGTCAGATTGAGGTCTCTGCGACAGGCCGATCACTCGTCCAGAGGATTCCTACCGACATTGGTGTGTCTGAGTGTGATACAGAAACCTCAGAAATGAGGAGGCCTTATGCCACCAGGCTGCCAAGCCTTTAAAAACATATTTATACATACTAACACGCATGTAAAGTTATCTGCAAATTTTGGCTCTAAAATTTAAGGAAATGAGAGTCCTTTTAACTGATTTACAGGACGCATATTCAATGGAACTTGTTGTGGAACAGAAAAATGACTACTACATTCTGAAACTTTTTTCAACGACGTTTCCTCGTAATATTACGCTACTCTCAAGCTAGTACTGTTCCCGGAAATTATTTCGTCACTTCTGTATCCCAGAAACAGGTATTAACTGTCCTAAATTCCATCTTTCCTCTGTACGTACTTCTAAATATTGTTTGACACTCGTACGGTGAGCACGCGCCGCATCGAAAAGTATAATATAATCACGTGTGGTTTAAGGCAGAACAACGACGGTTTTCATACTATCCCCAAAGTGACACACTGCTACATTTTTGCATTACCTTGAAACAGGTCTGGCACTAGGACTGTAAAGCCCTGAGACTCTTAAACCATAATTACCATACTTTATTTTATATTTTTCCGTCAGCAACAATATTACTCATCATCGACGAAACTCTGTTTAATAATGCACTGATTTGTTTATTGCAATGTTTAACACAGAGCAAGTGCTTCTACTCGTATTTCTGCTGTCTTTTCAGCTGTCATCTAAAACGTAATTTCACATATTTTATCACCAGATATGAACATAATTCAGTGCAATTTTATTTGTTTATAAGCCATTAACCTAATTTAATTCATTATTCTCTTAAACGATAGAAAATAACAGATGAATTTTATGTTTATTGGACCGTGCATCATCTTGATAGTTGAATAAAGAGAGACCAACTTGATATCACTTGCTTTATCATTTCATTATTTAATTCTCAACATGTTTCGGATGTTAATACATCCAGCCTCAGGAGCTTGCGACTTATTTGTTGAGTTATTTCATTGGTTGTATTGCTCTGGTTCGCTGTTTGTTGGTGTTACGTTGTGGTTTGGCTGGGGTGGTGTGGTATCCGTAAGCAGGCTGAAAAAAAATCATTAAACCATGAACGTAAAGCCGAATGAATGTCGTAGAAGCGTGTTTCATGCCAAATTATGGAACTAAGGGCAGTGTGAATGGGATACACTTTGAAATTGAGAACAATTACTTGTCAAAACTGAATCTCTATACGCAGAACTGAAAGAACACATGCGTTCTTTCAATCTATAGTACCAATAGCTGTGACCTTTGTGGCCAGGTTAGTACATCCGAGAATGTCCGAGATCATGAATCGACATATGTCAAATTGTGCATAGATAAGCTGCGTCTTATTTTGAATTAAGCACCATGCTATGCAGAAAAACGGAGGAAAGGAGGTTAAGAACAATAAATCCTTGTAAGTGGATACTCTAGTTTCAGAGAAGCAAAGGTCTACAATCTTCAAAGATATTTCCCTAGGCAACTGAATTTCTGATGTTCCCATAAAATGTAGTCCTTCAGAGTAACATATACTCCTGTTTGTGTATCACAACCAAGTGGTGGTGCCAAAACACAGATTTATAACTGGAATTATCTTCATTGTTTGGGACCAGACAGTCTCCAGACAGGATCAACAGCAGCCATATTATGTAATGGATACTGCTGCCTCAACCCCAGGCTTGCCAGTGCTCTTTGTGTCTGAGATCTTCAGTACGGCATTAAGGCACCTGAAGCGACACGTTATGTTTGTGCAATGTTTTCAACAGACTGCTAGGAGGAGAATTGTATTTTTCAGTGTGTTAGTTCAAATCACAGAAGGGTCTCTCTGAATGGATGTCGATTGAATGTTATATTAAATGTCACGCAGGTTTTCTACGTTCAGTTTTGGCGTTTCACTAAACGTTGGGTACATCAAAGCTTTCTGTACATTATTCTGAGACGATTCTAATACACGGTTAGTGAATACGAAACAGAATAAGAACACGACAAGATTTGAAGTCTTGTACGTAATAACCAGCAGGTACAATAAGATTGTCAGAGTGGCGCAGTGATGTTTCATGCGAGAGAAACAGATAGGCGAGAAGAAGTCTGTGTATTACACATAACAAAGTAGATTTTATCTAGTCAGATCACCTATTCTCACCTCTACAATCAAAACCATAAATTCTAAGTTAAAAAAGTGATTAATGAATGCTGATGACGTTGGAATGAGGGAGATTTTCCGTACTCGTCCAGACCGATCCAGGGACCCACCGAGCCTCCTGCACAACGAGTATCGGATCTCTTTCTTGGGGATGAAGCGGCGTGGTGTGACTGACCACTCACACCCATCTAGCACTGAGGTTAAGGAAAGAGTTAAGTTATAAATCTACTCCCAATCTGGGTCTTAATATCTTGCTTTACGTTGAAACTTCACTTTTAAATTACGATAGCGGAATAATTTTCAATAATAAAAAGTAAAAAGTTAATCACAATTTTTTTATGTTTTAACGAAAACTACTTTCTTGTTTAGCCTAGGATATCATAATTCAGTACGGTTCGGATTGTTCCCAAATATTCTCCATTAATATTGGTAGACGAAAAAAATAAGTGTGGAAGAATAAAGACGAAAGCCAGAATTAAGACCAAAGTAAACTCCCGCCGAAAACTTTGTGCATATTACGAGACAATACTGAACACAACACACGTGCAACGTGTCACACGTCATTACGTCCAATTAGACAATAAGTAATTCTCTCATTTAATCTGCTTTTCCCACAGCACTATGTAGAGCTGTATCAAGGTACTCGGAGCTATTCTTTCTGAAGACTTTATTCGGCCTTGTTCAAGAAATAAGTTATCTAATAAGAAAGACAATAACATAATAAAATTGTAGTTGTCATAACTTGTGCTGTATGTGGCTTCTGTAAACTGGGTACTGTCTTACAGGCAAGACAGATTAACTAAGTATATGTGCATCAGAATGACAGGCAAGAAGCACTGCACAGGAGCACCATTAAGATTGGAGGTTCTGGGTTGTATTGTGTACCTTAATAAATAGGAGTCTAAGGAGCTACTCTGACGACTAAAGTAATAATATGCTCAGAACAGTATGCAACTATTTATCAGTATGCACGACGTCAGAATCCCGGAAATGTGAACATCATTACTTAAAAAGTTGAAATATTCCTGTAATATTAACTGGAACTGTAAGCTCTATTATCCACTAAACATCCGAAATCGTCCTTAGGTCTATAAATTATACTTCAGTGAGGATAGACATTGAATGTACTCTATGAGTAGAGAAAGTATCCTAAATCACAGCATTTGTTCTTAATTAACCCATCTCGTTATAACGTCAATAAGTAAGCAGAAACAAACCTGTCCACGAATTCAGTGCATTTGTGTGTGTGTGTGTGTGTGTGTGTGTGCGCGCGCGTGTCCAGCACGTCTGTCAAAAGCATCCTGGGATATATAAAACTTTTTTTACAGAGACCAGTGTACAAGGCCCAGAACATGAAGGGGGTTGAAATGTTTTGTAATTTTATTACTCTTCATGCCGCACATCAGAACCTACCCTAGTTACGTAACTGAAACAACAACGCATACAGCACGAGATGATGTAAAACAGATATGGTTTCCTGGAAGTATGTAGATAATTGTTTGTTTCCAAGGACTGTAGTGTCACTTCTTCAGTTCCGAGACTATAAATTGTTTATAGATTAGTGGTTACGTTATATACCACAATGTTTCAAAATAAACAGTCTACATTTTGTCCACAGAATGCAATTCTGAGGCTTGCGTGGATCTCAGAACAAACATCGAATTCCTCCTATACCACTTATTGTTTTTAACCGACAGGGAAAGTGTTTACGGCGTGGTACGATGTGGGGTTTTATACAAAACATTGTACCGTCCTATGCGAGTTAAACTTACACAATCCAAACTGAAGTTCCTACATTCTGGAATAAGGAACAACTACGAGTGCGAAAAGTACAGATTTTGTTTGCTTGTTTGTTTGTAAGGTTTAGAGTCTTATTTATTGAGAATGGTTTCGAAATTTTTCAAAGTAAGGAACATGTGTGCTTGTCCACAATAACATATAACAGCAGCACCGACATAAAGACGCTGAAGCTTTGAATCTTATTGTAGCACCGTGCATTTTCGTAGAATCACTTCAATTTATCAACCAACGAATGCACATACAATTTCACATAAAACACTTTTAAAACTCTTTAAAACACTCCGACATGTTTCGATCTTGTCAGATCATCATCAGGGAGCTTTGTTCCTTGCTAAAGTTATATTACAGTATTCACAATTCAATTC
>Ga0123355_10016734_pt1 | contig 11570 bp, 15 predicted proteins | sample TergutEmb28metaG_3_FD_89872 | JGI IMG/M metagenome (GOLD analysis project Ga0123355, IMG submission 89872) | Embiratermes neotenicus P1 segment gut microbial communities from Petit-Saut dam, French Guiana - Emb289 P1 | ecosystem: Host-associated > Arthropoda: Insects > Digestive system > Gut ...
ACATTTCTACTTAATCTTTTTCTGAACTGAAATATCTCTGATTTATTCGCAACACAATGCAGATTATTTCATTATATATAAACGTACATTGTCAAACGCGCAAGATTTAAAGGGCCGTCGCAGAGAAACTTCGTGAGTTGAGCACGAAGTCTGAATTAAAGGTCCATAGGATAAAGGTTAAACCTAAATTCTACTAAACTACCCAGACCATGGTCACTGCAGGAATCCTCCCCTTCAGAAAAAATTCCCACGGTAGAGCCGGGAGTCGAACCCAGGATCTCATGATTAATAGGCAGAGACTCTGACCACTAGACCACGAGGCTGGTCAGTTTGAAGAATGTAGAATCTGATAAAAATAAAATTTTATATGAAACTTTACTCGATTTTTTTTTACAGTGAAACGGTTCTTACTTTCTGAATAAGTCTCGTAATTTAAGTAAAACAGTATTATACGTACCATGAAACCAGTCTTTGCACAATTCACACTGCAGCATAAATCCCGAACTCCCACGACGACAAATGCAGTATTTCACATCACCTGTATCATTCATTCTCTTCTTCAGATTTTCTACACGCAATTCACGCATAGCTACCATCTCCTGTTCCTCTGCTCCCTGAAAATGTATTTTTTAACTGCTGGAACTCTTCATAACATACATGCATGTGCAAACACACACACACGCAGCAAGATTTTATTGTTTAAATGTCACAACTTATCACATATATGTATGTTCCCTCATATTGAATGACATCACTACTACACTGTTTATTTCAGACAGAAAATTCTTAACAAACACAATTTATCAATTGTGAAATCCACTATGCACCCACAGAAGGAACTGTGCCATACAATGCACATTGCAGACTGATCTTATCACACAGTATATGGAAACGCCAATTCAAGGTATTTTAAAGCTGTCCATTCCACACATATTTATATCTGCATCCACCATTTATTTACCAACTAAATGCACATTCTTACATTAGTACAAACATTAAATACACTTCGCCAACAGCAGCTTTGTCATTTTAAGTTAATTAACCAACTTAAAATGACCAAGCTGCAGATATAAGAACCCACAAATAACAGCTTTGTAGTAGGATTCGATTTTTAAGAATGGGTATAATGTTCTCTCTTATGGTGGCACACGTGTAGCAAAACACGTCAGAGAAGCTTATTTAATCTTCCGTATTCGATCGTGCATCATTGTGATGGTTGAAGAATAAAAGACCAACTTGATGTCACTTGCTGTTTTATTTCATTTCTTATGTGCTCAACATGTTTTGGACATTAATGTATCCATCATCAGGAGCTTGCGACTATTCTGTTGAATTACCACATTGGTCTATTGTTCTTGGTTCGACGTGTATTGGAGTTTCGGTGTGGTTGGGTTGGAGTGGTATCTGTGTTGCAGGCTGAAGCACAACCTGCAACATGGACACCACCCCAACCCAGCCACACCGAAACTCCAACACACATCAAACGAAGAACAATACGACAAATGTGGTAATTCAACAGAATAGTCGCAAGCTCCTGATGATGGATACATTAATGTCCGAAACATGTTGAGCACATAAGAAGTGAAATAAAATACCAAGTGACATCAAGTTGGTCTTTTATTCTTCAAACTTATTTAATGTTTGTACTAATTCAAGAATATGCAGCCAGTTGAAAAATAAATGGTGTACACCCATTTAAGGTGTAAGGGCATCAGTGGATTTGAGCAGCGGGGTAAAAAAGCTATCCTGTTACAGGCCTGGACAGCCGTTTGGGCTCCAGAAGGTTGAGGCTCCCAGAACTTCTAAGCAATCAGCACGTGAAGGTGGAAGTTTGTCAGCCCTATGCGCTGCCAAAATTTACCACCAGGATATATCCCTGATACTCATTTCCGTTCAAGGCTGAGTCAACTCCAGGGCCATAGCATGGCTGGAATAATTAGATCAATGAAAAATCTCAATGACCACAAGGGGAATCAAACTTGCAACATTCCCGCTTGTAGCACACTGCACCACAGTATACTGTGCAGTAGGTGAGAATCTAAGTGGTAAAGTGATCCTGTTACAGGCCCGGTGTGGCCCAGAGGGTGGGTAGAGGTATAGCTCTACTCTTCCATGACCGTGGCACTAGATGGGGGTGAGTGGTCAGCAGCACGCCCTGGGTCGCACTTTACCCCTGTGGAAAGACCCGGTACCCATTGTACAGGAGGCTGGGTGGGCCCCAGGGCCGGTCTGGACGGGTGGAAAATCGCATCCCAACCGGGATTCGATCCCTGGATCGTCCAGCCCATAGTCAGTCGCTATACTGACTGGGCTACCCGGCCCACAGGTGAGAATCTAAAATTTAGGAAATCTGACACTGAAGTAACCAACTAAGTTGGGGGTCACTGAAACTGAACACCAAACGAGCGAAACCTTACATTCAGAACATTCAATGTGGGGTTCAACTGCATCTGCCGTTTATAATTAATGAAGTGTAGTCTTCACTGACCTTGAAAGCCGCAACAACGGCGGCCGGATCTACGTCCCCTTCCAACTTAACCTCACACACTACTGGAGCAACCATAACTGGTGCATTATCTTCTCGGAAGCGACGTTTTTTCAGCTTCAGGGCCGACATGCCCACTTCAACCCTCGGTGACAATGCCTACGCAACAAACGGTATAAACTTATGTAAAATATTTTTAAATGTTTACAGTCTTAATAGCTTTTAAGGCAGTCAAGACAACTTGATTGACTGTGACTGGGTTCAAGACCTCGCAGTCCCGATGCACCTAGGCCTTAACTGACGGGCCCTTTGTGCTCCATATCGATTTATGGGAGCCCTGTTACTTTGCTGATATTCCAGATGGCCCCCAGACTTATACTCTTGATGTCCTGTGGCTCCAAGAAGAAGGGGCCCACGTATGCATGTCTGAGTGAAGCCAAAGCTAAATACTCACAAAGAATGTTGGCCAAGGTTTCTTCCTTTGCTCCACAACTCCTACGTAGTGGAATGTCTGACAGCCCTATTAGGTGAAGATGTCTCCTCAGGGTATTATGGCCAGTGAGAAGGCCAGTAGCAGCCCTTGACTGTGTCCTGTTAAAGGACAGAAACCTTGCATTGGCACCCAGAAAGGGTCCCGAAATTAGTTCTTGAGCCTGTCTGTGGGTGTCACCAAGAACTCACCACCATACCCAATGCTGGTTAACCAACCAATGTCTAAGTCTTCTTTATATATCCTGTCTAGAGACTCGCAAGTTCGGCTCAGGTCCAGCAAACTCTAGAACACAGCTGTCCCTTGCAAGCTTGTCAGCGATCTCTTTACCTCGTACACCAGCAGTCAAGACAATTTAATATCAACTGTAAACACAATGAGTTCCCACAGAACAAAGGTGCCAATGAATGAATTACATTAATGGTTTATGTGATGCTACCATAGTCTACTAAATATAAGGTGAAGGGTATACAAATAATCATGCACAGAACAGAGAAATAATGGTTTTGTAATTGCATTATTATATATTTCTGCCACAGGACTGATATGCGAATTCCTGAAGCTGTAATGTATGGTGACAAATAAAGTCAGGTGGTTCAGGCCTTGTGGGATGTGATATTGTGTCAATAGGCAAGTAATTCTTAATATCTGAAAGGATCACAGTGCCATCATCTTCAAGGTTAAGCACTTCAAGTACAGGCGAGCAGTTGGATCCTTTGAAACGTCGGAAATCAGTCACCCAACAAGGCTGGATCACAGAAAACTTGAATCTTCAGCAATGCAATTGTGAGAACTTCAAATGTCACCAATACAGAAAGCCCACAGCTATCAAATGTAAAACTTCCCAATGCATTTACTGCATTCCACTGACCTCATGAAGTCATTAAACTTTTGGCACCCGAATTATTTTTTTAAATTTTAGCAAACCCTGTATATAAAATGTGAATAAAACAGGAACCAAATACATTAGAATTATGAAACAAAGAGCATTTTGAAGAGAAAAAAACGGAGAGTATACCATGTTTAAAATATTCAGTACCTGTATTTGTTGAATAAATATATAAAAGGAACATTTAAAGGTTAGCGGTGCGGTACGACCACTATAGTGGTCGTTAGGCGTCAAAGGGTTAATAACAATCACTCACAAGCAATGAAAGCAGAACAAATTGGCTACATTTATATGGCATTCCAAAATATAATGTAACAAGTCATAACACCACATCAGCAATGGGAAACTCCATGTGCATGTTGTCAATGTATATCCCACTGCCCAGTATCACAACAATGTATTTTGACTGTGTTCAGTTTTTTTTAACTTTTCCTATATCAGGCTACCTGCACAATGACTATCAGTTGTATTGCTCCAAATACCAAGGAGAGGATGACTATCAGCTGTACTTTGTTCTATATACCAAACAGAGGATGACTATCAGCTGTACTTTGTTCTATATACCAAACAGAGGATGACTATCAGCTGTACTTTGTTCTATATACCAAACAGAGGATGACTATCAGCTGTACTGTGTTCTAATTACCAAGGACAGGATGATTACCAGCTGTACTGTTCTAGATACCAAGGACAGGACAACTAGCAGCTGTACTGTGTTCTAGATTAATAAGGACAGGATGTTTATCAGCTGTACTGTTCTAGATACCAAGGACAGGATGACTATCAGCTGTACTGTGTTCTACATACCAAGAAGAGGATGACTATTAGCTGTACTGTGTTGTAAATATCAAGAAGAGAAGGACTGTCAGCTACACTGTTCTAGATACCAAGGACAGGATGACTATCAGCTGTACTGTGTTCTAGATACCAAGGAGAGGATGACTAACAGCTGTAATGTTCTAAGTACCAAGAAGAGGATGACTATCAGCGGCAATGTTTTAGATACCAAGGAGAGTGTACTGTTCCAGATACCAAGGACAGGATGACTATCAAATGTAATGTTCTAGGTACCAAGGAGAGGATGACTATCAGCTATACTGTTCTCGACACCAAGGAGAGGATGACTATCAGCTGTAATGTTCTACGTACCATGCAGAGGATGACTATCAGATGTAATGTTCAAGATACCAAAGAGAGGATGACTGTCAGCTATAATGTTCTAATACCAAGGAGAGGATGACTATCAGCTGTACTGTTCTAGATACCAAGACGAAGATGACTGTCAGCTGTACTGTGTTGTAGATACCAAGGAAAGAATGACTATAAGCTGTACTGTTCTAGATACCAAGAAAAGAATGACTATCAGCTGTACTGTGCTGCAGATACCATGCAGAGAAGGACTATCAGCTGTACTGTTCGAGATACAAAGGAGAGGATGACTATGAGCTGTAATGTTCTAGGTACCAAGGAGAGGATGACTATCAGCTGTATTGTTCTAGACACCAAGGACAGGATGACTATCAGCTGTACTGTTCTAGATACCAAGAAGAAGATGACCATCAGCTATACTGTGTTGTAGATACCAAGGAGAGAATAATTATACGCTATTCTGTTCTAGATACCAAGGAGATGATGAATATCAGCTGTGCTGTTCTAGATATCAAGGAGAGGATAATTCTCAGCTTTAATGTTCTAGCTACCAAGAAGAGGATGACTAGCAGCTGTAATGTTCTAGATACCAAGGAGAAGATAACTATCCGCTATACTGTTCTAGGTACCAAGAAGAGGACTATCAGCTATAATGTTCCAAATACCAAGGAGAGTGTACTATTCTAGATAAAGGACAGGATGACTATCAGCTGTACTGTGTTCTAGATACCACAGAGAGGATGACTATCAGCTGTAATGTTCTCAGTACCAAGGAGAGGATGACTATCTGCTGTACCATTCTAGATACCAAGGAGAGGATGACCATCAGCTGTACTGTTCTAGATACCAAGGAGAGAATGACTATCAGCTGTACTGTGTTGTAGATACCAAGGAGAGAATTACTATCAGCTCTACTGTTCTAGATACCAAGAAAAGGATGACTATCAGCTGTACTGTGCTGTAGATACCAAGGAGACTATCAGCTGTACTGTGCTGTAGATACCAAGGAGAGAATGACTATCAGCTGTACTGTTCGAGATACAAACGAGATGATGACTATCAGCTGTACCGTTCTAGACACAAGGGAGAGGATGACTATCAGCTGCACTCCATTCCAGATACAAGGAACAACTTTTCTACGTCATCCTGACAAAATGGCCAGGTTACAGGGAATGTTCAAGCTGGGTCTGGATGTGTAAATTTCTTTTGCAAGTAGGGGAAATGAAAACCACATAATTGGTAAAGAATGAATAAGTGAAATGTTGAGGCACAATCTCATTATGCAAACTATGTGCTCACTTACTTCCATTAGTGTATAATGTGAGTTCTTCCTCAGAAAGGTACGGGCCGTTCTATCTTTCCACGTCTTGGCACCACTCAGCTGTGACTCCAGTTGTGGAAGTAGATCGAGACGAACCGGGATGTTGCGGCCTTTGTTTACAAGTAATTCCAAAGCATCCATATAAGGAAAATTTTCAGCCCTCTATACAAACAATAAAAGGAATAAAAGATTAACAGTGTCACATGTCAGTCTTTCATGACAGACAGCAAATGTACTCTGCCGTTAAAAATTCACTGGGAAACAGGAAGCACCTCACTTCAATTTATCAACCAATGAATGCACATATAATTCCATATAAAACACTTTAAAACACTAGGACATGTTTCGATCTTGTCAGATCATCATCAGGGAGCTTTGTTCCTTGCTAAAGTTATACTACAGTATACTGTAATATAACTTTAGCATGGAACAAAGCTCCCTGATGATGATCTGACAAGATCGAAACATGTCCGAGTGTTTTAAAGTGTTTTAAAAGTGTTTTATTTGAAATTATATGTGCATCCGTTGGTTGATAAATTGAAGTGATTCTACGAAAATGCACAGTGCTACAATAAGATTTATAGGAAGCACCTCGTTAGCATATAGACTGGGAGGAAAGAGGTATGCATTCGGTCTCCAGAATGATTGGCAGAATATACTTGTGCACCTGGTTAGCATAAAGACCGGGTGGAAATAGGTAAGCACCTGGTCACCAGAATGATTGGCAGGACAAACATATGCGCCTGGTGAGTAGAGAGTTTTGCAGGAAATACATATGCAAACAATTAGTGCAGACTGAGAGGAAAAAGGCACACAGAGTGGCTGAAGGACTGGCAGCAAATACAGGGTTATTCAAAATGATTGTCGGGGTTTTAACAACTTGTCATACACAATACACTTGAGATAGGAGTATACGTATTTTTTTATTTAATGTTTGTTACATACCTTACAGGTGCTCTATATGTGCACCCTTTGTGATTCTACAAACATGAACACGATAATCAAGTTCGTTCCAAACTGTCTGCAGCATGTCAGCGGTGATTATCAATTACTGTGTTGATGTTTGTAGAATCACAAAGGGTGCACATATAGAGCACCTTTAAGGTATGTAATGAAAACTTGGAGTGTTGTTCTATTAAATAAAAAATACATATACTCCTATCTCAAGCGTATTGTGTATGACAAGTTGCTAAAACCCGACAATCATTTTGAATAACCCTGTACATACACACACTTGGTCAGCATACAGATCGCAGGAAATAGGCATGCATCTGGCCAGCATATACACGGACCAGAAATCCTGCCTGGCGAACAGGGCTTTCAAACAGCTTCAAACACAAAGTGAAGAAACTGTTGAACCCACTGCACTTAATGAAATACATTTAGCTGTATAACAGTCTGCAAAAATAATATACTGAAACAGAATAATATATAAACAGTAACCTATACCCCTTCCACCATGTCACATCTATAAAACAGACTGTAATTAACTTCCACGCAAAAAATCATACCTGAATTGTTTCCACCTTTGCAGACCACTCCTTTCCTTTCCTAAGAGCATCTCTTAAGGTTCCAATATTTGGAAGAAACGCTGGGATTGCCTCTGCTTCCTTTAGAATTGTCTCTATGGTGCTGATTGTCTGTCGGGATCTGAGAAGTAAAACAGACCACAACATATATTACTAAAGATGGCATGAAAACAGCAAAATGGTTTTACACAGAGTAAATAGTGTTCAATATTAATGCCATGGTTCCAAGTTCATATTAACACACTGTTACATTTAAAAAAATTTTACCTGAAAATGTGAACACACTACATTATGTTCTCTACAGAATGAACATATACACATGTAGCGAAGAAAATATAAACACAAGGATGTGTTACATTCTGATTAGTGATTGAGTCACTTTTAATGCGTGCCAGTTGAATTAATGTAAACTTACTTTGCTTGTAAGCAGACTTTGGCTTTTTCTTCCCACTTTTCCACCTGCGTTAGAAGATCCTGAAGCTCAGCCATAGATTTCTCTACTAATGAATGTGGAGGCAAACTTACACCAACATTCAGCAGCTTCCTGAGGGACTCCAGAGTGACTTGCTCTGGATCTTCATGCAAGTCTCTCACATCTTCTAGCCACTTCATCTGATCTAAAGTCTAAACAGATACACACATATATACAAAGCATGTACACAAAAAATCTCTCTCTGGCAAACCCCTCCCCCCACTCTGTCATCTATCTCTTCTATGAATTACTTAACCCACATTCCACTTCACTCGATAAGGAGTGAGTGCATACGTGTTACTTACTTACTTACTTACTCCATGGTGGTGCAGAGTCCTTCTTGAGAAGCTAACTAGTTTGCAGCTAGTCAAGAAATTCCCCGCATTTCACGGAACCCAAAGGTTCATTTCCGCACTCACAAGCGTCCACCACCTGTCTCTATCCTGGGCCAGCCCAATCCAGTCCATATACCCACATCCCACCTCCTGGAGATCCATCCTAATATTACCCACCCATCTACTCCTAGGTCTCCCCAGTGGTCTCCTTCCCTCTGGTTTCCCCAGCAAGACCCTATACACCCCCCTCTCCTCACCCATATGCGCCACATGGGCATATGTATTACGTATAATAATTTGGAGGGTGATTTCTAAGAAGAAATAGCAGCTAATGTCCTGAAGTTCACAGTTTTGAATATGACATACTGTCATTCATGGCCGTACTACTAGCTGCATGGCAAACCATCTATTTAACACATCAGAATTCTCCATATATGACTGACCTACAATAGATACTTCCACACTTCCACCTGTACCAACAACCAACATGATCACATGTATACTGACACATAATAGACAATTCCTGTCATGCTCGAGGAAAACCAACACTCCTCTGGGCGAACATACAAAAACCCCAAACTATAATCAGCCATTGCTAGGAAACTGATACCCAAATAATACTACAATAAGCAAAGAAAATGGATCAGAAAGTAACAGAAATGAAAAGTAGTAAAGGATATACAGATACACAAGGGATAAGGGAGTGGAATAATGCATGTGCTAGAATTCCTTTAACAAGACTGAGAGGCAGGAAGGGAGACAAGATGATACAATGGGCATAAAAAAAAAACAGACAGATAAGTTACATGACAGACAGACATACACACGTGGGGAAGCACTTCACGAAAACAGGCAAGTTTGAGGACATCTGTGTCAGCAAGATACTGCAGTCTGTTCAAAGTGAGGGGAGGCTCAATTTGTGAGGAAAAGGGGTTGCACAGAAAACCGTGAAAACAGCGAAGAGCATGGGTCACTGCACTGCCAACCCTTGTATATTCAATTCTACACTATAAAAATAAGGGACCATGGTAAGGACATGTCTGAGAAACAAGAAACTGAGAAAGATATCATATATTCACCAAAACTGACAGCGTACACTCTGTGTAAATCACCTAATTTGAGACTGAAAGAGAAAATATTTTTATTGGCCTCCACAGCATCAGTTTCTTAGGATTCATGTCGAACCTAGTTGTAGAAAAAACACAACTACAGCTGTTGTATGACAGGAAACAATGACAAAATACTTTCAACTGTGATTTCTCCCCAAAGTGCAATCCCAAAATTAATACAATTACTTCTTTTAATTCAATGGTGGGCTCGGTGCACTTTATGGACCTTTACCCAGTCTTGTATACAACGGGTACTGGGTCTCTCCCAGAGGTAAAGTGGCTACAGCATGGCTTTGACCACCCATCTCCATACACATAAAGCAATCCCATTACAGGGCTGGACAGACCCTGAGGGTTCCAGGAGGTTGAGGCTCCCAGATTTCAAGACAATCAGCACATGAAGGTGGTAAAGATGTCAGCCCTATGCACCGGCCGCCTTAACCCCCCAGGAAATATTCCTGGTACTCATTTCTGTTAGAGGCTGTGGCAACCCCAGGGCCATAGTGCAGCTGATAGGATTATGTCAATGAAAAACTCCAATGACACCATTGGGAATCGAACCCGTGACCTTCCGGCTTGTAGCGCAGTGCCTCAACTGACTGTGTCACCATGTCACCCCCATCCCCATATAGTGCTGAGGTTAAAGAAAGACTAGAGCTATACCTGTGCTCCCCCTCTGGGCCTGTGTGGTCTGTTCTAAGGTGAAATTTACCTATACCAATGAAAGGAATTAATTTCATTCCACCCTACATCACAATGTATTAAAAAACTGAAAAAATATATATTACCTGCTTGAGTTTTGGAATTTCTGGCAACTCAATGTCCAATACAACACCATTCTCTATACATTTATCCAGTAATCGTGATTCTGGCATTTCTTGGCTCAAAAGAACAGCAGCCTCCTTCTGAAAGTCTGTAACTCTATCTAGCAACTCTTTCACTCCTTCACCCTCCTTTATTGTGCAAGGTAAACTTTCTATTTGTTCAAAAAATAATGTCAGTTCTTCCACCGTCAATTTGTACTTTGCTTCCACGGACTGGCGTGTTCTGTAAATGACGTAAATTGCATCAGTTTTGTGAAGATATTATGAATAATACTGAAATTTTCATTCTACATGTGTATGTGGCACACAACACATTACCGCGTACATTTACGTACAGGACGGAAATATATTACCGTGTACGAACTTTCTTGCAGGCGAGTTGTTGGGCAACACTCGCACATTTATCAGCTTCCGTGACAACTTGCATTAATGCCTGCAATAATTCTGACTCAGGAAACTTTTTCTGTTCTGCTTCTTGCAGCAAGGATTTAACTTCCGTAAGGTCTGAGGGAGAAAAAAAGAAGAAAAAACAGATAACATTAACAGACATATTTTTTCACATTCTTACCTTGCATCTTGATATTAAAAAATATTTATTCACCAATGAATGCACAAGAGAATTGCCTTAAAAACAATATTAAAATTTACATCAAGACAGCTCAGACATCTACTTCCAAACAGCGCCGCCCCCCCCATGCACATGCACACACCACATACACACACACACACACACGTGCATCACACACACACCCACGCACACACACCCCACACACACACACCCACGCACACACACCCCACACACACACACACACACACATCAACAACGACCTACCAATATATGCAGCTGTAATGTATATTTAATTTACATTTAGGTTGAAACTTGTAATTTGTAAGGTAACGGGGAATGGAAATTTTATTTGTACCTTTAGACAGGAAACGACTGCCACGCATTTTCATGGTTCAGCAA
>Ga0123355_10016735_pt1 | contig 11569 bp, 7 predicted proteins | sample TergutEmb28metaG_3_FD_89872 | JGI IMG/M metagenome (GOLD analysis project Ga0123355, IMG submission 89872) | Embiratermes neotenicus P1 segment gut microbial communities from Petit-Saut dam, French Guiana - Emb289 P1 | ecosystem: Host-associated > Arthropoda: Insects > Digestive system > Gut ...
GTAGGCGATAGAATTAAAAGAATCCGTAACATGAGAAAACTCACACAGAAAGAGCTTGGCATTGCCCTCGGCTTTGAGGAAAAGACGGCTGATGTGCGTGTAGCGCAATATGAGTCCGGCACACGGACACCCAAGGAGGACGCACTTAAAAAGATTGCAGAAGTCTTGGATGTGAATTATCGTGCGCTTTACGAGCCAACGCTCTATGCGGCAGAAGATGTAATGTTTACATTGTTTGAATTGGACGAACATTACGGTATACGCCTCCTTGATGCGGTTGAGGAAGAAGGTTATTCCAAAAAAGTTACCTCTATAAATTTCAATTCCAATCTGCTCGAAGGATTTATGAAAGAATGGCAACAACGAAAAAAAGACCTCGCTGATGGTGTTATCAGCAAGGCCGAATATATGGAATGGAAGGTCAACTGGCCGCAAACTTGTGATGATTGCGGTAAATTTGAGCCAAAGAAACAATGGCGCAAAGAGTAGACCCAATAGGTATGTTTGTTATCAAACTGTTATCACTTCACATAAAAAGACCCCGCAAAGCCTTGATTTGACTGGCCTTACGGGGTTTGTTTTCTTACTCCCACTCGCCTGTGACGATGGGGTTTGCGATATATTGCTGGTTAAGTCTTGTTCCAACCGGTCAAATTTTCACATCAGCTAAATTATAATTCCATCCCCACAACCTGTTCATAGTCAACCCTGGGAAACAACTCCCCAAAGCCAATATCCTTCACATTAAGGTTAAATTCCTTATTGGATAGGAAGCTGACGCCAATTTCTAGGCGAGTCGCGCCCTTTGGCCGCTTGGGCAGCCCATCAATTTTCACCTGGCCGATACTTGTGGCCTCACCGCTTGTGTTACGTTTTTCTAGTGTGAAGCTAACCTCGCCGCTTACGGCCTCGTTCACCAGCACAAGTTTTGGCTTATGCTGCTGCCACCAAAATGAATTACGCTCTACCAGCGGCAAAAATGCATCGCCACTTGTTATGCCGATATCGCCGGTTAGCTGATGCCTGTCTTCCAGCAGGATTTCAGGCAATTCTGCTATGCCAAGCCGCCTGGCCGCCACCAAGGCTGCTCCCTCGGTCACTACCATTTTCGGGTTTTTGTAAAATTTAGCAGCCGGGAAAAACTCTGCCACTGCATCCCTGGCCCAAAGCATCTCGAAACCGCCGCCCACGCACATGATCAGCCCCACATCCCTGGGGCGTATGGGCTTGGCGGAGAGGCTTTTATCCAGCACATCATTTATAAAGCCGTTAAACCCGCGCAAATACGGGAAAACCAGCTCTAACACCTGCTTATGCTCGATTGTTTGTTGCACTGGAGGATATAGGAAATTAAAATACAATTTAATGGGCTTTTGCCGGATACCTTTTTGAAAAAGCATATCCTTATGCTGGTGGGTAAAGCCCAGAACATGTTCATTTAAACGGTCTGTTTCGCTATCTAGATATGATTCAAACAGTTTTGATACTTCCTGGTTAATGGCGGCCACGCTAACGATATTATTAAACACCGAAGACATGCTGGTGGCCACAATACGGCCATCCACTGCGGCTACCTCGTACAACCCGCCACACAGCTCACGCCCGCCAAAATCCACCACTAATGCCAGCTCTTTATCCATTGGTGGCTGGCGATAATGGGAGGCCAGCGCGCATTCCCGGTCTGGTACTAGGGCAATCAGCTCTTTTTCGTAGCCGGCTATTTTAAAGGCGCGGGTTAATTCCTCCTGGGCCTGCTGGCTCAAATATGCCGGAATAGCCGCCACAATGCCCACAATCTCGCCATTTGGGTTGATATTCTTTACATTGGACAGGATTTCCTTGATAAACATGCCCAAAATATTTGCCACACTAATAGAGCGACCATCCACGTCTATATGGTCGAAACGGCCAAGTCTTTCCACCATGGCGGTGATTATTACGCCATTATTTGCGCCGCTATTTAGCAGCGCGTATTCCCCAAACACCCATTCCTTATTCTCTGCAATATATTGCATAACCGTGGGAATAGACGGCTTTCCATAGCCGCCACTCAGGTCAATCACCTCTGCATCGCCGTCTGAAATATTGTAAAAAGCGATGCCGGTACTATGGTTGCCAATATCCAGGCCAATGATGTAATACGCCTCGTTTGCCTTATCCGCGGCGTTTAGGTTTTTGTAATTTTTCCAGTTCAAAACCTCACCTCGCCGCTATAACATTTGCCCTTAGCACAATTTGCTCCCCATACCTGTAGCCAGATGTAACCATCTTTATTATTTCACCCTTTTTAAAGCCTTCCTGCTTCTCTGCAACAAGGACCTCATGCTCTTGGGCATTAAAAATCTCATGAGCCTCCGGGCGAATCACTGTTATATTACTCTTCTTCAAAATAGTTTCCAAAACCTTAAAAGTCTCGTCTAAAAGCTTAGCAGCCTCAGCCGCTACCTCCCATGCAGAATCCCGCAGCCGCGCCACGCTATGTGTCAGCAGCTCTTCATAGGTGCAAACTTCGTATAGCAGGACTTCTTTTTTAAATTGAAGGGCTGCTTTTTCCACTTTATCCAGGTTTGATTTGATTTGACGCTGGTTTTTATCCCGGGCGGGCTTGCAGAAATCCTCATCCCAGCAGGCATCCAAGAAAACGCCTATGCTTTCGGCACTCTCCGGGGTTGCGGCAAACCATGCCACCTTTACTTTCTGCGCGATATCCTTGCGTTCATCTTCATGGATTTCCGGCTTGGCCATGGCGAAGTTGCGTATTTTTTCCTGCCAGGTCTCGTTAAATTCCACAAAACTGTCTGCCATGCTTTCTATTTTTATGCCAATGGTTTCTATTATGCCCTTTAAAATGTCAAGTTGCTGAGCTTCTGTGGCTTCTTGCGGTGTCGTTTTGCTAAGTTTATCCAAAGTTTTGGCAAAGCTGGCCTTGATTTCCTCCGCTAGAAGCAGATTGCTGCTTATTATTTTTTTCATCTGATACGCCGCCTGGGCAGAATCTGTGCCAAACCTTGCAAAAAGGCCGTTGGTTTGCTTCACTAGGGCATTGGAAAAGCCCCTGCAATCCTTATTTACAGAGGTTGTTGGTTTTATTTTTACAGCATCAAGGATTTTTGCAAATTCCTCTTGGCTTATAAATGGTGATGGCCTAAACGGCGGTGTACTAAGCAGTTTTTGCAGCTCGTCCACCAATGGGCCAGTCTGCTGGTACAGCTCCCGCAGTAGGGTTAGCAGTTTATGGATTTCGGTTGTTTTATCGAGTTTGGCGGCTTCTAACGGCGGCACTTGCACCTTTATTATATTGCCAATTTCCTCCCATTCTCGCTGCAGAAGCTGGGTGCATTCCCTTGCGTCATTTCTTGAATGAATATCGTCCAAGCTGGTTAGGGCTTGGCGTAGGCTGTCCTGATATATTTCGTAACATTTTTCTAAGTATTGGCCTATAAACATGGTCTTTGGCGGCTGGGACGCCAGCACCGCATATTCCAACCAGCGGTTAGTATTTTCACAATCACCGGCAATCTGCACCGCGAGGCTATCCAATGCTTGCCCCATGAAAGCACAAGCGTCAGCCACAATTCCCTGTTTCTCTACAGAAACAGGATTAGCGCCGCCACCAGAAATCTCTTCAAAATCCTTCAACCGAGACCCCAACACCTCTGAAATCCCAGCCAAAAGCGCGTTTACTTCTGCGTTATCGCCACGGGCCTGCTGGGCATGGGAAATAACGGCCCAATAAACCTCCATCATTTTAAGCAGATGGACATAGGCCTCCTCATCCTTACTCCCAAGATGTGCAAAGCGAGCCACATCACTAGAAAGTTGCCCCCCCATTGCAGCCTTGAAATGCATAAACATTTCCTCAACCTGCTGGGGCATACTCTCCTCGATGGTGGCTTTCAATTTCTGCCATCTATCCCAAAGGATTAGGCATTCCTTGCCGTTTTTCTTTGCCATGGTATCTCCTTAGGCCATGGGGGCTTTTGTCCCCACACCCCCGCCCGCTTTCATAAATTCGGAAAAGCGAGGCACAACCTTTAACATTTATGGGGAATGTCGGAGGCAAAGCCCCCGTGGCCTTGTATTATCGCTACTGATAAAGCTCGTCCACAGATAGTTCTGTTACCACGCCGTCTGTTGACAGGCTTCGGGCGGTTACTTTTAACATATTGTCTTGGCCTACATGGAACACCACTTGCACGGTTTCTTTGCCCCGTGGGCCAGATGGGATGCCCCGCAAGGACGTACCTGCCAGGCGTTTCATACCGTCTTGGTTTACGTTTTGGTTTTTGTCATCTGAGGTTTTTGGCTTGGTACTTTCGTAGACGACTATCGCCATGCTGGTTACATCGTCGTAGTTGGTTACTAGAGGTTCTGAGGCGTCTATTGTTAGGCCTTCTTTTGGTATGTCTAAGCCAGCTGCTACCACTTCCATAAACCTACGGCCAGCAATTTCTAGGCCAATTGGGTGGATTGTGCGCTCTTGCACCACTGGCCCACGCACGGTTGGCATCATTATCATATTGCAATAATACGCCGCACCCTGGGAAATACTTAGTGCCGGGCTGATTTTAGACTTAAATGGCTCTTTGCCAAAACGCTCGGCAATTTTTTCGCTTACATATAATATAGAAGAGCTGCCTCCCACAAGAAAGATTTCATCAATATCGGTTTCCTTCAGCTTGCCGGCCTCTAGGCAATGGTTTACACATTCTAGGGTTTCGTCTATTAGGTCTGTTACTGTTTTGTCCCGAAACTTTTCGAAAACCTGTTGGCTGTCTCCAAGGGGGTTTTGCCGCCTATGGCTTAAGAAATCATCCCTGGTTATCTCCATGTTAATGTTAACGATGCGTGGCTCTTGGATTAGGGGAGCTAGGGTTATTTTTGTGGATTTTGTTTGGCTTAGGCGTTCTTTGGCCTGGATGGCGGCTTGTTGCAGGCGCACCAAGGCTACTTTTTTCTGGCGTTTAGATACGCCATCATCTGCATCTTCGTCGAAGAGGTCTATTTCTTCGCCAGTTAGCTTTTTAAATTCTTCGTACACAATGTCCATTATAATTTTATCCATATCATTGCCACCTAGGTTGTTGTCGCCGTAGGTGCTTACTATGGAAATAGTGGGTTCGCCCGCTTCTTCTGTTTTAACTTCTAGCACGCAGGCATCAAAAGTACCGCCGCCAAAATCGTACACCAGCACTTTTTTGTTAGCGTCTTCGTTTACTGCGTAGGATATGGCGCTGGCGGCTGGTTCTAGGCGCAGGTAGATATTTTCTGGGTCAAAGCCTGCCAATTGGGCGGCTTCTTTGGTCATTTTTTTCTGCTTGTCTGTAGAGTTGGCCGGCACGGTAATTACGCAGCCAGAGAACTCGCTGGTTATGCCAAGTTCTTCCTGTGCGTATTCGTCGGCTTTTTGTTTTAGGTAGCCCAAAATTTCTCCCGCAATCTGCTGGGGGGTAAATTGATATTCTTTATCTTCTACAGAAACCGTCAGTTTGGCATCTGTACCCAAATGGCGCTTTATGCTTAGCACCGTAGACATTGGGTAAATTATTGCAGCTTCTTTTGCCTGCACACCAAAAATCCGGGAAAGTTTATTTTCATCCTCTGGGTCTGTTTCAAACTGGATTGCAGTTGGGAAAATATTACTGCCGTCTATGGGGATTGTTTCCGCTTCCCCCTCGGCAAAATTGTAGATGCTCACTACAGAGTTGGTCGTGCCAAAGTCGATTCCTAGAAATAATCCTCTTTCTGTGTCTAGTCCAAGTGTTGCCATGCAAATACCTCCTTTGAATTAAATGGGACGCTGCTTCAAGCCACGCCGCTACGTGGGCAAAGCCAGCTCTGCTTCCTGCGGGTGCATACTACATATGCACATGATTATATAAAGAGATACGTAATCAAACGAATTTTGTTGCAAAACTGCATACTAGCTCCAAATTAAACCATATCTGCTTGCCGCAGCAAAACCGTGAAAAACACAGTTTCTCTCTGCCGTCTGGCTAGGCATGCTTAACCAGGGAACCTCTTAATTATAACCCTTCCTAAGAAAAAAATCTAGGCTTTTGTCAAATATTCGAACGTTCGTTTTGTTTTTGTTAGAAAAAAACATTCTCAAAGTGGTTTGACTACTGCCCTTGGTGGATATATAATTGCCTCGAACAACGACATAGTCTTAGAAAAAATACACTCCCTGCGGCGGTAAAAGCTGGAGCAAACCCGCCAAAATGCAGGGGTTTTATTAAAGGAGAGAAGAATATGCAGTACATCTTAAAAAGAGACAGCCGGCAGGCGCCCTTCGATGCAACAAAAATCACCTCATGTATAGATAAGGCCTTTGAAGCTGCAGGGGGCTACAACGGCGAAAGCCGTCATATTTCTTTCTCCCTAACCATGGAAGTGCTTAAAAAACTCGAAGCAGAATACGATGGCAAGCCCTTTTCAGTGGAAAATGTGCAAGATATGGTGGAAACAGTACTTATTGAAGGAGGCTTTGCCAAAGTTGCTAAAGCCTATATCATCTACCGCCAAAAACGCACGGATATTAGGGAGGCCAGAAGCGAGCTGATGGACGCAGTGGCAGAAATTGTGCGGGAAACCAACAAGGATAATGCAAATGTTGGCAATTCCCCATCTGCTAAGGTTTTACAAATTTCCGAAGCTGCTTCAAAAAGCTACTATTTAAAACGGGTGTTAACCCAAGAAGAAGCCGAAAAACATTTAGACGGGGATATTTACGTACAGGATTTATCCTGGTACGGCAAAACTCTCACATGCTTGCAGATTCCACTGGCTAATCTGCTTAAAGATGGCTTCAACAACGGCCACGGCAGCATAAGAAGCCCAAAGAACATCCGCTCTGCGGCAGCTTTGGCGGCTATTATCCTACAATCTAACCAAAACGACATGCATGGCGGGCAAAGCTACGCCTATTTTGACAGAGATATGGCCACCTATGTAGAAATCGAGCGCAAAAGGCAGGAGCGTATTCTTCGCAATACACTTGAGGAACTTAAGCTTACTTCATCAGAAGAAGAAATTGAAAAGCTGGTGGACAAGCATACCTACAACGAAACCTACCAGGCAATGGAAGCATTTATTTATAATTTGAACACCATGCATTCCAGGGCGGGGGCGCAAGTGCCATTCTCCAGCATTAACCTTGGCACAGACATTACCCCAGCCGGCCGCATGGTTGCGGAATGCTTCTTGCTGGCCTACGAAAAAGGCCTTGGCAAAGGCGAATCGCCAATTTTCCCAAACCTGGTGTTTAAGCTAAAATACGGCATAAACTTTGACGAAACCGACCCTAACTATGACCTGTTTAAGCTGGCAATGCGCGTGGCTTGCAGGCGGCTTTTCCCCACGTTTTCGTTCTGCGATGCAAGCTTTAACAATATCTACGGCGACGAAGAAGTAGCCTATATGGGCTGCCGCACCCGGGTTATGGGCAATGTAAACGGCCCGGAAGTGACAGACGGCCGCGGCAACCTTAGCTTTACATCCGTTAACCTGCCCCGCCTTGGCATCCGCGCCAATAAAGAAATCGGGCTTTTCTATCAGTTGCTGGACGAGACTTTAGACTTTGCCATAAACCAGCTGGTACGCCGCTACGATTACCAAAAAAACATGCGAGTGAAGGATTTCCCATTCCTTATGGGACAAAAGCTTTATGTAGATAGCGAAGATTTAAAGCAGGACGATACCATTGAAAAAGCCATCAGGCACGGCACATTAAGCGTAGGTTTTATCGGCCTTGCAGAATGCCTTGTGGCACTTACCGGGCATCATCACGGCGAGGATACCGGCAGCCAAGCGCAGGGAGTATCAATAATAAGCCATATGCGCCGCCGCTGCGACGAAGCCAGCAAAAAACACGGACTAAACATCTCGCTTATAGCCACCCCGGCAGAGCAGCTTAGCGGCAAATTCACTAAGCTGGATGTGGAAAAATACGGCGTAATCCCCGGTATTACAGACAAAAAATGGTATACAAATTCCTTCCATGTTCCCGTGGAATGCAAAATAACCGCCCTAGAAAAAATCGCCCTGGAAGGCCCGTACCATCAGTTCTGCAACGCGGGGCATATCTCGTATATAGAGCTAACATCCGCCCCGGGCAATAATATAGAGGCCTACGAAGAAATAATCCGTGCCATGGCAGAGGCAGACATGGGCTATGGCGCAATAAACTTCCCGCTAGATATATGCCGCGATTGCGGCCAGCACGGCCTGCACGGCCAAGAAAAATGCACCGTTTGCGGCAGCGAAGATATTAGCCGCGTGCGCCGCATTACTGGTTATCTTTCCACACTAGACCGCTTCAATGACAGCAAACTAGCGGAGGAAAGCAAAAGAGAAAAACATTATGGGGTGTAAGACTTGCAACTATCCGGCATAACTTATGAAAGCTTAGTTGACGGACCCGGCATCCGGGTTGTGGTATTTGCCCAGGGCTGCGAAATGTCCTGCGGCAACTGCCACAACCCAGAAAGCTGGGACAAAACCAGCGGCCGAAAGTACACAGCGCAAGAAGTAATTCGGCTGGTAAAAAAACCAGGCCCAGGCAAGAGAAGGGTACGAGGCATCACATTCTCTGGCGGTGAGCCTTTTTTGCAAGCCGCAGACTTTGCCAAGGTGGCAATAGATGCCAAGCATCAAGGCTGGGATGTAACCACCTACACAGGCTTCACTTACGAAGACCTAGCCGCTCAAAACAACCCAGGCATACAAGAACTACTAACACACACAGATTACCTTATAGACGGCCGCTACATACACGAGCTGCGCGATATAAACCTAAAATTTCGCGGGTCAACCAACCAGCGGATTATCGACATGAACAAAACCCGCGAAGAAGGAGTAACGGTAACCATTCCTGATGATGTAGAACTATAACTATTTCCAGCAACTTTGACTGACTATACATACGGCAAAGCTGCTTTGTTTTGCGTTTATGAATTCAGTTGGTCGGATTTTCCGACCAACTGAATTTTTTGCCAAGATAGAACTGCAACCTCCAAGCTTCTGTGTTTTGTTTTCGGCTTAAATGCTACTATAATTGACGGTAACAATAGCCCCAGGGCATAAAAAACCTCCCATCGCTTCATCCACGATGGGAGGTTTTTTATTTACCCAAACTCCACTTAACTAAAACTGATAAAAATCCAATGCTAAAGTTTTTTTGCTTCTTTTTTTCCAAAAAAAGAAGTGGAGGTGTTGGAGGCAAAGCCTCTAACGGTCTTAATTCTTCTATTTCCGCACTATCCGCATAATATCCCCAACAATCGAACTGCCTGTTGCCAGCTTCCCGGCGCCTTGGCCGTAAAACATTACGTCGCCGGTGAAGTTACCGGTTACTAGCACTGCGTTGTACACGCCGTCTATGTTGGCTAGAGGGCTATCTTTGGGGATGCGCATGGGTTCTACTTTGCAGGTTACTTTGTTATTTTCTAGCTTGGCATGGCCTATTAGTTTTATTACGCAGCCGTCTTCGTCGGCTTTTTGTAAATCTGCTAGGGTTATTTGAGTTATTCCTGTGGTGGGGATATCTGTCCATGACACGTTTTTGCCGTGCTCGCCGAAGGCTAGCCAGGCCAGTATCGCTATCTTGCGGCAGGTATCGTGGCCTTCTACGTCGCTGGCGGGGTCGCGTTCTGCGTAGCCTTTGGCCTGGGCAGATTTTAGTACGGCGTCAAAGCTTTCGCCGTTCTTTTGCATATTGGTAAGAATATAGTTGGTTGTGCCATTTAGGATACCTTTTATTTCGGTGATTGTGTTGGCGGCCAGGCATTGGGTTAGCGGGTGGATTATTGGAATGGCGGCGCAAACGCTGGCTTCAAAGAGGTATTTGCAGCCGTGCTTTTTTGCAAGCTCGATAAGCTCTGTGCCGTAGGTTGCCACCATTTCTTTGTTGCTGGTTACAACGCTTTTGCCGGCCATAAGCAGCGCTTTTGTGAACTCGTAAACAGGGCTTGTCCCACCCATTGCCTCTGCCACAATGGTGATTTCGCTATCGTTTAGGATATCCTCAAAGTTGGCTGTTACAAGAGCTTCTGCAGGATGCCCCGGGAACTGGCGCAGGTCTAGGATTCTTTTTACATTGATAGGCTGGCCGCAGTTTTGGCTGATGCCTTCGGCGTTTTCTATTAGAATGTCATAAGCCCCAGAACCCACTGTGCCAAAGCCCATAATCGCTACTTGAACCATATTTATCTCCTCGTTTCTTCTAAGTTGTACGGTGTGGTTTGGTACACATGATAGTTTAACCAATTGGAAAAAAGCAAATTGGCATGTGCGCGCCATGTTAGTGGCGGGTTTTTCTCCGGGTTATCGCCAGGGAAATAATTGTACGGCACGGCCGTGGCTGCGTTGCCAGCCAGGTCCCTAAAATACTCTGTGGCTAGGGTGTCTACATCGTATTCCATATGCCCAACCACGAAAATTTGCTTGCCTTTTTCCGATGCAATAATATGCGGGCCCACCATTTCGGATTTAACTAAAACCTCTAGCTCTGGGCAGCTTGCAAGCGATTCTTCGCAAACTGTACTCCACCTAGAATGAGGTGCAAGGAAAATATTATCAAACCCGCGCAGCAACATTTTTCGACAGTTTAACACAGAGTGAGGATACACTCCCGAGTATTTTTTGTCCAGTGGCAATTTGCCCACGCCATAGTGATAATACAGCCCGGCCTGCGCACCCCAGCAAATATGCAGCGTAGATGTAACATTCACCTTAGACCATTCCATAATCTCACACAACTCTGGCCAATAAGAAACGTCTTCAAAATCCAGATGTTCTACAGGTGCGCCCGTGATAATAAGCCCGTCAAACTTCCTGTCACGCACCGCAGAAAAAGGCTCGTAAAAAGCCAATAAATGCTCTGGCGCAGTATTCTTAGGCTCGTGGGTATCCAGCTTAACCAGCTGAATATCAACCTGCAAAGGCGTATTACCCAACAACCTTAACAGCTGCGTCTCTGTAACTATTTTAGTAGGCATCAAATTCAAAATCATAATCTTAAGCGACCTAATATCCTGCGTAATAGCCCGCGTTTCTGTCATAACAAAAATATTTTCACTTTCAAGATGAGCCGTAGCAGGTAGCATATTGGGAATTCTTATTGGCATTTTGTTGCCTCCTTTATTTTAACCATCATATATCTTTTACAAAAAGTTTGAAGACAGCCCCTGGGTTAACCTGACTGTTATAAAAAAAGCCCACAGGGGCTTTGGTTACATGTCATCTTCCTGGCAGGTTATGCCCGGGGGAGTTAGCACCGTGCGGCTGCCGGTTGCTGGGTTTCAAAGGGCCCTGTTCCCTCCACCACTCTTGATGTTTATTAGACTTCGTTCGAAATGACGCTTCTTATGATTTCCGAAGAGTCCTGTTAAATTATTTGGGAGAATAACATAATGGGGGCTTGTTTGTCAAGACAAAAACCTTGAATAATCACGACAAACGCATGAAGCTCTATCCATCGGAACGCTTAACCGAATTGCGCTATAAAGACATTTTTTCAGCGGACGGCAAGTTCCTTATAATCATCACGTTCACGCAGTGAATCAAACAA
>Ga0123355_10016736_pt1 | contig 11569 bp, 9 predicted proteins | sample TergutEmb28metaG_3_FD_89872 | JGI IMG/M metagenome (GOLD analysis project Ga0123355, IMG submission 89872) | Embiratermes neotenicus P1 segment gut microbial communities from Petit-Saut dam, French Guiana - Emb289 P1 | ecosystem: Host-associated > Arthropoda: Insects > Digestive system > Gut ...
ACACACACACACACACACACACACACACACACACACACACACACACACACACACACACACACACACACACACACACACAGACATCCACATTGGCGTTGGTCTGAAATACGAAGTCGGTAAAAGCTGACCAATGCGTCACATATTTTTTTTTTACCTGATACATTAGGCAGAGATATCGAAGGAACATACAATTCACAATAGCAAATTTGACAATCGTATTTTATTCATGTATTTCTAGCGATATGTTTGGGTTTATGGTTTATAACACCGTCATGGGATTAGCAATTATTTATGTCAGAAAGGAGTTACAGAACTTTACTGCCATTGTAGATGAACGTCAGTGAAGCAAACACATTAATTTCACACCAATCTGCCTCAATACTTTGCCCTAAAGATGGAGGCAGGAGGTTAACCCACAGCGTTGGTAAATTTATACCAAACAGCGGGTCTTCACATCCCAATAGGCAATGTTCTTTAGTGGCGGTGTGAAAACTCTTAACGGCTCAGCCAGCCCACTGCGATCGAGAGTTAAGAAGGCTGCGAAAAACTGGACCTAAGACAAAGGAAAACGGGAACTATATCACAGACAGGCTTATAATGTGAAATTTTCGTCTGGTGTTATTAGGGTCATCAAGTCAAGGAGGGTCAAAGGAATATGCGATGAGCATGCACAGGGTCTTAAATATTTTAGTCGGAGAATGTGAAGATAAGAATCCAACTATACGACCTAGGCGTAAAGGGTAAGATGTCACTTGGGAGGCATGAAAAAATAAAGTTTGAGAGTGTAGCGTGAATTTAACTGGCTCAGGATAAAATCGAGTGCCCACTCTAGTGAACAAAAATGTATCGAGTTCCACGCAAAGCGAAGGTCTGAACCACAAGCGACTCTCATCGTCTCATTCGCATGACAATGTTATACGTTTCATTGCTGTGCTTGCAGCAGACCGCTCGCCAGTGAACTACTATCATAGTAACAGCGTCACCAATAATCCAAACGTGAACCTGAAAATATCCTCCCGTTTCACAGAAGTTTACCCTGACAACAGGACCCTACAGGTCAGCGAAGTAAACGTCTCATTAACGACACACGTATTCCTAGCGGCAGTCATAACTGATACTGAAGGAAATATAGTATGTCGAATCTCTATACGTTCACATCCAGTATCAGGTTAATGGCCAACCGTGCATGATACACTGGATACAGGGAGTTCAACTGAAAGCATAGCCCAGACGCACGCCAAGCTACCTTTCCACATTCAACATCGCGTGCTAGGGAAGGTGTTGAAAATAACCTCCTTTAACTGTCCAACATGCTTAATTACGAAGAACCCGAAGCAGAAGTAAAACGTTCAACGAATTTCCTTCGACCTTTCCCATACTGTTGCTTCCTTATGAAGGTTAAGACAACGAACATTATCTATATTTACTCCATACTCAGGCACAAACGAAATGTACGTCACACTGTACTACACGCGTGTTACAGACAGCAAATGAAGCTGTGTAACGAAACTGACGTAATGTACCGCACTCGCGGTGACAAGACTGGCAGTGCGTGAGTCACGCAGCTGCCGTTACACGTGCCGCAAGGTATCAGCGATTTCAGGACAAGAACTTCAAACAGTATTCAATAGCCTATCAGGTGTCAAGCAAGTCTCACAGTTCAAGGAGGTCATTTCCAACACCTACTGCAACTTGCGGTGAGTGAATGAGAAAATGTGGCCGTTAAGATTGCCAAGCGTCTGGTTGAGGTTTACTACTGGCCTCCCCGTCATCAAAGAGTCTATCCATAATATATCGTATCACCTGCAACACAGCATTCTAATACCACGGTAGGTATTTGAAGCAAGGGTCTTTCTCTAACCCTTCCATGGCAACGCCACTTTAGGACGCCGAAGCAATTCCACCCGCTTTCTGACAAACTATATAAAAAAAATTAACACCACTTACAAACATACAACGTATACTGTTACCCGTACTTCTCTGCCATGCTAAAAATAACGTCGGTGATTTGTTGTGCGGATGTCTGCTAGTTAACGAGTTGCACAAGTTGCACACCAAGCAATGGCTTCTTTCTAACATCGCATTTTCACAGCCAGTCTTACAGTCCGCATTACTGTGCAAAAATTACATCCACACTACAATTCATTCAATGTGAAACAATATCTAGTGGCTGAATTCTGAACTTAATACTTATTTTAATATTTTGTAACTTGGGGCTCACCACTGGAACTGCAGTACAAGACCGACCGGTCGTCACTCCTTCCTACTCGTTTCTAGGCGAATGTTTGAGTGGCTGTTTGTGGTTTTAACGTTAGACGTAAATATTTTGTAATGATTTCTACAGTGCAGCGGTAATAAATAAGGAACATCTGTATACAATTTTTAATTAAAACTAGAAAGTACAGATATTTCTTTATCAATTTTAGTCACAAATGTATCTATAATGTGCAATGCCAATGCAGGTGTCTGTAAGAAATGTAAGGCCGAATCACTTCTCATGATCACTCCTAAAGACTACATACGTAAATATACCGATAACACAAAAATATGTATACATGCAGCTCAGGATTTAAAACGTAATTTACAGCAGCGTTACGAAATATTTAAAAGCCTATTAAAAGAGCCAGGGTAACTTCGTATAAATCACTATATATATATATATATATATCTTTATATACTGCCAAGAAGAAGAATAACACGTTGAGGATGGTAATGTGATTACCGAAAGTTTAATTGCGTTAGACGATTCATTATTGCCATTGAGAGACAAACTAAACTATGCAGTTAAATTTAAAAAGCCTAGTTATCTCGAAGTACTGCCACAAGAAGATGGAATGGAGGGTTATATCCAATGACACCTAATTAAACGTCAGGCAAGATCCTAAAATATGTGAATTGTCTAGCCTTTAGCCGGTCTTCAATCAAGTTAGTATTACGAAAGCGCTGAAACGAACAGTGCCGTTACGTCTGTAGACATGGAAAGAGAATACATATTTCAAAGTTTTCGCACTAGTCTTCTGGAAACTTGTACCACCACAGATGAAACTCCAGCCACGATCAGTGAAAACGCAAGTTTTCTCCGATATTTTCAGTCACCACTGTATTATCAATCAGCAAGCTCTACGTACAAAAGTCAATCCCTTTCAACACACGATGATGTCACGGGAGAAGAAAAAAAACTGTAAACTCGATAGGCTCGCCCACTGTGCCTATTCAAACATTTGATCAGAAATTTATGCCAATTATGTAGGCTCTGTATTTACTTACTGGAGATTCTTGGCCGAGTGGAAGAATATTTTTGTTCAGAATCCACGAGCTTCTTCCAACAACCGTGTAGTTCCAGATATTTCATCCCACAAATAAAGGATGCTCTCGGGCGTTCTTAGAACCTCTTTTCCTCTCAGATCTTAATGCTAAACTAAATGAGTTGAATATTAAGCACAAAGCCAAAAACAAGACCATCAGTAATAAGACTACTACCATGACTTCAAAGGAAAACTGCCAGTTACGCAGTACTCCTTCTCACATGTACGAAATCAGGCAAGAGTGTACGAGGTTTGTCCCAAAAGTAAGTGTACTGATTTTCCTATGTACGAATTGGTAAGTTAGCACCTCGTTGATGTACACTGGCGTGTTGGTAGTGACCTTGGCTGCATGTCCATAATTGTTTCAACTGGATTGTTTGAGTCAGTCGCGCGCTGCTGCTGTTTGTGTATGGTCCTGTTTTATAACCTCGTCACGTTTGCGATGCAGGAAAATATCGCACAACGGTACGCCATCAAATTTTGTGTGAAACTCAACAAATCTGCCACAGAGACATTTGCTTCTTTAACCGAAGCTTATGGTGATGCCACTCTATCTAGAACTATGGTTTTTAAGTGGCACAAAGCTTTCAAAGAGGGCCGAGAAAATGCTGAAGACGGCCCTCGTTCTGGAAGACCAATCTCGTCAACAAATGATCAAAATGTGGAAGTGGTGCGAGCTGTGATGGCGAAAGACCGCCGAATGAGTGTCAGGATGATTGCAGGACAAACAGTTAATCACACCTTCTACAAAGATGTCCTGGAACGACTTCGAAAACGGGTCCAGCGAGTTCGAACTGACATTGCAGACGACTGGGTGCTGCACCACGATAACGCGCCAGCTCACACTGCGCTTTCAATTCGAGAATTTCTGGCGAAGAAAAATATTCCCGTTCTTCCACGTCCTCCCTACAGCCCAGATCCAGCTCCGTGCGATCTCTACCTCTTCTGTAAGTTGAAAGGTCTTCATTTCGGGACGATGGAAAACATACAAAAAGTTGTACCCGATGAGCTACACACGTTTACAGAAAATGACTTCCGGTACTGCTATGATCAGGGGAAAAAACGTTGGAACCACTTTGTAACTTCCTAAGGGTCATACTTTGAAGGATATAACTTGTAAATTCAGGTGAGTCCAACAGACATTTAAATAAAAAAATCAGTACACTTACTTTTGGGACAAACCTCGCACATTGCATGTGTAGATCAAATATTGAATGGGTATGAAAGGTACAAAAAATAAGAGCGAATAAACATAACTGCGTCCCATTAGTAATCTTTTTAAGGACGGGAATCGATATAACAGCGTTAAAAATTATTCTGTAAACCCCCCTCCCCCAAGTGGCTGAACTAACGTTGAGACTATTCATTTGCAAGCAGACCTAATAATGAAAAAGAGCGCGAATGCCACACGACCTTATGACATTTAGTGCTGTCATCCCTGTTCTAAAGCCCAATGTCATTCAGAGTGAATACGTGTTTCGATTCCACTGACTGTAGCGAATCAGGTGCTTCAATAGTTAAAATACTAATGTCGAAGTAAACAAAATTATTAACTGACCAACACTTAAATGGCTGTATATTAGTGACAATTACCAAACACACTCCCAACTGTAAAATGCCAGCTGGAGAAATGCAGTTCCCAAGTACCATATTCAATTCCGTCATTTTGCTCGTATGGAGTATTTTCCTAAGAAAATATTAGCTGCATATATTAAAACCGCAACGTTTTCATAAAGCAAAACAAAATACACAATTTATTGCATGCATCTGACATCCCCTTATCTACCGTATTCCATGTTTCTTATGACTATAATATGAGTTTCCTCTTCTACGATAAAACAAAATTAATATTCGATTCGGCTTATATTGGATTCCTTAACGTTTTACCTCATGAAAATCGAAAATGCGCATAATGGTTTAACATGGTAAGGGTTTTCTTAAAGGACATTATTTTATCTCAGTGCTTCTCAAACCTTTCTTCTCGCGTACCACAGTCACATGTACGCGTGCGACTGGGTACAAAAAAATTCATGCCTACGTTCAGGATTCTGGTATTCTAGGATGTTTCGCTGATTTTCAGTTTAAGCCTCCAAACCTACCAACTATCGAAAACCAACGCTGTGGAAACCTCAAATTTCGTAGGTGCTACTCTTCTAATTTAACGTGATTAGACGACAGAAGGGAGTCTGTGTTTTTATTCGAACAATGAAATAGTATATTGATATACGCTTCATATTTTTTTTCTACACTTCAACACAATTAAAACAATTTTAACATTGCAATTAACGTTTCTAATTTTAATTAGTGACAAAATAAAAAAATCCAAAATATCTTCACGCACCACCAGGCGACCGTCCGCGTACCACCGTTTGAAAAGCACTGTTTTATCTCAAAACTCCTACCACTCTGCGCTCAGACCGATCCGCGTGACGGCAGGCAGCACTGCGCTCTCTTCTATTCCAGTCTGGCGCAGCGTCAGGGTTCACACGTTTTATTTCAATATACTGCGATTAACAATGGGTCTTTATTCGCCATATTTAAAGATGGCGACTGCAACGTTTCAGTTAGGCTCAAAGACACGTGTCGGACATAACAAACATGTCATTCAGTGCATAATTAAATTAAGCGAATAGACAAAAAAAGTGACCAGCGAGCTGTCAGATGAAATAATTTTCCTGTGTTGATGGATACATACTTTACGTTATTAGTTCATTTCAAATCTTATCTGGAACACCAACAATCGTAACTCACTTTTCGTCTTCTTTAATAAATACTAGGACAGTAACATACATTACGCCATAGTTGCTACCTTCCACATACCTTCCTATTTATTATCCACTATCAGTAAACCAGTCGATGCTATATTATTAGTTACCAACAATGCCGTTTAAGACGGTAGAAGTACAGAAGTTTATGGGCCATATACCAGGGGGTAGGGAATCTGCAAACCCTGTTATGTTTCGAATGCCCTACCGACTACAGACAACAGGTCCATCAGACATCACTCCAACAGTGACGTCGATTGGAATGTGTCATCGCGAAATCCGGTACATACAGGTAACTGCTCCCATCACTGAGGATAGAAACAAACGTCAGACCGACCAATCAAGAAGCTAAACTAACAGTGGGAACTTGCGCGAGGACAGGGAAAAATTGGTTCAGACAAAGCAAAGAAGAATTCGTGCTGTATGCGAAACCAGCTGGAGGCAACGGACTAATAAGAACTGGAAGAAAGGACAGACTGTGAATGAAAGTGTACAAACAGGAACAGAATTAAATGAATAAAAACAAAGAAATTCGCAGAGTGAAGTAAGATTATACAAGCTAAAAACAAAATGTGTGACTGGATGTACGAATGCTCGAGGTTTCACAGAAGTCCGCGGAAGACAATAGACACTTGCGCCAGAAAACTCAGCGCCGAGAGCATTATTGTCTTTAGAAATACGACGGCGTGTAATCTTCCAGATACGTATAGGTGTGTCGAAGAACTTGAAACCACCATCTTCAACTTTGATCATGGAAGCAGACGGACCCCAAGCAATATTTGTACATCAATCATTAGCACCGTCACGTGCAACATGACTGGGATATCGAAGACAAGAAAACCCTGGAACATTTATGTTACAATACCACCATTCTGCCGTACGAGAGTGGCTTAGTTTAGGCACTAGCGTAGCCTCTGTCATGCGTGTCCCCCCCCCCCCCTTACGAGAGGGGCTTAGGTGAAATGTCAGGCTAGTCTGTCAGAACATGCCCCTTTGTAGCCAAAACAGGATTCAGGGGGTTATAACAAGAAAAATAAAAAAAAATAAAAACCCTCCTCACACCATTCAGATGCAGAGATCGTTACGAACTTGCCTTCTACACAGTGTCATTCCGAACTTCCAAGCATTTAGAATTTTCAGTCACCTATATATGGGATACCCAAACGCACCATTTTTGGAAAAAGTAACACAGGAAGTTCCACTCCGTAGCCCTACCTACGAATCTCCTGAAGCCACCGCCTGAAGCGCTCAAAAATTATCTCCTCAGGCTTGTATACATGAATTTCCTGAAGTCAACACAAGGTCCTCGAACATAAAAGTCAAATGGCATATCATATCGAGAATGCAACATATGTTGTTACGTGGTTCGCGAAGACAAGGCCAGCCACACGTGTGTTTCAGTTCTTTACGAACGTCTGTCGTAAAGATCCAGTGGATACACATCACGTTTACGCGTGGGGCAAACAGTGTTCAGGAACTCTGTGCCCGTGCAAATTAAAGATTGCATAAGTGAATTAATATTTGTGTGAGTTCGTATTACGTATGTAAGCAACCTATGAGCATCAAAACTCTCTGAAACACTTCAGTATACACCAGGCTGTAAGAATATAAAATTAATGACTCACGCTCATTAAGTGAACATATACCCTACACGTAGGCCTATGTGAAACCCACGGTGCTTACAAAAATAACGCAATGACTTTCTTTTAGAACGCACTGCAAATGACAAATGGATAATGCACTATGAAGGACTACTGGCCGTTAAGATTAGGCGTACATTTAAAGTACGCCAACAATAACCTTGAGTGTAGATACCAGCGTTAAGATGCAGAGAGAATAAAGCACTTAACGTAAAAATAAAATGATATAATATTCAAAATCAGAACACACATCACGGGTTTTGAACGCAATCTGATGCTCATCGCACACCTACGCAACCATCAGCGTCTGGCGTTTCCACGTCGATACTTCCAGGCAGGATATTGTGGCACATCATCTTGCAAGAAATAATGGATGTTCGTCCCGTCAGTAAGCCACTACACAGAGCCGCATGGTAACCATAAACAGACACAATGAAAAGAACTGCATAATTCGGAACTTCAAATCGTGATTCTGAACAGTGGGTTGGGGTAGTGTGGTGGTTCAAAAAGGCAGCACTAGCCGTCTTCCCGGTAACGGGAATAACAGCCAACGACACCAATACTGAAACATGGCGCTAATTCCACTGATCAGCCGGAAGAGTAAACCAGCCGTACAGAGCACGGTCTGATCTTGAACTATGAATTGCCAAACACATACTAGAAACGTCACTGTGCGCACTACTATTGGGCATCTTCTCGCTGCAGGATTTGAAGTGGACGCCTCTCGCCGTCTTGTCTTCTTCCACGGTAGAACATCCGTTTCAGTCTCGCCGAGTTTCGCTAGTCCGTAAGAGACATTATCAGAGGGAAAAAAGGGCGTCATCATTAGAGTTTTGTATAGACTTATAACCAATAAAACCACACGCGTAAATCCAGGTTGTATATTTATTCTGTTTTCTGACAGCATTGAAGACCAGCATGATAACTGTCATTACAACGGTACGCGCCCATCATTGTTGAGCAGAAGTGCCGCAGTAAATTTTTCCTCAACACTACATTACACGGCAGTTCCAATGATTTGTCACTAAATTCCGTTAGCTGTCCCAGCAATTTCTGAACAGCCGAGTTTTGCAATCTATGCATGGTGTGAGGGGTTTCGACTTACCTCATTACGTCATTCCTTAGGGTCCGGTTACAGACATTCTGGATATTACGAAGATTTATTTCCTTAGCAAACACAAGTAAATTTCATTAGTGCTTTCCCCATTCCCTTTTTCTGGTGATTTAATGACAGCTGAACCTTTGGATCCAAAATAACGCAGTGAATTAAGCTTGTCCAGTTAATGACTTACAGCTTGAATGGCTCAAGTATCGAACATGCAGACGCTGGGATGATGTTCACTGATAATAGTTCTACGTTTGCAATCATTACTTCAACTACTACACAGCTTCTCTTTGACTTTACTTCGTGGGCTGAGGGGGTCGAAATTTCACACAGACCTGTGGAAGCAACTAAGGGTGCAAATCTGTGATACCCGTGTTTGTTTTCTATCACTCTCTTTCGAACACCTTCCCTAGATGGATTCCAAACAGGGCAACACCAGGTATGTGTCGATCCAAGCATCATGTCGTGACGACAAATGGCAAAATAGATACACACGTGTTGCCATGCACAGCCAACCGCTGCAGTAGGAAACATTCTCCTTACCCCCAGATGTCAGTGAATAAAACAAGACCTGCAATGCACGTATAAACGTAACACTGGGGCGTGTTCTTGCAACCACTGTTGCAGAGGAAAAAGAATAAGTATTACATATTGGCAGTGCGGGTGTACCCTTAGTTATCCAGCACGAAAAGCGAATTAGCCATATTGTCAACTTTGGCCTGCCCCTATTTACAATATTTCCCATTTATGTCAAAAACAGCACGATTTTCGTGGGAAAAAATACTGAACACGAAGTGTGTGGTTTGATTTCCTCTACAAAGTCTGCCTGAAAAATTTCTCATTCAATAAGAAATGAGCGAGATATGATAAAAATGTACATTATTCTTCATGTAAATTCCCGTCATTATTGTCAGATTTAAATGAATCTTAAATTTTCTCGACGATTTTTAGAAGAATACTCATACAACAATTTCCATGAAAATCCGTCCAGTGGAAGTCGAGTTGTTAAATGCCGATAGATGGACGGACGGGAGGACATGACGAAATTAATAGTCGTTTTTCGCAATTTTGCGAATGCGCCTAAATTGGGTAGACCCCAGATTCCGTCCGGACAAAGGAAAACGGAAAAATCAGGAGACGAGCTCCGATTCTTCAGTCGTCCAACCCGTATCCTAGTCACTGTACCGCCATAAAAATCTCAACTCTACATACAATTCACTTCTTTCTTTTGTTTAATGTTCTGGCTAAACAGCCAGTGTGCCAATTAGAGACAGCACAGAAACACAAGAAAAACAAACAAATAATAAACAAAAAAGAATAGCAAAAGTCTAATAAGACAGGCAATGTACGTATAAGGTAACACTGAGGCGCGTTCTTCTAACTATTGTTGCAGTGGAAAAGCAATGTATATTACACAGCCTGAGTGAGTGTATGTGTAGCCTTACTTATCCAGCATGCAATGTGCACGCACCATCTTGTCATCTGCGGCCTGCCCCACTCTACAATATTTTTCCACATTATCTCATAACCAGCATGGTTTTCGGGGGGGAAAAAATATTGAACATAAAATGTGTTTCGAGTTTGTCTGCAACTTTCGTCTGAAACACTTTTCATCCTAATAAGAACTGAGCGATCTATGATTTAAAAATGCACATTGGTCGTCACGTAGAGTACCCCTTATTTTTGTCTCCTTTTAATGGAACTTGTATTTTCTCGAAACATTTTCGAGAAACATTCAAATATCAAATTTGACGAATATCCGTGCAGTTGGAGCCGAGTTGTTCCATGCGGAGAGAAGGACGGAAGGACAGACATGACGAAGCTAACAGTCGCTTTGTGCAATGTTGCGAACGCGCCTAAAACAGCATTAATAATACTAAAGATGTTACAGAAATGTCTGTTGGGAGACAAATTGTCCTGAATATATTGATAGTACCGTTCCATTCAAATTAGTGACATGCAGAATTAGCAGCGCAGGACCAGTTCCTGAGCGAACATTCGGAAGCAACAATACACAAATACAGGTACCGCACAATTGCTTGACGATGATCTAAAATGGTGTAGCAGTAATTGTAGTGGTAGTACCAGTAATCGTAACGAAACTGCGAAGGATGTCGTTAGTAAGCAACGTGGTCAAGAAATACGACTAGAGTTAGGGACTGGAGGCATAACGAGCAAATGTAGTTATTTGGAGATGAAAAGGTGTTGCTGTGCTAACCTTTCATATATCACGAAAAAGAAACAGCGGTATATAAATAATACAATACTAATACCAACAAAATGTACACCAGTGAAATAGTTTTCGTATACAATAACCTCGCATGTGTTTCGGTCACTCATGTGTCCATCTTCTGGGAAGTGATACAAAGGATAAAGTTAAAAGATGATACAGTTACTGAAGTGACAACCAAACCAAGATATAAAATTACAATGATCAAATCATAGTACACAATACATGAATCATGAATCGTTTAAATCCCACTGTACTCCTGAACTCCAGGAGGGGAGGGAAAAAGGATGATGATGATGATGATGATGATGAATTGGAATTCCAGGCTTATACTGAAAAAGACTGTACAAAAAAAAGTAATGACAGCGGAAATATACACAGTGGCGCAAAAAGAACGCATTTTTGTTTTCAAATAATTGTAACTTTTTTATTTTCAATATAAAAAAAATTATGTTAACACCAAAACAACCTGTAATAAATGCAGTTTTGATTACTTACATTGATTACTCAATTACGGAAAATTA
>Ga0123355_10016737_pt1 | contig 11569 bp, 12 predicted proteins | sample TergutEmb28metaG_3_FD_89872 | JGI IMG/M metagenome (GOLD analysis project Ga0123355, IMG submission 89872) | Embiratermes neotenicus P1 segment gut microbial communities from Petit-Saut dam, French Guiana - Emb289 P1 | ecosystem: Host-associated > Arthropoda: Insects > Digestive system > Gut ...
CACTGTCAGACGAACAATGCTCGCATTGTCTGCGAGCCGCGGGGCCGACACGGAGGTGTCGCTTTGAAAGGCTTATGGCCGAGCCGACAAAGCCGTGTCCTCGTTTCAAATGGGGGCTGTCGCACCAACCGCCGCATCCGCAACCCCGGCTGAGTCTTGCGCCAACGCCTCCATCTCGCGCCGCACGCGCACCGCCTGGAGGTTCTCAGCAACGTCAGCGACGGTCACGAAGTCGCCAGCGGCGACGTCGCGCGCCACTTTCACATGATTAGCAAGTCCAATTGGCAATGCGCCCAGCTCACGACTACGCGCGGCCGGAATGAGCTTCGCATAGGCGGTGTAACCACCCTCTCCGTCGAGCGTTTCGCCGGCCTTCAAGGCGCGCTTGGCGACGGCGACCGCGTCGCCGCGCCATTCGCGGCACGTTCCCGTTGGCTCGCCGCGCAGCGCCACATTGAGCACCGAAATCGACAGTTCAAGTCCAATTAGATGGTAGGGCTTATACATCGCCGCATAGCGCCCGGTGGAATCGGTTGGCAGTCCGTATTGTTTGAAGCACGATGCGGCGTAGTCACTTTCCGCCTTGAATACGACATAGACGCCCCAGCGCAAGTCACGCTCCACTGGCTGCCCATCGCGTCGGAGCGACGAGACGACCTCGACCATGCCATCGCTTGCCAGCGCGCCGCCGAGATGCCGCGGGCGTAAGACGCTAGCCGCCGTTCAGGACCGGAATGGCGAACTTCGGCGTGAACGCGCGAAGCGCCGGCTCGAAGCGGGTCCAATCGTCGGCCATCCCGAAGCGGCGGGGCGTCACGGGAGCGACTTCTCAAGAGCGGTGGAATAGGTGCGGACCCCGGACAGGCCTCCTTCGTGTTTCTTGCCGCCGAGGTTGCGGATGAAGGTAAAGAAGGCCGGGGTGAAGAGGAGACCAAAGAGGGTGACGCCTAACATCCCGAACAACACTGCGGTACCCAGCGACTGCCGCATTTCGGCGCCTGCTCCGGTTGCGACGGTGAGCGGAGCAACGCCCAGAATGAATGAGAGGGAGGTCATCAGGATCGGGCGAAGGCGCGTGCGTGCGGCATGCACCGCAGCCTCGCCGGAGGCTGCGCCGTTATCCTCTTTCTGACGTGCGAACTCAACAATGAGGATGGCGTTTTTGGCGGCAAGGCCGACGAGAACGACAAAGCCGATCTGCGCCAGGATGTCGATCGGCATGCCCCGCGCGAGCAGCCCTGTGACGGAGGCGAGCAGGCACATCGGCACGATCAGGACGATCGCGAGCGGCAGCTTCCAGCTTTCGTATTGCGCGACAAGAACGAGGAAGGCGAAGAGGGCGGCGGCACCGAAGACTAGAAGAGTTGGCGTGCCGCGTTGTTGCTGCTGAAACGCGAGGTCGGTCCACTCGAAGTCAATGCCCTTGGGAAGAACTTGGTGCGCGAGCTTCTCCATTCGATTCAGCGCCGTGCCCGTAGCGACACCCGGTGCCGCCACCCCTTGTACCTCGGCGGCGGAAAACAAATTGTAGCGCGGCACGCGGTAGGGAATCGTCGTGCTTCTGAGTTGCGCCACGGTTCCGATCGGCACCATCTCGCCCAGTGCGTTGCGGGCCTTCAAGCGTGTGATGTCCTCGGGCGTGCGCCTGAATTCTCCGTCACTCTGGACCCTGACCTGATAAGTGCGGCCGAGATAGTTGAAGTCGTTCACGTATTGTGAGCCGAGATACACCTGCAGCGTCGAAAAGACGTCGGTCGGCGTGAGGCCCACTTTCTCCGCTTTCAACCGGTCGATATCGGCATAGATCGACGGCGAACCTGCGTTGAACAGAGTGAACACCCCGGCAAAGGTCGGATCTTTGTTGGCGGCGGCCACGAGCGCGCGTGCGGCGTTGACCAGCGCTTCGGAGCCGAGCCCGGCGCGATCTTCCAGCATCATCTTGAAGCCGCCCGCGCTGCCAAGGCCCTGCACCGGCGGCGGCGGGATTGTTACCAGATAGGCGTCCTTGATGACCGACAGACGCTCACGCAGGTCCGCCAACACCGCACTCGCGTTCATGCCTGGAAGCTCGTGATTGTAGAGCGACGGCAGACCCGAAAAGATCGTTGCCGCATACGAGGCCACTGTGAAGGTCGTGGCGTCGAGGCCGGCGAAAGGCGCCACATGCTCGACGCCCTTCGTCCCGAGAATAATGTCGGCGGCGCGCCGGACTACCTTCTCCGTGCGGTCCAACGACGAGCCGGGCGAAGCTGAACAAGATTGATGAGATAGCCTTGATCCTGCTCGGGGATGAAGCCGGTCGGCGTCCTCGCGAACTCGATACCAGCCACGCTGATCAGTCCCACATAAACGCCGAGCACGATAATGGCGCCGCGCACGAGCCGACGTGTCAAGCTCCCATAGCCGAAAGAGAGCCTGTTGAAGCCCCGATTGAAGCGATCGAAAGCCCCGTGGAGCAAGCGTCGCGGCAAGCCGACGCGCGAAAGATCGTGTGTGTCATGCGCCTTGAAAAGCACGGCGCAAAGGGCCGGGCTGAGCGTCAGGGAGACGAAGCAGGAGATGACCGTCGAGGCCGAAATTGTCACCGCGAACTGCTGGAAGAACAGCCCGGAGATGCCGGAGATGAAGGCGGAGGGCACGAACACGGCGCAGAGCGTAAGCGCGATCGAGATCAGCGCGCCCCCGACTTCGTCCATCGTCCGATGCGCCGCCTCTTTGGGCGACATGCCCTCTCGCATGTTGCGCTCGACGTTTTCGACGACGACGATCGCGTCGTCGACGACGATGCCGACCGCCAGCACCAAGCCGAACAAGGACAAATTGTTGAGCGATATGCCGAAGGCTGCAAGGATCGTGAAGGTCCCGACCAGGGAGACAGGGATCGCGATGACCGGAATGATCGTCGCTCGCCAGCTCTGCAGGAACAGGAACACGACGCCTACCACCAGAAGGATTGCTACGAAAATCGTGACGATGACCTCGTGGATCGATTTTGCAATGAAGATCGTCGGATCGTAGACAATGGTGAAGCTGACGCCGGACGGAAAATCCTTTTTCAGCTCCTGCATCGCTGTCACCACTTCATGATCAACGTCGAGCGAGTTGGCGCCGGGCTCGGCATAGATGAAAAGGGCCGCCGCATTGCTGCGGTCCACGTAGGCCGTGCTGCCGTAATCCGCGGCGCCGACCTCCACTCGACCGATGTCACGAATTCGAGTCACGCGACCTCTGCCGTCGGATTTGACAATGACGTCGGCGAACTGCTCGGGTGTTGCCAGCCGGCCGAGCGCTTCGACATTGACCTGATAGGCCGTGTCGCCCGGAGTCGGCGGCTGGTTCAAGGTGCCGGCAGAGACCTGGAGATTTTGCGCACGCAGCGCCGCGAGCACGTCGCTGGCGTCAAGATCGTAGGCCGCGGCCTTGTCCGGGTCGAGCCAGACCCGCATCGCATATTCGCGACCGCCCCAGAATTGCACGTCGCCAACGCCCGGCAGGCGCGCCAGCACGTCCTTAATGTGCAGGGTCGCGTAGTTCGACAGGTAGAGTGTGTCGCGCGACTCGTCCGGCGAGTAGAGGTGAATGGCCAATAAGATGCTAGGTATCGCCTTCCGGACTTGCACGCCTAGACGCTGGACGTCGTCTGGCAGGCGCGTCAGCACGTCCTGTACCCGGTTCTGCGTGAGCATCTGCGCGACGTTGAGGTCGGTGCCGATGCGGAACGTGACGGTGATCGTGAGATTGCCGTCGCCGGTCGACTGGCTGTTGATGTAGAGCATGTTCTCGACGCCGTTGATTTCCTGTTCGAGCGGCGTCGCGACAGTGCGGGCGACGGTTTCGGCGGATGCGCCGGGATAGGATGTCGTGACCTTCACTGTCGGCGGGACGATTTCCGGATATTGCGCGACTGGCAAGATCGCGAGGGCCCCCGAACCAAACGCCGTTATGAACACACTGAGTACGGCCGCGAAGCGCGGGCGATCGATGAAGAAATGCGCCAGTCGCATGTTGCACCTCGGTGCTAGCCTTGGCCTCCTGCCGCCGCGGCACCGATTGCGCCCTCCTGCGGTGCGACCTTTGCGCCCGGTGCTGCGCGGGGAATGCCATCGATGATCACCTGATCGTTCGGTGTTAGACCGGCGCGGATTACCCGTAGGCTTCCGCGCAAATCGCCGAGTTCGACGCGCTTGGGTACGACCAGGCCGTTTGTCGCTACGGTCATCACTATGTGGTCGGACTGGTCGGGAAGCACCGCCGCATCCGGCACCAGCAGAGCCTGCAATGGACCGCCGATCAGCACTCTTACGCGGGCGAACTCGCCCGGCGTCAGCAGGAGGTCGGGATTCGGAACGGTGGCGCGGGCGTGGACCGTGCCGCTCGAGCGGTCGAGCGCATTGTCCACAAAATCGAGCGTGCCTTGCCGGTCGAACCGGGTCTCATCGCTGAGTGCGATCTCGACCTTGTTGGCAAGCACTCCTTTGCGATGCGCGCGATCGCGGGCGAACGTCAGGAAATCGGACTCGCTCATGTCGAAATCCAGATAGATCGGATCGAGCGAGACGAGTGTGGCGAGCAATGTCGTCGGGCTGGTCGCGGCACGGCTGCCGGCGATGAGATTGCCGACGGAGACGAGATGTGAGCCGATGCGCCCGCTGAAGGGAGACGTTATGCGGCAATGGTCGAGGTCGAACTGTGCGTCGCGGATTTGAGCCTTCGCATCGTCCACGGCCGCCTGTGCGTTGCGCTGGTCGGCCGTGCGTCGATCGACGTTCTGTTCCGTCCCGAAGCCGGTACGCTGCAATGCCTGAGCGCGATAGAGCTCGCGCTCGGCGAGCGCCAACTGCGCTGCCCCCCTCTCGAGCGCAGCATTGGCCAGCGCTAGCCTGATCTCATAGGGGCGCGCGTCGACGGTGAAGAGTAGATCGTCTTTGTGGACGATGTCTCCATCCTTGAAATAGATTCCCGTCAGTGTTCCACCGACCTGGGCACGCAGCTCGACGCGCTCGATCGCGGAAAATTGACCAAGGAAGCCCAGTCTCGAATCAACCTCGCGCACGAGCGGCTTGCTCACAACCACTTGTGAAAGGGCCACGGGAGCCGAGACGGCCGCGTCGCTCCGTCGGGACGAATAGGGCAGCCATGCGGTTGCTGTGATGGCGACGGCCAGCCCCAAGCCGGTCGCACCGGCGATTAGGAGTTTTTTTTGGGTCACTTGCGGATCTCTGTGGCGTCGACGCGGGGCTTGCCCAAGTGTGCTCGACCGCGAAGTCCTCGAGGTAGCGTGCAGGGGAGCATCGTGTGTCGCTGCTGTGGCTGCATTTCCCGCTGCGGGATTCGGGCTAGGCCCTATTGGGTGACGGTCCCCCGTGCGCTTGGAGGGTCACAAGCCTGTCCCCCTCGCCCGCGTCTACAAGCAGCGTCGTCCCGCCCTCGCCGCAAGTGAAGTTCAGCGAGCGACCCTCTTCGCTGTCGAGACCGGCGATCTGCCCCGGCGACAGCACGAGACGGACGCGCGTGGCCGAAGCCGGCTGCGACTTGTCGGGATCCGTCGTCTCGGAGACCATAAGCATCACGTGGCAAGCGCCCTCTTGTTCGACGAAATATCCGCTCATCGACTTCGAGCCGAAGTCATAACGGATGCTTTCGATCGGGGCGAAGACGGCTTTGTCTTCGACCGCCGACGGTGATCCGGCCGAAGCGGCCGGCGCCGAAGCCCAAAGACATGCGATCAGCGTTCCGCCGAACGCCAATACCCTAGCTATTCTCATGGGGAGCATCTGTTCCTCCTGTCTGTGAACAGCTGGACATCGTAGGAAAACCCTCGTGGGCTTGATCGAGCGGGGACTAGAACCCGCTTTGGCCTTGACATTAGGCGTATGTACTCGTATGTAGGCGCATATGCTCCTAATGTCAAGGCGAGAAAATTATGATGGCGACGGACCCGGTACCGCGGTTTGAAGAGTGCACCTGCTTGGCCGTCCGCCAAGCCGCCCGTCGCGTCACGCAGTTCTACGACCAGCACCTAACGCCGTTCGGCCTGCGTACGACCCAGTTCTCGATTCTTGCAAAGCTGAACCAGCTGGGGCCAATGACGATCAATGCACTGGCGGATGAAATGGTAATGGACCGCACGACGCTTGGTCGCAACATCCTGCCGCTCGAACGAGAGGGCCTGATCAGCATCACGCCGGGCCGGACGGACCGGCGCAGCAAAGAGCTACGATTGACGGACGATGGCGTCGAACGGTTGGGCGCGGCGCGCGAGGGCTGGAGGGAGGCTCAAACGCGGTTCGCTGCCGCCTTTGGCGACGAGCGCGCCTCCTGGCTGCGCGCTTTGCTCGGCGAGGTTTCGGCGACGGATCTCCTGGTCGCGTCCGCCGCGGATGGTTGAACCAGACAAACCGAAATGATCTACCCGGCCCCGCCCATTCGCTCGATCGGGCTCCCAACGGCCGCAACGGAAAGTGCAAAGCCGCGGCCGAACGCGAATTCCTCTCCGTCAAAGCGCAGTCTCGTCATCTGAACGTCTGAGAGCCGAGCCGACGCCTTAGGAGCGAACTAAACGCTTGGTACCCGACAGGAAGCAGAACGATGGTTCCCGCGAAAGGGAGGATCACATGGCTAAGCTCGCTATTGTCGCCACCGCCGAAATACCGCCGGGTCGAATGGACGAAGTTCTGCGCCGCCTGATGGCGCATCGGGAATGGTGCTTAAAAAACGAGCCAGGGACTTTGCAACTTGAGGTGCTGAGGCCACGCGACGACGACAGCAAGGTTCTATTCTATGAGGTCTACAGTGATGACGCAGCCTTCAAGGCGCACTCGGAAGGGCCGTCCGTAGCTCGCCTCCTGGCGGAGGCGAAGGATGTCGGCATCAAGCTCTCAGTAACACTGTGCAGTATCCAACAACGCCGCAGGGGGCCTGTTCTATGGGGTGGTTCAGTATAGCACGTGCTCGCCGTATGGCCGGAAGACAGCCACTCCGTTCCACGCGCTCAGGCCCTGCAGCGGCCGAAGGTCCGCTAATGGTGCATTTTGTCGAGTTCGTGCATCAGACCTGAAAGGTCTGCTTAGGGTCGAGGCTGTGCGAAAACTCAGCGAGAGATTCTGTACGGCCGCGCCGAGCAAGAATTTTCGCGATTTTTCTCGCTTTGCGAGGCAATAGGCCTCGAAATTTGGAGGTGGCCCAGGCCGCCTAAGAGTTTTCGCACAGCCTCGGTCGTCAGTGATCCAACGTTCCTCAAGCCAGGAACTTCGCCTCCGGGCGGATTCCGGTCTTTCCTTGGCGACCGTTGTAGGTCGGGTGTCCGTGCCAAAGCGGAAGCCCCCTCTTTTGCCGGTCGTTTCGACTGTTGCGACGCAAAGCGGTCATTTCAAAAAGACGCTTCATGAACTCAAAACCTCGTTCAAGCTCAACGTAAACGAGTGCCGGGATCGCCGCGCGACAGCAGTCCTGGCCGGCGACAAAGTGCAGCGACCTTCCCCTCGTTCTGCACACTCGTACGGGGGCAGCCGTAGTGCCCTTTCAACCCACGTTGATCTCTTCGACGCATCCTGTGGCTCGGCGCAAAAAGGGCATTGTTATCGTCGCCACTGCTTCTGGATCGTCGGCAAAGGGCCAGTGGCCACTTTGATCGAGCACATTCACTTCGGCCGAAGCAAAAAACTCGCGTTGCACATCAGCGTAGCGAACCGGGATATACGGGTCGGCTCGGCCCCAAATAACCGAAGTCGGACACGACAAGCTGCGAAAGAGCGAGCCAAACTCTTTGGCCATGCCTCCGGGATCGTTCGTCGCACGATATAGGCGCAGGACCGCTCGCTTCGTACCCGCGTCGAAATTGTCATACATCCTGTTGACGAATGCTTTTGACAGTCCACGCGGGTTTCCATGCTTCAGCAGGATCTGGAAGCCCAACCGCGTCGTGGACGCCATAAAAATTTCGCCGACCACTGGGGTGCGCCAGATCTGCGCAAGGTAGTGCCATCGGTAATCCGGCAAGACACCGGTATTGATCAAAGTTAGGCTTTTAAGGGCGTTCGGATTTGCAGTCGCCCACGCGAGTCCCCACGGGCCGCCAAAATCATGCAATACCAAATGCGCCTTCAGGATGTTCTGTTTTTCTAACAGTGATCCGAGATGTCGCGCATAGCCAGATACGGTGTAATCGAAGTTCTCGGATCTTTCAGATCTTCCAAATCCCGGCATGTCCGGCGCAATGCAGCGGCAGAAACCGCTAACGCGCTCCATAAGGTCCTGCCAGTCTGCGGAAGAGCCAGGGTTGCCATGAACGAAGACGGCGGCTTCGTCACTCTGGTCCGAGCCTCCGTGGAGAATCGGGGTACGCACTCCGCCGACAACGACCGAAGTTGGGCGCAGCAATTCCAACTCCTTCCAGGACCCATCCTGCTGATGCTCGACGTCGCCGGAGCTTATTGAGACTGCGGCTGGTTCGAGGTCGATGTCCCCAAACCGGAGTTGAGCGTTGATCCACACTAATCGAGTTCAGGAGTTCGTCCCGCCTGAAAGCAACATGACGCTAGCCAGATAGCTGAGCAGCGCAGGAACTGACACCAAGGTGCGCAAGATATGGAACCGGATCCACCGCGCGCGGACTTTCGTCCAATTTTCTGGGGGGCGCGCGATCGTCCATCCGGCGATCTGTTTGTTCATCCTCGCGTCGGTGGCCAAAGTGATCGGGACAATGGCCGCGTAGCAAAAAGCGCCAAGCAGGGCGAGGTGGCTCGAGACCGTCGTTGATCCCGGCGGCAGCGCCGCCAAGACTATGCCACCGAGCGCGGCGCCAACCACGACAATGGGCATGTAAGGGACGAATGTATCGTTGGTCGCCTGATGGAACTCCACGTAGGCCGGGCTCGAAAGGCGCGCCATCGCGCGCGTGAGGCCAATCCAATTGACCATGAGCGCTCCCGTCGCCAGCGCGGCGACAAACAAAACCAAGATTTGCGCGAGAGAGAAGATTGTCATGCGACGCTCCTATTGCGCTGAGCACGAAAATTGCGGCCGCGCACCGCGCTAGCGCTTCCCTTTCGAAATGCGTGTTGCCGAGTCGGGCCCGAACGTGTCGGCGAAACCCTCCGCGTCCCAGGGTCGACCGCGAAGCCGCACAGTTACCGAGCCCCGCTACGGAAGAATTTCAGGGATTGGATATTGCGTTACGTCTGTAACGCAGCGGCCCGACAGGAAGAGGTCCCGCAAAGCTTTCGCTTGACTGAACCGCGATCTCTCAACGTCGCCTCGCCTTTCGGGTCCGCCGGCCTCCGTCTGTTTTCTGGCGCTCTCCGCCCTTTCGTAATGCCGATCTGGAAGGGCAGCTCAGGGTCGAGAGCGGTCGGACGAGGGTAAGCGGGAAACTTCCGGTTTGTTGTCTGAGAGCAGACATCAGATTGGGCAATTGAGGGTCAACTCTCGGCGGTTGCGCGCCCCCGCAACAGATTGGCCGCCCGGGGACGCTTGGGCGCTGGCGATCAAGATCGAGAGGGGAGTTTCAGTTGCGGAGACTCCGCCTTTGACAGATGCACGAAAGCGACTGCCCGCAGGTCGACGTGAGTTCGCCGGCGCTAACCACGCGCTGCCGATTACCGCCAAGCGCGCTCGATCAGCCGCGATCGTCGGCCCTGCACGTTGGCGTCAGCGTTCACGTTTGGCGACGACCTCTGTGACTTCGGCCACGTTGCGTCGGCTACTCGCAATGCGGGGCGAGCGCCTGGTCAGGGCATATCTCCCTACGCCGCGGAGCCAGGCAGGCCGGTGACATTAGGCGCGCCGCGTTCATAGACAGGCGTGATGCCGCGATGTTCGAGCGCCCAGGCCGCGATTTCGTCCTTGCGGGCGAACCAGACGCCGGGCTTGGAGCGTCCGTAGGTGAGGAAGCGATCGAGCACGCGGACGCGGTTGGCATGGCCGGAGATGCGGTCGTGCAGTCCGATCGCCATCATCCGCCGACGACGGCGCCCTCCTCGTAGAGTTGGTCGAACTCGTCCTTGACGCCTGCTCATAGGCGGCCGGGTTCCAGCCCTCGAGGGGGTAAGAAGCGATGTCGTTCATGTGTATGGTGTAGGGCACGGTCACCAAGTCGCCGCCCTTCAACTTGATGATGAACGGCTGGTCAGCGCTCGGCTCGTCGATGTGGTATTTGAAACCGAGACTCTGGAGGATGTCGAACGTGTGCGGCGTGTTGCGCACATAATAGGCGTTCCAGCCGACCGGCGTCTGGCCCGTGGCCTTATGTATGCTCTCCATGCCTTCGGTGATGAAGCGCCGCTCGGCGTCGGTGTCGAGGAGGTAGCTATTCTGCCATGTGCGGCCGTGCGCCGCCGCCTCATGGCCCCGCCTCACGATCTCGCGCGCGAGATCTGGCGCCTTGTCGACGGCTTGACCGATCATGAACGACGAGAGCTTCACCTGATGCTTGTCCATCAGGTCCAGAATCCGGGGAATGCCCTCGTAGACGCCATATTGAAACAAGCCATTGGTTGCGAGATCCAGCGCACCCTTTTCTATGGGTCCAAAGGAGCCAGGGGCACCCGATATCGGCTGACCACCGGCCTCGAACATGAGCGAGAAGCTGACAGCCAGCCGCGCGTCGTCGGGCCAGAACCGATCGTTTGTGGACATGGTGTTCTTCTTTGCGCGGGCGACGAACGATACCGCCGCCGCGCCGGCGCCGAGCGCGAGCACCGAACGGCGATCGAGCGTAATACCTGGACTTGTCATGAGGGCCTCATGCCGTTGCAGTGTCTCCAGCGCGCGATCGCGCTAATTGAACTTGACCAAATCCTGGAAGATCAGCTGAGCCCAAGTGGATCCGCGCGCCTGAACGAGCAAACCGCCCTCGGCGAGCTTGCCGAGATTGACGGGCGCGAAACCGAGTTGCTCAACCGAGGCCGCCACTTGCGAGGCCGCGTCGTCGTCGTCGCTCGACAGGAAGGTGACCCGCCGCCCGCCCTTGACGTCTGGGTCCAGCGCTAACGTCCGCGCCGGCAAATGGTTGAAGGCCTTCACCAGTCTCGAACCGACCAGAGCTTGGGCGTTCACGACGGAAGCCGGAAGACCGCCGAGCTCGTCCGGCGCGACACCGTAGGCATTGGTGGCGTCGATCACGCCTTGCCAGTCCGCAGCCTTGGCGAGCTCATTTTGCAACCCGAAGGGGACGGCCAAGATGACGATCTGGGCCTTGAGCGCGTCCTGCAGAGAGCTCGCGATGACCGTCGGCCCAATCGCCTCGGCTTGCGGCGCGATCGCCTCGGGCGGCCGCCGGGACGCCACGGATACTTGAATGTTCTTACGGGCGAACGCCCGGGCAAGCGCCTGGCCGCCCGCGCCAAAACCTATAATCGCAGAGCTCATGAGATCCTCCGGATCGCTGTTTAGAGTGGAAATACTCGTACGAACGCCGGCGCGTTTGACCTGGCTGTCGCCTACCCCAGGAGGGAACCGATGTTTTGACCCCTCCTCGGAGCCGCGTTGAGCGAGTGAAAAAGCGGGCGTCCTATGCAATTGTCCGAACGACGCCACCATCGACGCGCAAGGAAGCGCCTGTTGTTGCCGA
>Ga0123355_10016738_pt1 | contig 11569 bp, 13 predicted proteins | sample TergutEmb28metaG_3_FD_89872 | JGI IMG/M metagenome (GOLD analysis project Ga0123355, IMG submission 89872) | Embiratermes neotenicus P1 segment gut microbial communities from Petit-Saut dam, French Guiana - Emb289 P1 | ecosystem: Host-associated > Arthropoda: Insects > Digestive system > Gut ...
CCACACCCCGCCAGCGAGGTCGAAGAGCGAATACTGCTTGTGTTTGAGAAAGACATAATATATATTATACGTATGAAGAGGTTGAAGTGGATTCTTGGGGGTTTGGTATTATCAGTGTTTTCGATGTTGTTGCTATTCCAGCAGCCAGTGGAGGCGGGATTCACCTTTATCTGACACCAAGTCGCACGAACAGTGCGACGGCATTTTGCTACTTTTCCTAAAAGTAGCCCCACACCAACCCCATAATCTACCAAAAATTGACATTTTAGCATAAGTGTGATATAATGAGGTTCGTAGGGTAATCCCTGCATCCATACGCACACTCGTTTGTGAGCGTGGAACTTTTATAGCTTACTAACAAAATAACTGAATAGAACCAACAAACTGTTCAGCGCAGGATATCGTGGTTTTGCCCACCCAAACCACGATATCCTGCGCTGACTTTGTCTCCGTAGGAAATAAAATTCCGAAAGGGGCAGACTATTATGTCAGAAAAGGTAATGTTATCGCCGACACAAGGGCTTTACCAGAAGATTTTTGGCGAGCTACCCAAGCGTGATATTGTAGATGTGGATATGCCAGCACTTTACGAAGTCTTTGGCACACTCCCCGACAGAGAAATCAAGATTATCAAGATGCGGCTCGGCTTAGACTGCACGAAGATGACGAGGGTAGCCATAGGCAAAGAGTTTGACATCACCTCATCCCGCGTCGCACAGATTGAAGCTAGGGCAATACGAAGGTTACAAAATGAGGGTCGCGCCCAAAAAATTAAACCCTTATTCTACACTTATGAAGAAATGAGGATGGAGATTGACAGGCGCGATGAGTGTATCTACGACTTGCAAAACGCACTTCGTCTGGCTAAAAGGGAAAACACCGAACTCCGCAAGAGAAATAAGGAACTAGGCGAAAACCCAATCATATCACGCGCCGACCTTCCGTTGGCAGGAGTATTGGATTTAGCGATTGAGGAACTGGATTTGTCTGTCAGGACATATAACTGTCTGAAAAGGTGCGGACTAAATACCATGAGAGATGTAGTCTTGAGATATCTTGACGATGGCCTCTTAAAAGTCCGCAATTTAGGTAAACGCTCGATTGAGGAAACGGTGTCAAAACTCACAGAATGGGGTGTGCCTTTGGATCACCCAGCCGAATACTATTTATAAGTAAGCACAAGACCGCCTCGGCATTACGCTGGGGCGGTTTTTATAGACCCTTTAGAGTATCGCCCATGAAAGCATCTACATCTTCTTCGTTCATTTTGTCGATGTCCTCTTGCGATATCTTTCCTAGCTTTTGGGTTCAGGTTGCACAGGCGTAACTTCGACTATGTCGCTCGATGCACCTTCAAATATTCTGCGTGTGTAAAACTCAACGAAACGAGTGGTAGTATCAAATATAATGGTATTTATGTCTATGCCCCATCTGCTGGCATTTCGATGGATAAAATCATCTACTTGCCCTATGTCGGGGTCTTCCGTGTCCATAAACTCCTCAACTTCGCCTAGTGCTTCGCTGGGGAGACGATGTAAGATGGTTCGATGTAAATGGTCGAGCAACTCGGTTTTAAGAACTTGCGCTCTCCACTCATATTCGGCAGAGTCATATTTGAGCATATCCTCGCCAAGTATCGTGTATACAACGGAGTTTAAGCCTGCACTAGTCTGCGCATCAACAAAGCTGTCAAAGCGATCCATCTGCGCGGATACCTTAGCCAGCTTATCCAGCTTCACGTTAGCTTCTCTGACACCCTCGGATATGGCTGGAATGGCTTTCGCGTTATTCGAGATGGCTTCTACACTTTGGTGCGTATCAAGCTGTGTTGACCTTAAATCACTAAGCATATCCGCTTGTTTGTTAAGTGCATCTTCAGCAAAAGCAGCTAACTTCCGTTCGGTGGGCGACGGCACTTCCTCATATATTGGGTTTTGCTCATAACCCGGCGCAGGGAGTATTGGTAAGTATAGCGTTTTTCCATTTTGGGTCTGCTTCAATACGAAACCATCTAAGTCGTTGATGTATGACGGTAAATCGCCAATCCTCGAAATAAAAGAGGATAATGCGTTTAGGTAAAGATTCTCTTTCTTGCTTAGATTACTGCTAATTTTGGTGATAAATGCCTTCTTGTCGACGCCACTTGGCATCATTCTAAAAGCATCGGCTTGATCTTTATAGAAATACTCTACAAAGTTACTTTGCTCAATGAACAAAGCGCGGCGTTCGCCAATCTCCTTAATACCTTCATATCCTTGTAGTAGCCCAAGTGCCATAAAAATAATGTCGGAAACAATTAAATCTTCAGCAGTTTTTGCGAAGTCCCGAACTGCCTTTATAAGAAAGGCTCTATCCTGCCCCAAATAAACCTTCCCAGTATAAAGTAGTATCTTCTGCAAAGAAGTTCCCCCAACCTCCTCATCGTAATAACTAGGCGAGCGAAACCATTTCAATTTTTTGTCCAGTTTAGTCATATTTATATGCTCTTTTCTCTCGGACAAGCCAAACACCCCCTTACATATCGAAGATAATCATACCATATTTTGCGACTTTTGAAAAGGTAAATCGAACATTTGTCCGTCTAACTTTCTTGTATGAGTAGATCGTAGTCGCCCTAACTTTCCGATGAAATCCGATGGATTCCGAATATATTTTATTATGATTTTGGAGGCTTTATACTGTTTACATAACGAGCGGCGCAGTGTAGGAAACCAAACGCCACTCAAACAAAGGAGGTGGTTTCACCGCTGGCGGGTCGGGTGCACACGACTCGCTGGTGGCCTAAATAAGCACCACAGATTCACAACGAAGCACCGAGGCTTTACCAAGTAAGCTAACCCAAATAAAAAATAAAGGAGCGTTCAGATTATGAACAACACTATGCACTATGATGCCGGGGCAGGCACGCAAATTATCAGTAGCCCACCCATGAACATTACCGCTATTGAAACCTACACTGTCGGGCAACCGACAACTCGTGCAGAGCGAAAGATTGCACATATGGCTCATATGGATGCTACACGAGAATACCACAAAGCAAGGCTTACCAATAACTTGATACACGCTACGGTTGGTCTGTCAGCCGTAGTGGATGCGGCGGCGGTTGTCGTACCCTCAAGCGAACCCGTTTGCAGGGACATTATAAAAATCGGTGCGCTGTCGTCAATAAACAGAATATCGGAGAGGTGGTAGTTATGACGCTTGAAATTACAATCCTCATCGCAATTATGCTCGTCCTTATTATTGCCGTGGCGCTCATTATGTTCGATTTAGACAAAAGAGCGCGCAAGAAGTATATGGAATTGCGCGCTGCCCAAGAGGAACAATGGCAAATCACAGAACAATTCCACCAATCAATGGCTCAAATACTACAAGAGGTTGCTAGTCGCCAGCTTAATGACACCGCTCCTCCACATCCTGATGGTGGTGGTCGAACGTACACCGTCCAGCAAGGTTGGCGTTAATATTTTCGATGCCTCGCGAGCGAAAAGCACGAAAGTGCTTTTATCGGAAATGACTGCCAGCGACCTAACTGCTAGACCGAGAGATTGTCATTGGGTGTGGGTTTTCATAGCGCACCCGCACCCTTGACAATCACCAATAATTATACGGTTGTGTTTGCCAATATGAAAAAAGTATTACCGTAATACATTACCGAAAATGCTTATTTTTACAGGGGTTGTCAAGTGTCGAATCGCTATAAAACTACACCACTTTATTTCTTGGAAGTCAAGAAGAAGTGTGCAAGACTGTGATTATAACAACAAGTTCAACGAAAGGAGCTTAATGGCAACACAAGCAACAAAAAAGAACAAGTATTCGGTGATTTTAGCCGACCCACCGTGGGACATCGACCAAAAAGGCAACTATGGGGCAATCAACCACTATGACCTTATGACACTAGAGCGGATTAAGGCAATGCCTGTCGCAGACTTGGCTGAAGACAACTGCCACCTGTACCTATGGTGTACAAATGGCAGCTTGCGCGCCGCTTATGAGGTTTTAGAGGCATGGGGTTTTGTCCAAAAATCTCTGCTGGTTTGGATTAAGTTAAGGCTTGGCCTAGGCCGATATTTTCGCCACTGTAACGAAATCTGCCTGTTTGCGGTTAGGGGTAAAATGCCTGTCCACTGCAATAGCCAACCAAACCTAATCACTGGCCCGGTGTTGAAGCACTCCGAGAAACCGCTGGAGCAATACATCATTATTGACCGTATGTCGCCGCCGGGAGCTAAAAAGCTGGAGCTGTTCGCTAGACACCGACAACCGGGCTGGGATATTTGGGGACTAGAGGCTCCCGATGGGAGTGACATCAACATCCCCGGCTACCCAGTGCCACCAAAACCACCCGCAACACGAACCAAAAAATCTAACTAATTTTGAAGGAGTTGTTATGAATGAAAGATTGGATAACGCTTTTATTTACAATGCGAAGCCAGAACCCACCCACCATGTCTTCGAGGATAGTCGCCTTAAGCATCGGGCTGTTGTTCAACTTAGGGCTCGTATTGGTAGGCGTGCTGACAGAACACACCGTGCTGGCGTTCTTCGGCGGGATAGCGATACCCATGTATATCATAGTTATCGTAATCGTAGCCATCATAAATTATCGCCAGAACGGAACAAAATGGTGAGGCGCGATTTTCGGCAGAGCGATTATAGGAGGGCGAGGCAATGAGACGGACACCCTGCCACGAGTTAGCTTATGTCGAGTTTGATTGGCAGAGGCCGTTCGAGCTAAACGCTGTCATTGAGATGTTGACTCATATCTGCTCGCACACTCCACAAACTTTTTGTGTGTTCGAGGCTCGCAGTCGCCAAGGTCGAGTGAAATATTATCTCGGCGCAGATCGCCAGCATATCGGTATTCTCACCGAAGCAATGAAAGCTCACGGCACTATTCGCTGCTCTGAATTGCCTTATGGTGCGAGAACGCCTGTCAATTACGCCAGCAGCCTCAAAGTCACCACACCCATTTTAGCACTTAGGTCGGATGCAAGTGAAGCAACAATCCGCGCGGGTTTGGCAGCGATGCACCAAGTTAAAGGCGACGAAGAAGCGGTTGTGCAGATTATTTTGGGCAAATCATATGGGCCGACTCAAACACCGGGCTATATTCCCGACCCACACGCATCGTTTATGAAGCGTTTGTTGGGCGAAGTAAAAGAGGCTTCGGCGGAAAGTTATAGCTCTGTTAAGGAGAAGCTATCCAGCCACGGTTTTAATACGGTCATACGACTGGGAGCGGTTGGGGCTACGAAACCAGCGGCAGAGAGGCACATTTTATCATTACTGTCGGCGTTCCGCACGCTTATGTCGGCGGGTGTGGCTATTGAAGCTACACCCGAAAATCCTGAAAGGCTAAACAGCACCAATATTCCGTGGTCTTTCCCGATGCGAATGTCGGTCAAGGAGCTTGCTGGTTTTCTACTGTTACCCGCTGGCGAGACCGAATTGCCGGGTGTCGCCGGACTTCACCCAAGAGTGATAATGCCCCCATCATGGCTAAAACCTCCGCAAAATCCAGACAAAAGAACCTTTGCGGTGAGTGCTGATAGAAGAATGGAACTAAGTATACCACCAAAAGATGCCCTCGAACACGTCCACATAATTGGGCCGACAGGAAGTGGTAAAAGCACCGTGATGTTGCACCAAGCTCTGGCAGATATTTGTGCTGGCAAAAGTGTCTTAATGATAGACCCGAAAGCAGAACTCGTCAATCAAACCGTGGCTCGTATACCCAAACACCTTGAAGATAGGCTGGTCATTTTGGATCCTTCGTCTGATTCGCCTTGTGGTTTTAATCCTTTAGCTTTTAGTGATTATAACCCTGGCTTGGTGGCAGACGCAATACTGGCGGTGTTCGCTGCTGTTTTTAGCGAAAATTGGGGCATCCGCTCACAAGATGTCCTAGCTCACGCCTTGTTGACATTGGCGAAAACTAAAGGTTCGTCACTGCTCTGGTTGCCCACAATGCTAACCGACAAATCGTTTCGCCAAAAGGTTACATCAGAGCTTAACGACCCCATCGGGTTGGGTGCGTTTTGGGAATCGTTTGAGCAGATGAAAGAAAGTGAACAACGCCAAGAGATTTTGCCTGTGTTAAATAAAATCCGACAATTCCTCCTGCGTCCCGGCCTTCGCAATGTTCTGGGGCAAGCAGACCCCAAGTTTAACCTGATGGATTTATTCACCAAGCCTCGAATTGTGCTTGTCCCGCTAAACAAGGGCATCATTGGGGCGGAGTCAGGGCGTCTGCTTGGCTCACTGCTCATTGGGCTAACTTGGACACTGGCATTATCCCGCGCCAGCGTGCCAGAGGAAGAACGGCGGCACGTTTCGGTTTACATTGACGAGCTTCAAGATTATTTATCGTTGCCGACAGACTTGTCCGATGCGCTCGCCCAAGCCAGAGGACTTAAAGTTTCAATGACACTCGCCCACCAGTATAGGGAGCAACTTCCGCCTGAGATTCGCGCGGGTGTCGATGCCAACGCCAGAAACAAAATATGCTTCGGGTTGTCGGCGGCTGATGCAAAAGCTATGGCAGAGATGGCGCCGGAATTAGAAACCGACGATTTTATGTCGCTACCACGCTACTCAATCTACACTTCCTACAATGTTGACGGCAAAAACACAGGCTGGATTTCTGGCAAGACCCTCCCTATGACACCAGCTTTACGCAACCCTGAAACATTACGCAAAAAGGTCTCTGCTCGCTACGGCAAGTCAGGCAAGGAAGTCGAACAGGAATATTTTGACCTTGTATCCAGTTGCCGTAACGCTGCGGAGGTCGAGGACACCCCTGTGCGGGTCGGCAGAAAGGAGAAAAAATGAATTACAACGTGCTATTAAATAGGAAGCGACACGCCACGCCGACCACTAAGCCATTGTCTATTCCCCTGTCTGCCCGACCAGCTACTCGCGCTGACCAAAGAGGGCGAGAAAGCCAGTATTTGTCGGCAAGTGCAGAAAAATTCGGAGATGACTACTACCGCTCCACTCCCTGTGTTACTCGTGTTCGCGGTAGAAGCCGACCACGGAGGGGATTGCTATGACGAGGGTTAAGTATCTGTCTAAGCGTATGCTGGAAGAGTTAGACGAAAGCATTTTGATGGAGCGTGATAAAGCGATTCTCCGCTCGCTACTAAGCCTCCGCTACTTGCTTACAAGCCAAGTGCGCCGTTTGCACTTTGCCGACAACGCCAACCCCACCGCTGGGCTTCGAGCAGCTACCCGTGTTATGAACAAACTTCAAGGGTATGGGCTTGTCGTGTCTTTACAACGGCGAATTGGCGGTGCTAGAGCTGGTAGCAACTCATATTGCTGGACTTTGACCGAATCTGGCGCAAGGGTGCTTCATATGAATGACGACAACTACACCCACCGCAAACGTGCGCATGAACCATCATTATATTTTGTGCGCCACACACTTGAGGTTGCCGAGGTCTATATCCAGCTTAACGAAATGTCCCAGCGACACCAACTGGAGCTTATCAAAACCGAACTTGAGCCGGAATGCTGGCGCGGACACACTGGTATGGATGGCAAGCCCGCCACACTCAAGCCCGATATGTTCGCCGTGGTTGATGGTGGTAGTTACCAAGACAGCTTCTTTATCGAAGTTGACCTCGCCACCGAGTCGCCTGTCGTTGTGTTAGATAAAAGCCGACGGTATGCACACTACTGTAGGACAGGGATTGAGCAGAAGCAATATGAGGTGTTTCCGCTGGTGGTCTGGCTGGTTTATACCACTAACCGAAAAACTAAGTTACAGCAGTATATCGCTGAGTGTCGAGAGATTCCAGCGACAACCAAGAGCATCTTCACGGTGATTATGCCCGAAGAGTTTGAGTCCCTCATTTGCGGCGGTGTAGATGCTTTGACGCAACAGAAAGGAGATAAATGCGCTTGAATAAATTAGACAATAGGACAATCCGTTACTTTGATATGTTCGCTGGTATCGGCGGCTTCCGCGCGGGGCTGGAGCGAGCGAGCGGATATGAATGCGTGGGGCATTGCGAAATTGACCCACAAGCCGACACCGCTTATCGGCGGCTACATCAACCAAAAGAAAGTGAGGTTTACTTTGAGAACTCAAAAACAATCGACACCAAAACGATGCCCGATTTTGAACTACTCACAGCAGGGTTCCCTTGCCAGAGCTTTTCTGTCGCGGGCAAAAGACGAGGATTTCTCGATCCAAGAGGCACTGCGTTCTTTGACATTGCCAGAGTGGTGCAGGCCCGGAAGCCCAAATATGTGTTGCTTGAAAACGTGCCAGGGCTGCTATCGCATGACGAAGGGCGGACATTTGCGACCATCCTCCATGAACTTTGCCGACTACGCTATCATATCGAATTTCAAATTCTTAACTCTAAAGATTTCGGCGTGTGTCAATCAAGACGACGGGTCTACATTATCGGATATCTTGATGAGCGATGTGCCGGACAAATACTTCCTATCAGATGCGCAAATGCGAAAACTCCTATACAACTCGTAGGCGGTTCGCAAGGTGCTAGGGTATATGACCCAAAAGGGCTTGCTGTTACCCAGCTTTCTAAATCCGGGGGATTGGGCGGTAAAACTGGTCTGTATTTTATTGACCTTAACCGCAATCCCCAAATTACCGCCGAGGCTAGGTGCTTAAAGGCGCGATATAACAATGGCGTTGGCAAGCGTAGCGGCGAAAACTCTGGTGTGCTACAAATCAAGGTGGCGACAGAAAAAGGCTACCAAGAAGCCGTGCCGGGCGACTCAGTAAACATCAGCTTCGCTGGGTCTAACACCAAGCGTGGGCGTGTTGGTCGAAGTATTGCCCACACCCTCGACACTGGTTGCTCGCATGGCGTGGTAACGACTTGCAGTCGTATTCGCCGCCTTATGCCAAGAGAGTGTTTCAGGCTACAAGGCTTCACTGACAGCCAAATAGACAAGTTGCTGGAGAGCAGTTCTGATGCGCAGGCTTATAAACAGGCTGGCAATGCGGTTACTGTCAATGTCGTTCATGCGTTGGCTACTCGCCTAAAACGCGCCCATGAAGCGGCTCTGGCTATGCCTGTGCCGAAACCCATTTTATCAACATCAACAGTAGCGGACCGAAAGGAGGCAGCGTGAGTGAAGAAAAAAACCACAGGTCGCCCAGCCGCTTCTACCAATGTGCGTATTGTGCCAGAGTTTCGCCAAGAACCCGATGTGGTCAAGCTGGCGCGTGCGTTTGTATCTGTTGCGGAGAAGTCGGCTACGGTGCCTATAAGGTCGCCGACAGAGCAGAAAGTGGCGGCGTGATGTTTAGCGTGTTTGAGACACAAGATTATAGAACGCTGTTAATCGGCAGAAAGGGGGACACCGTGCCGTAGACGTAGCCAACTGACACGGCGAGCGGGGTTAAACCGCCTAACTCGCCAGCGGTAACAATGAGTGTCTCCCAATGGTGGATGACCCCTGATGGCGGTTGAACTTTAACATTTTAACTTCGAGGGTTTGACGTGGCTGATTGACGGCAATGGTCTAGGCTCAAACTGGTTACAGCTTGCAGCACCTTTTTAACGACCACAGAACAAAACGTAATTAGATAAGGAGACGAATGGATAAAAAACCCGGATACGCTATTTGCAGATGCTGCTATCAAAGAATGAAGCCGAGACATGGATGCTTTCTGTCTTATGTAATCATTAGAAAAAGTATCTTCAAACGTATCAAAGTAGGTAGTGCGCTAAGTATCGAAGCTGATACTGGAAAAGTAAGAAGAGATTATCTCTGCGAGGAATGTAATGCTGGCAAAGGCCAATACCATCATCACGGTTGTAAGATGGAGCGTTGTCCCTTTTGCACAAATCAACTTATTGGTTGTAGATGTAACGCAAAATATCGACCACGCAAGTATTTTCGCCGACATTTTCGGCTTTTTACGAGATAACTCAAAATCTTTTATGGCTATAAGTTGTTTTTATACAGCTTATGCCATGCCTAAGCACCTCCTGCTATGCAGTAGGTAAAAAACTACCGCAAGCTATATCCATTTGCGCCAAGACCTTTGGCCTTACCAGTCAGTCATGTCAAGCCCTCGAAGTATTTGGTGGGCTTGAAAATAAAAACAGGGTAGCTATACGCACACATTAGTGCGTATAGCACTATCCCCCTCTTTGAAGTGTTGCGTATGCGCCCTCAAGGAGGCGTATCAAAAGTGTTTAACCACAAATTTGGTGTCGAGATCGAATTCACAGGAATCACTCGAACCAAGGCGGCGGAGGTGGCGGCAGCTTATTTTGGCACTACCACCCGAACAGGCAGCGATTACTACCAATCGCGCTATGTAAAAGCACCCGATGGGCGAGAATGGCGTTTTATGAGCGATGCCAGCATCAACTGTCAGCGCAAGGACGGTCGGCGGATTGTTTCCGCTGGTAGCGAGTATAGTGTGGAATTGGTTAGCCCGATTCTCACGTACTATGAAGACATAAAAACCGTTCAAGAACTGGTGCGTAGGCTTCGCAAGGCTGGAGGTTTTACCAACCGCTCTTGCGGAATCCATGTCCATCTTAACGGCGAAGACCACACACCCAAGAGCATTCGCAACTTCATCAACATCGTGGCATCGAAGAACGACTTATTTTATAAGGCGTTACAGATTATCCCCGAGCGGATGCGGTTTTGTAAGAAGATGGACGCTTATTTGGTTGAGCGAATGAATAATCGCAAGCCCAAAACCTTTCAGCAGATTGAAACCATCTGGTATGAGGGGTATCGGGAGGGGCGTTCAAATCGTTATCACAATAGCAGATACCACTTCCTCAATCTGCACAGCTTCTTCTCTAGCGCGTGCAACCGCACTGTGGAGCTTCGTGGGTTCAACAGCCAGCTACACGCTGGCAAGGTTCGGGCGTATGTAGCCCTAGCTCTGGCACTCAATAACCACGCTTTGACGTTGAATAGTGCGAGTAGCCGCAAAGTGCAATCGGAGAACGAGAAGTTCGCTATGCGTGTGTTTCTCAATCGGATTGGCTTCATCGGCGACGAGTTCAAAAGTTGCCGCGAACACCTTTATCTTCATTTAGATGGTAATGCCGCTTGGAGGTACGGCAGAGATTTAAGGCTGGATAATCCCAGCCACAATTCTACCACAAATCGAGGAGGAGGCGAGAGCGATGTCTAAACGTAGACTATATTTGGCTTACGGGTCGAATATGAATTTGGAACAAATGGCAATGCGTTGCCCCACGGCAGTAGTTGTCGGTCACACAATGCTAGAAAACTGGAAGCTCATCTTTAATGGCGTGGCTTCAATCGAACGCTCAAAAGGTGATAGCGTACCAGTCGTGGTGTGGGACATTCAGCCGAAAGACGAAAAAGCACTTGATGTCTATGAGGGCTGGCCGCGCTTGTATCGCAAGGAAGTTCGGCGGATTAAGCTGGACGGCAAGCTGGTAAATGCTATGGTGTACATTATGAATAATGCCAGGCATTTCAGTCCACCCGGCGACAGCTACTACAACACCATCCTAGAGGGCTATATCAGCGCGGGGTTCGACACCAAAATCCTAGAAGCAGCCGTCGAGCAATCAGGAAG